>JABLTQ010096291.1_pt1 | contig 17439 bp, 23 predicted proteins | sample 7160101 | NCBI WGS metagenome assembly JABLTQ01 (sample SAMN14651228, study PRJNA627086) | human gut metagenome | isolation source: feces | host: Homo sapiens
ATACAAAATCTTTAGGTAATAGCAAAGCCTCGGCTTGTGAAAGTCGGGGCTTTGTGCATAAAAAAAAAGAAGGTGCGCTTTTTGACACACCTTCCAACAAATTAACAGTAAGATAAAATAATCCATCAATATTTTACGATTATTGATTATAAGATTCTCTGTAAGTCCTTAATGCCACAATATACGAACATAACAATATAACATGCATGCAATATGGGCATAGCAACATGGCACACACGATGTTTCTGCGACAAATTCCCATAATTGGCCTTAAGATACTTCATTTGATCCATGATGGCATAAAAGCAAAGAATAAAATATAGAATCGATATTATAGGACCAATGTAACTAGCAATAAGTCCATAACGATGGAAGAAAATAGATTGATCAAGCATTAATCCGCCTATCATTATTATCACTACTACAATATGCCAACACAGCTTTTTCAATGTTCTTTCCATATTAAGAAATGATTTAAACTTATATATATCAATTAAAATGTTGTCAAACAGCGTACAAATAGCATTATTCATTATATTATGGGTGCCCAAACTCATTCATAATAAACAACCTATGTACGCTGTATTGGACAAAGATACGATAAAAAACGAAATACTTCCTCATCTTTCTGTGGCAAAACGCGGTTTTGTATCCAAAAGCAGTCTGATTGAAGTCATCAATGTCATTCTCTATAAGTTAAAGACCGGATGCCAATGGGAATACCTTCCCGTGAAAGAGCTGTTCAGCGGCAAGGTCCTGAAATACGGTGCTGTATTTCACCATTACAACAAGTGGAGCAAGAAAGGTGAATGGAAGTCGCTTTGGCTGCAACTTTTGGACAAGCACCGTTCGGAACTTGACATGTCAAGTGTGGACCTTGACGGAAGCCACACTCCGGCCATACGCGGTGGGGAAGCAGTCGGCTACCAGGGAAGAAAAAAACGCAAGACGACCAATGCCCTTTATCTTACAGACAGGAAAGGACTTCCTCTTGCCATGTCCGCTCCGAAAAGCGGGGAACATCATGACACGCACAATATTGTTGCTGTAATGCAGAACATGATGGCAGACATGGCAAAAGCCAACATCAGGACGGACGGGCTTTTCCTGAATGCGGATGCCGGATTTGATTGTGCAGCCCTCCGCTCCGTGCTCAAAAGTTATGGAATTGTGGCAAACATCTGTATCAACAAAAGAAATGGAACGGGAAAAGACTGTATAGTCCTTGATGAATTGTTGTATAGGGAACGATACTCCATAGAGAGGACAAACGCATGGATGGACAGTTACAGAACTATTTTGAATCGATTTGATACAACTCTCAGAAACTGGGAATCATGGAACTATATCGCTTTTTCCGTTTTGCTATTGAGAAAATGTGTAAGAAAAAGAAAAGTTTAAATCACCTCTATAATGGCGATGGGTAACTATGGCTGGAATAAATCAAAATATGGTACTGTGCAGAATCTCATCGGCGATTATGTATTCTATTCCTATCAATCTCAACTAGGGGGAGCATAACGAAACGCACATAGTTGGCACGACTTCAATGATGATATTTTTCTTTGTAATACAGCGAGTTAAAGGGTGCGGGCATGGTGAGATGTGAAAAAACGAAACGTTACATTACTTTACGTGGGGTTTACATTCGGGCGGGTTTTTGAACGGTTTTGAACGGTTTGCTTTACATTGACGTGACGGACGGGGCGAATGAGGCTGGCTGAGGGGCTATTTCCGCCCTGTACGGGGCTGTATTGGAGCGGATGGTTAAGGGCAAGGCTGCGAACCGAAAAGAGGCTGTGCGGGCTTGATTGCGGCCGGGGATTTTGACCTGTCAATTTCCCCGGCTAGTCATTTTCTGTTTATACTCGACGCTCCATATAACGGCTATTTGGTAGGTTTACTGGTGAAAACGAACCAAATAACAGATATAGAGCTATGGCAGTAAAAGTGATTCATGTACATCTGATCTATGAGAAGAAGAACTACTATTTTGGCTCCATTTCGGCCATATATGACGTGCTGACAGCGGAGCAGGTCGGCATCAGCAAGACCGCCCTGCTACATGCAGGACTGAAGGACGGCGGCTGTAAAATAACCCGGAGGGCGATGATTATCCAGTCTCGCCTTGTTTGCACTCGAAAGAGTACATAAAACACTGTATATATGACGACTAAATACTGTATAGCCGCTTCCGGGCGGCTATTTTTGTATCCGACCTCAAACGCCCGCTGTTTGAACGGTCTTAAAACGGCGATTTTAGGCATTGGTTATGCAATTAGTTATGCATTTTGTTATGCGTCAAAAACGAAATGTCTCGAAAGGTTATGCATTTGGTTATGCATTTTTCGCGAAAAAAATCGCGATTCGAGGAGGCAAACTGCCCGCGCGACCCCGTTTTTTTGCCCTATTTTCGAGATAAGTAGGGGGAAAATTCAACACTTTTCTTTTTTTCGGAACCCTATTTCTGTTCATTCTCCTAGTTCTTAGCCATTTCTTGCCTTTTAGCTACTTTCTGTGTTATACCTTATAATAGCCTATTCCAAACGCACCAGGCCTCGCACGAGAGCTACCCCATGGAACTGGTCGCGTGCGAGTTCGAAAGGAGGATATGCGGTGTTGTCTGAGATGATCAAGATGTGCTCGTTGTCCTTGCCGGGACGGATGCGCTTGATGAGAGGTCCCTGTGTGGTATCGAGCACATAGGCTTTCCCCCACTGGAAGAACAGGTCATCCAATGGCACATGCTGGCAGGCTATGAGGTCTCCTGCATAATAGGTCGGCTGCATGGAATCTCCCTTGACGCGGATCAGGAAATCGGCTCCCTGAAAATCAGGTATCACATAGTGCTCGCACTCATAATCCAATACAGACAAGTCCCCGGTAAAGGCTCCTGCCATGGCGTTGAGCGGAATCAAGGGAATGCCTGCGTGCGTACCTGCTGGAACCGGATGGGCTACTTCTGATACACGCTGCTCTGATGACTCCTTAAGCATGCTCCCTGCCCCAGTGAGTAACCAGTCGGCAGATAGTTCAGGATAGGCTAATAGAATTTTTTCAATGTTTGTTGAACTCATACCTTTGCCTGACATCTTAGCTTTACCAATAAGTCCAACAGAGAGACCTGCATTGACAGTCATTTGGTTGTCGTTTATGCCCCTATTCTCCATGAAATATTGAAGTCTTTCTATAAAACCGCCACTTATATATTGATTTTCTTCCATATTTATATTGATATATTGAAATTATTCTATACCTTCGCAACGTGTTTAAACTTTAACACCGCGTCAAATGTACAAAAAAGGCGCGATTATCAACCATTAAAAGGGGAACGAAACCAATTAAACAGATAAAACAGTATGAAAAGAATCGTAGTCGAGTATGGAGAAGTGAGGCGCATCGCCGCCCTGATGGGGTGCACCTGCGCCATGGTAAGCTACTCACTGACTTACCGGAAGAACAGCCGGCTGGCACGCGCCATCCGGAAAATGGCCATCCAACGGGGTGGCGTGGAAGTCGTACGACCTAAAACCGACAGCCATGAGACAGAGCAGACCGAATCCGTTTGAACGCCAACTGGCATGGTGGCGCGGGCTGACTGCCGCACAACGCGCCGTGGTCGCCTATTTCCTGGCGAGCTTCGCAATGGCAGCCATGCTGGCCGACGATGCACCCCTCGGGGTCGTCGTGGCAGCCGTGCTGAACCTCGGCAACGCAGTGCGGCTCGTGAGACGTGTGCCGATGGATGAACTGGAGGATTGACTAACCGTCGGGAATTATGGAATACCACAATGACAGAATATGCGTGACGCGCGACGACCTGATAGGAGGTGAAGAGCCTGTGATTAAGACTGGCACTCTCAACTCCCTACATTCTCGCAAACAGATTCAAGTCATCCACCGCGGAGGGGGCGAAGGCAACTGTGCCCTGATCCTCTATTCCTCGCTCCCGAAGAAATACCGTACACGCTTCGAGGCACTCAAGGGTGACCCCGAGACACTCCTGAAACAACAGATGATGAACAGCCATATCACAACCGACGAGGCCGCCCGGCAGTTCTACGAGGACTACCGCTATGACATGGGCGGCGAAGAGACTGCCCTGAGCGAGAAGCTGAAGGCCGAATACACCCTCAACGCCTCCGTGCTGTCCACCCTCATCAGGGACATGGACCGCCGCGCCGCCCGCTCCCGGGCACTGGGCAACAAGCGCACCGACCTGTGGGACATCCTGCTGGCGGAGTGCGAGCAGTACCGTCAGCTCTACGGCCACACCCTGCCCACCAGCCTGGCCCGGCTCAAGAGCAAGATGCGCGACTTCCGACGCGACAGCTATGCCGCCCTCGTGTCGGGCAAACTGGGCAACACGAGCACGCTCAAGATCACCCCCGAGGCGGGCGAGTGGCTCATCGCCCGCAAGCGCAGCCGCACCCCGGTCTACACCAATGCACAGATCCTGGCGGAGTACAACCGCGAGGCACCCGTCCGCGGATGGAAACAGCTCAAGAGCCTGCGGAGCCTGACCCAGTGGCTGGGACGACCCGAGGTGGAGCCCCTGTGGTGGGATGCCGTGCACGGAGAGCTCGCCGCACACCAGCGCTACAGCCGCAAGCACCGCACACAGCTGCCCGCACGCCGCGACTCCCTGTGGTACGGCGACGGCACGAAGCTCAACCTCTACTACCGCGACGAGCAGGGACACGTCTGCACCACGATGGTCTATGAGGTCGTCGACGCCTACAGCGAGGTGCTGCTGGGCTACTACATCAGCGACCGGGAGAACTTCGAGGCACAGTACCACGCCTACCGCATGGCCGTCCAGGTGGCGGCACACAAGCCCTATGAGATCGTGCACGACAACCAGGGCGGGCACAAGAAGCTGGAGACACGCCGCGGCACATCCGCCGACGGCGCCGGGTTCCTGGACCGCATCTGCCGCGTGCACCGCACCACCGCCCCCTACAGCGGGCAGTCGAAGACCATCGAGAGCATCTTCGGACGCTTCCAGGCACAGGAGCTGCACAGGGACTGGCGCTTCACGGGCATGAACATCACCGCCAGGCGCGCCGACAGCCGCCCGAACCTGGAGTTCATCGCCGCCAACCGCGACAAGCTCTTCACCCTGGCGGAGCTGCGCGAGCACTACGCCGACGCACGCCGTGCCTGGAACGCCGCCCCACACCCCGCCACGGGCATCCCCCGCATCGAGATGTACAACCGGAGCGTCAACGAGGAGACCGACGCGGTGACCCCCGCGGACATGGTCGACCTGTTCTGGATCTGGGCGAAGAAGCCCGTCACCTTCACCCCCTCGGGCATCGAGGTGACCATCGGCACCATCACCCGCCCCTACGAGGTGTTCGCCGCACCGGGCAAGCCCGACCACGAGTGGCGCCGGCGGAACACCTACCGCAAGTTCCACGTGCGCTATGACCCGAACGACCTGCGCAGCGTCCGCCTCTACCGCGAGGACCGCGCCGGGGAACTGCGCTTCGAGCGCGTGGCGGAGTTCTACCTGCCCGTCCACCGCGCCCTGCAGGACCAGACCGAGGGCGAGGCCGCCTTCATCCGCCAGGAGCAGGAGGCGAACCTGCGCGACCGCATCGAGCGGCAGGTCATCGTCAAGGAAATCGAGTATGCCTACGGCGTGGCGCCGGAACAGAACGGGCTGGTGACCCCGCCGCTGAAGGGCATCCCCGCCGACGCCCAGCGGGAGATCGACCGGCGGACGAGGAAGTACAGCCTCGATGCCGCCGAGCTGGAGCCGGGACGCGTCAGCAAGCGCACGAGCAACCTCACCCTCGACCAGCTCGACGGCGAGGTCAGCTTCGACGAACGCCGCGCGGCAGGGAAACTCTGAACAATTGACAATTGACAATGGACAATTGACAATGGACAATGGACAATTAACAATTAATAAATTATGACACAGCAAGAAAAAGACAACATCCGCGAGCGGCTGGCACAGTACGTGTCCCGCTACCCCTCGCAGAACAAGGCAGCCGGCAGCCTGAAGGGCACAAGTGCCGGAACTATCAGCAACATCCTCAATGGGAAGTATGACAACATCAGCGACGAGATGTTCCGCAACATCGCCGCCCAGGTGGGCGGGCTGCGCACGGAGACCGCCTGGCAAATCGTGCACACCGGAGCCTGGCAGGAAATCACCTATGCGCTGGATGACGCCCAGCAGTGGCGCAACGTGACGTGGGTGGTCGGCGAGGCTGGATGCGGCAAGACCACCACGGCGCGCCTCTACGCCACGGAACACCGCGAAGTGTTCTACATCCTCTGCTCCGAAGACATGAAGCGCGGCGACTTCGTGCGTGAGATAGCCCGCACGGTGGGCATCCGCACCGAGGGCTGCACCATCCGCCAGGTGTGGGAGCTCATCCTGGACGACCTGGTGCAGATGGACGCCCCGCTGCTCATCTTCGACGAGGCCGACAAGCTGACCGAACCCGTGTTCCACTACTTCATCTCGCTCTACAACCGCCTGGAGGACCGCTGCGGCGTGGTGTTCCTCTCGACCGACTACATCAAGAAGCGCGTCGCCTGCGGCCTGCGCTACCAGAAGCCCGGCTACAAGGAGTTCTACAGCCGCATGGGCCGCAAGTTCTTCGAGCTGGACGACACGACGGCGAACGACGTCTACGCCATCTGCACCGCCAACGGCCTGTCCGACCGCCGCTCCATCGACGCCGTCATCCGCGACGCCGAGTCCTGCGGGTTCGACCTGCGCCGGGTGAAGAAGGCCGTGCACCGGACCAAACGGATGGGAGGTGAGTCATGACGACGCTCAGACGCGCACTCTCCGTCAAGGAAGCCCTCGCCATGCGCAAGGACGTCTTCCCCTTCGAGGGCCCGTGGGCGGACGCCTTCGGCCAGCCGGAACGCTGCGGCGTGTGGTTCATCTGGGGCAACTCGGGCAACGGCAAGAGCTCCTTCGTCATGCAGCTCTGCAAGGAGCTGTGCCGTTACTGCCACGTGGCATACAACAGCCTCGAGGAAGCCGCCAGCCTGACCATGCAGCAGAGCCTGCTCCGCCACGGCATGATGGACGTCAACCGACGCTTCCTGCTCCTGTGTGAGCCGATGGAGGAGCTGAAGGCACGCCTGCGCCGCCGCAAGAGCCCCGAGGTGGTGGTCGTCGACTCGTTCCAGTACACCGGGATGACCTACCGCGACTACATCACCCTGAAGGAGGCGTTCCGCGACAAGCTCTTCATCTTCATCTCCCATGCCGGAGGCGCCAGCCCCCGCGGGGCGGCAGCCGTCAGTGTGATGTACGACGCCACGCTGAAGGTGTGGGTCGAGGGCTACAAGGCGTTCAGCAAGGGACGCTTCATCGGACCCACGGGCGAGTACACCATCTGGGAGCAGGGTGCACGGGAGTATTGGGGACGGACGGAAATCACGGAAGCCCCGCCCGCTTCTCATCTATGTGGCGGTTAGACGTCATCTATGTGCCGGTTTGATGGCATCTATGTGGCGGTTAGATGGCATCTATGTGCCGGTTTGATAAAACATTGAATTTAAACACCCTTTAAACACCCTTCAAAATGGCATCCGATTGGAATGACAAGCTCTATCAGATCCTCCTGACCGACCAGGAGGCGCGGGCGGTGGCGGACGACTGGCTGGGGAGGTTCATCCAGAGCGACCTCCGCCTGCGCCGGGCCCGGACAAGGGGACACGTGGTCGTGGAGACAAGCGACACCCTGTTTGCAAACAACATACGGATCTGGCACCCGTCGTGCCAGGTAAACATCAAAGACTTAAAAAAGCAATGAAAAAGAAAGTGTACATCAGCGGTGCCATCGCGCACTATGATTTGGAGGAACGCCGACGCGCCTTCGCCGACGCCGAGCGGTTCCTGAGTTTGAAAGGCTTCGAGCCGGTGAATCCGTTCAAGAACGACCTGCCGGACGACGCACACTGGAGGCTGCACATGCGGGCGGACATCGCCCTGCTGCTCGACTGCGACTACATCTTCATGCTCTCCGGCTGGGAGCTGTCGAAGGGCGCCAAGCTGGAGCTGGACGTGGCAAGCTCGTGCGGCATCGAGGTCCTGTTCGAGAACCAGTTCAACCTGTGACGCCATGGACACCGACCGCAACTATGCCCGGTTCTACGCCCTGCTCGCCCGGCTGCCGGGAGCCGACAAGGACGAGCTGGTCTACCGCTTCACCGACGGGCGCACCACCCACCTGCACCTCACCACCCCCGACGAGTACGACGCCCTGTGCCGCCGGATGGAGCAGCTCTCCGGGCTCGACCGTCAGCGTGAGACCTACCTCCGCGAGCGCCGCCGGCTGCGCTCGTCCGCCCTCCACCAGCTCCAGCTGCTGGGCATCGACACGGCAGACTGGAACCGCGTGAACGCCTTCTGCCGGGACCCCCGCATTGCCGGCGTCCCCTTCCGCGAACTGGACTGCCCCGGGCTGGAGGCGCTGACCGTCAAGCTCCGCGTCATCCGCCGGAAGAAAGAGAAACAAAACCGATAAAACACACTGAATCATGGACAAGAAACTAGAACAACTCCTTCAGGAGATCCGCGAACAGGCGGTGCTCACTGCCATCGAATATGACATCGACGAGCAGGCTGCCTTCTTCGGCGAGCTCGCCGACTGGGCATACGCTCAGCAGGACGCCGTCCTCATCGACTCGGACATGGAGATGCAGGACTTTGACAATTGACAATCTCCTCAATTGACAATGGACAATTGACAATTGACAATTGAATGAATTATTAACCCGAAAACAAAGAAACATTATGAACGTAGATGTAACCAAACTGAGTAAAGAGCAACGTGCCGCCCTGTTGGCAGAACTGCAGCAGCAGGAGCGTGCCGACCGTAGTGAACGCCGCGAGAGCTATGAGGGCCTGCGGCACGAGTTCCTCGCCGAGGTGTCCGACCGCCTGAACGGCACCGTGAGGCTGACCGTCGCCTTCCGTGACTGGCTGACGCAGGAGACGGAAGCCTTCACCGCCGTCATGCGTGAGTACGGCCAGGTGAAGAGCGACGACCAGCGCAGCTACACCATCACCGACGGCGACTTCCGCCTCGAGGTGAAGAGCAACCGCGTGAAGGGCTTCGACGAGCGCGCCGACATGGCGGCCGAGCGTCTGATAGACTACCTGAAGCGCTACATGCAGGCGTCGGACAAGGGCGCCGACGACCCGATGTACCAGATGGCGATGACGCTATTGGAACGTAACAAGATGGGCGATCTCGATTACAAGAGCATCTCGAAGCTCTATGAACTGGAGGACAAGTTCGACGACGAGTATGCCGACATCATGCGTCTGTTCAAGGAGGCGAATGTCGTGCAGCGCAACGCCGTGAACTACTACTTCTACCGCCGCAACCCCGTGACCAACGTCTGGCTCCGCGTCGAGCCGAGCTTCTGCAGGATGTAGCGTTGAAAGTATAAATTGAAAAAGCACCGCGAGACAGGTTTTCGCGGTGCTTTTTGTTTCAACAGGAGGGGGAATCAGGTAACTTTGTGGCATGAAACGAACTTCTACCACCGATCCACTGGTCCGCAAGGCGAACAATCGCAGCGAGCGAATCGCCCTGAGAAACCGTGCCCTCGTGGCGCGGAAATACTATTGGGAAGAGATTGTCCGCCGGCGTACGGACGACGTGAACATCATCCTGGCCGAGGAAGAGTTCTTTGTCGAGGAGCGCACCATCCAGAATGCCCTTATGGAGTTGGCGGACTTCTACACCGACCTTTGCCGCCGTCGCGTCACAGCCCGCCAGCTGCAGCGGATGTTCCCCTCCTTCCGCTTCTAGTCCTCGATTATCCCCGCCTCGAATACCATCTCATAGAGCTTCAGCCCGTCGTCCCGTTTGCGGGGCATGCAGGAGGTGCGTGTCCAGGGCTGCAGCGCTCCCTCGAACCATCGTCCGTCGAGGGCCCGGCGTACCTCCTCCAACAGGTCGAACCGGCGGAACGCCACCTCGCGGACGGAGGTCGGTGTCCGCGCCTCCAGTGTGGCACTGTCGTCAAACGCCACCTGCAGCGTGGCGCGGAGGATGCAGCGGCAGGGGCCTTCCGCCCCAAGTTCCGACAGGGGCTGCACGCCGGGTATGCCTAGTTCCACCAGGCAGCAGGGGAATGCCACCGGCGGACGCTCCCCGTCGTTGTAGTAGTCCAGCTGCCCCTCGTCGGCGTCGATCCATCGGAGGGCAGACACGGTCTTGAGTGCATCAAGCACATCGTTCAGATATTCCCTTTTCATGACAAGACAGATTTAAAGAGATTTTCGACTTCCCGTTTCAAGATGTTTTCCAACTCGGCGCTGCGTCCCAGGAACTGCCGCCGGGGCACGTTCATGCGTCGGCTGTGTGCACGGACCTGCTGCACCTGTCCCTTCTTGCGTCGGCTGTGTGGACGCACGGTGACGCTGCCCGTGAAGCCCTCGTTGTGCACCCGGGCATAGGGCACCTTGCTGTTCCCGGCGGCGATGACTACCCGTCGCGGGTTGACGGATGCCACGCGGATGCTGTTCAGCAACTCCCCGCTGCGCACCATGAGGGTGCCGCGCCGTGGATGGTAGTGCGGGCTGACGGGGCGCCACGGTCGGCCGTCAAAAGCTTTCTCGGTAAACCGCCGGCGGAAATATTCCACGGCTTCCTCCGCCACGAGATCAGGCACTGCCTGCATTGCCCGGGCGATGCGTTTTGCAAATTCGTCTGTTGCGTTCATAGGCTATGTGGTTATTATTTTGTATATTTGCCGCGAAGTCCTGTATGAGCGGAGTAATCAAGGGTGCCAGCACCTCGGGGGCGATGGGGGCACGTGAAGGCTGATAATGACAGCGCGCAGACAGGGTGAACTCCAAGTTGAAGCGTGACACCGGCTATCCAATCCGGACTGGCGGAGGACATACGGGTTATCCCTCCTTTACGGGGCGGACGGACGCAAGGACATGTCTCAGCGAACCAAGCCTTGCAAGGTAAGGGTGTGAACTCGTGCCAGCTCCTAGGGGATGATGGGGGCATGAGGTCTGCTTCGAAACAGTACACTGCAAGGTGAATCCCAAGTTGAGACATGGCACCGGCTATCCAATCCGGACTGGCGGAGGGCATACGGGTTATCCCTCCTTTACGGGCCGGACGGACGCAAGGACATGTCTCAGCGCTTTTTTATCAACAGCCCACGCCTTCGTCTGTCCCATATGACCTTTTTCATATAAGCCACTCTCTTGTTCAGGTTAGTCTGCATGATGTACCACGTCTTCAGCACCAGTTCCTCCCCTTCGATGCGGTAATTCACCGCCACCACTTCATCCCGATAAAACTTCATCACGCAGTAGGTGTCCAGCTCGTTGCTTTTAATCTCATCATTCAGCCATACTTCGTCCGGATGTTGCAGCGTGTCCAGCATCGCGTCCCAGAGGGCGATGCGGTTGTCCCGCCCTTTCCCCACGGTGTGGCTCATGAACTGTTCGCGGCTGATGACCACGGTGCGCCCGTCGTAATCGGTCAGGCTGATGCGTCCGTCCACGGCATTGTCCTGCCAGAACTGCTCCGCGTCGCGCTCCGTTCGTGGCGGCATGTCGCGGTCGGCCTGCTGCTTCATCTGCGTCACGGAGGGCAGCTTCCAGCGGTCGGCGGTGAGCTTCTTCAGACAGGATGCGGAGTGTTCGGGGAATTTGCGGATGTACATCTGGTCGGCAGTGAATATCTGTGCCGTGTCGCAGCGGTTCACGCCCCAGCCTTGCGCCTCCAGCATCTTCCATTCCCTGGTGCCCAGATAGTCCGCCACCCGTCGGCGCATCTCGCCAAAGTCCACATCTTTCACCTGGTGGGGCATCAGTCCGCGCGTCCGGCAGCGGCAGTTCCATCCGTTGGGCGGGTATATCTTGTCCCACAGCGGGTCGTTCTCCGGCAGGATGACCCCGTGGAGCTTGCGGTGCTGCTCGCGGACACGTCCGTCGGCCACGGTCAGATATTGCCAGAAGGGGAACACGTCCTTCTTCCGGCGCAGGCGGCGGTAGTTGGCCGTGGCCTCGGCGGCGAGCACGGCGGTATCGTATTCCGTGCGCTGCCAGATGTCGTTGAAGGCTTTCGCCACCTTGGCAGCCTTTTCCCGGAAGTCGGCGTAGCTCTTCGCCCCGCGCAGCAGGCGGTTGAGTTCCTGTACCTCGGCGAGTGTCTTGGCCGCGCTGAAGTGGTAGAGGTTCGTCTCCAGGGCAGTGCGCAGCACGTCGTCCGGCGCATCATAGGCAAAGCCCGTGTCCACATTCTCCAAAGGGCGTTTGAACCCCGTTTGAAGGGCTTTCAAAAGCTGTCTGGAGAAGTAGGCGAACAGCGCCGGGGAGAAGAAGTCCTCGCCCTGCCATACTTCGCGGATCACCCCGTCGTCCGGCGTGCCGTCATTCGTGCGGATTGTGCCAGCCCCGGTCTGTGCCGGGGCGGATGCGAAAAAATCGTGTAGCCTTCTCCACAGGGACCTGCGGTCGGCGTTCCGCACAGGCGGTTCGTCGTCGTTGTCCGGTCCGTCGGGTTCGGATGTCGGGGGGAATACCGGTCCCTGCCGTGCCTCCAGCACCGGCTCGTCGTCGTCGGGGCAAGGAATACCGAACTTGTCATACGCCCAGCTCCGGGGGATGGGCAGGATCTCGCTGAGCGTCCTCAGGTCGGACACGGTCAGTTCATCCTTCTTGTCGACAAAACTGAACCTGCCTCCGTGAACGGGATAGCCCCTGCGCTCCAGCAGGGGGACGAGGTGCTTGTTGAGCATCCGCACTACGAAGCGCCGGTCTGCGCGATGCTTTTTCTCCTGGACGGCAAGGTGCACCTGGCTCTGCGAGAGCGATGCCCCGTCCTGCGTAGTCATGGTCTGTCCCAGGATGGTGATGAGGATCTCCTGGTTGCATGCCCGGCGGAATCCGTCGTAGAGCGAGCCATTGGCGGTGCCGCTCATCAGGGTAGTCTCCACCTCGCTCTCCTTGGGCACCACCATGTAGGGGGCGGAGCCTGCCGACTCGAAGGCCTGTATGAGCAGTCGTCGGCTGGCATCGTCCGTGCTGTTGTACTTGCCGATGCGGATGGGCATGCCGAAGAGCTCGACGAACTGTGCCCAGTCGCCGAATCCTCCGCGCTTGTAGATGACGAAGGGGGCTACCTTGAGCAGCAGCCCCAGGTCCTCGTCGCGCCCCCACTGGATGATCATCGGGTCGTCGGCATAGCTGATGCCCTCCGTGTCGCTCTGTCGGCGCACGATGAGCTTCTGCCTGGGACGGACGTGCTTGCGGGGGATGGTGCAGAAGTCGAATGCCGGGCTGAAGGCGAACTCGTCGACCGTGATGCCCCAGAAGCGGCTCCACATGATGTCCTCCAGCAGCCGCTCAAACTCGGTGGTGTCCATCAGTCTGTCCAACTCCTCCACGGGCTTGCCGTCGACTGTGAAGCTGATGCCGGCATCGGTGACGGCCTCGATGCGCTTGTTGATGGCGTCGGTCACCGTCCCGTCGAGCAGGATGCTTTCGTAGAGGTCGTAGAGCGGCCAGCGGATGCCGGTGTCGGCACAGCGCAGGGCGGACTTCCAAGTGCCGATGTCATTGATCTCCCGTCGTGTCGGCGTGACCACCACGGTGCTGTAGACGGAGGTCTGCCTGCGTCTGTCCGGGGTGGAAGGTGTTTCTGGTTTGCGTTTGTTCTGTTTCATAAACCGTTTCAAAAAGGATGTTCAAAAATGGGAATCGTGTCGTGGGTTGCTGCCGAAGTCCAGCTGCCCGTGTCCGTATGCCGGGACGGAATCCACCGCTCCCTTGCTGTCCTTGTCCGGTGCGGGGAGGGAGGGATTGTTCCGGTTCTGGTTGTTCCTCAGCCACTCGATAGCCCGGTCATACCGTTTTTCCCGGAGCAGGAGGTCGGTCCCGGCATTGCACAAGTTGACGAAATGCCAGGCGGCGATGTCCTTGATGAAGAGCAGCAGGATGGGGTTCCGTGCACTGCCGGTGGCGGCGAAAATCTTCTTCGTGTCATACTTGGTGAGGTAGCCGGACGCTTCCTCGATGGCGGCGTCGATGGCGGATAGCATAGCAGCTTCGTCGCCCCGGCTGATGGTCTCGATACGTTCTTTATAAAGGTGGGTATACATATCCTCTACTGTCAGGTAAGCCATAAGTCTTCGATAATTAGATTGACAAAGGGTAATTGATAATTGACAATGGACAGTTCGTGCTCCTGTCCCTTGCCGTGGTTTCAGAGTTTGTTCCTGTTGCCGGGGCGATGTCCTACCCAGATGCTGTCCTGCTCCAGCCTGGAGCCCAGCTGACGGCACTGGTAGTACCCGCCTTCCACGGCATCGGGGCCGTCGGCGGGTGAGGGCAACCCGTCGTCGAACAGGAGGAACTGTTCCTCCAGCCGTTGCATGTGGGGGTTCTCCCGCTCACGGATGTTCAGTACCAGCCGGCCGGCCCGATTGAGCGGTTCGAGGTTGCCCTCGATACGGGCGAACTTGTCGGGCTTCCTGCGTCCGTCGGGACTGATGTCGATGGTGTAGCCCCGCTCTTCGCCCTTCTTCAGGAAGATGGGCTTGAAGACCTGCTCGTAGAACGGGTCCTGCAGGGTGTTGTTCTCGATGTAGCAACGGATGCGGCACCGGTCGCCGACGTATTCGCGCTGGTAGTAGTACCAGTTGACGAACTCGTCGTTGGTCACGTGGTCGAGGTAGCAGGTGTAGACGTAGAGCGTGCCCTCGTGCAGCCCCACAAGGACGTTGCTCTTGAAGCTGTTCTTGGCAGCCTTCCGGCTTGTCTTGTTCGAGGGTGCGGGGTCGCCGTAGCTGACCACCTGCTTGAGCTTGTGCAGTGGCGGGCATTCGCCCCAGTGCATCTCTGTAAAGTAGCTGCCCTCCACCACGGGGTTGTTGAAACACTCCTTCTGTCCCGCCGCCAGACTGACCTGTGCCAGCACCTCGTCGATTGTCTCCTCGGAGTTCTTCTCGGGCCAGACGGACTTGCCCGACCGGTAGTCCTCCTGGGGATTGGGACGGTTGATGTTGACCATGCGCAGGTTGATGATGTCCCAGTTTCCCAGCGGCTTTTCGCGTTCAGCCAGTTCACGCGCCTTCTTTCCGGCCCGCACCACACAGCAGTCCTTGGCGATGATATTGCCCGTCCAGATGGTGAGCAGAGGCGCGTTGATGGATCGGGTGAAGAACAGGGCGTTCTCGAACCAGCGCCACTTGTTGTTCAGCACTTCGGCGTTGCGGCACTCCTCGTCGGTGTCATAGTCGTCCAGGAGCAGCAGGTCGGGGCGAACCTCCTCCAACTTCACGCCACGGGGCGACTGTCCCCATCCCATGGCCATGAACGAGACACGGTTGGCAAGCATGAAGTAGTCTTCCGTCCACTTCGCCCCGCGCAGGTCGCCGTAGAAGTATCTCAGCCGTTCGTTGGCTTCGAACTGGGCGCGGTAGACGTTCAGAAGCTTGATGGCAGCGTCGTTGGTCGCCGAGGCGAGGATGATTACCCGCTTGTTGCGCCTGGCCAGCACGAGGTAAAGCACGGTCATCATGACGATGGTGCTCTTGGCCAGCTCGCGTGCCCAGGACAGCACTTCGTACCAGTTCCCGTCGGCATGCTTCACGATGCGACGGATGGCCTTGCGCTGGAAGCGGGCGAAAGGGTATTTGGCGAAGCGGTGGAACATGAAGGTCATCCACTCCACCGGGTCGGCCTCCAGTTCGCGGAGCTTGCGTGCCCGTTGGGTGTCGTCCATGGCGAAGTCGACCTCGGTCTGTGTACGGATGCGGCGCAGGAACTCGTCCCAGTCATCCAGGAGGCGGCGGTCCTTGCCGGTGAGCCTTTGCCGGGTCATACGAGCTGCGACTTGATGAACTCGTCAAAGTCGGCAGAGAGCTCCGCCGCCCGCTCCGGGTTCCGGTTCCGCTCCCAGGACAGGAAGCGCTTGGATACACTGATGATGTCGGCGATGCCGTAGTCGCCCTCCAGCTTGTTGATGGCCGCCGTCAGCTTCCCGATGGTGTCGGCCTGCGGCGGTGTGGGGTACTTGGTCTGGCTCTGGTCGATGACACGGTTGATCTGGGCCAGCTGCATGTAGAGGCAGCGCACCTGTTCCTCGCGGGTGCCGGTCACGGCGGCCCGGAGCATCTCCCAGCGCCCCGCCTGTGCCCACTTGCCCACGGTGACACGGCTTACGCCCACCCTGGCGGCAATCTCCTGGAAGGTGATGCGCTCCTGCAGGTAGAGCAGCTTGCCCCAGTCCTTCTTCTGTTCGTTTGTCAGCATGTGGTATTGTTTTTTGGTTACCGTGCAAAAGTAGGCTATTCCCGGCACGTGTGCGAATCGCCTTGTAGGTGTTACACGCTGTGCTGCAGCCATTAGCATCACGTCCGCAAGCTCTGCAACCCGATTTGGCGGGCTCAGATTTAACCCCCAACTTTGCGGCAGAACCAAACCCAACGACATGGCAAAGACATATCCTTTCAAGATACACGACGAGTCGGTGAACACCTATGGCTTCCGCATGCTCACCTCCGGAGCCGACCTGGAGGAGTACCGGAAGAATCCCGTGGTGCTCTATAACCACGACGACTGGCAGGCACCCATCGGCCGTGCCGAGCAGGTCTACGTCCGCGACGGGGCGATTTATGCTGACATCCTGTTTGACGAGTCAGACCCCCGCGCGGCGGAGATCGCCGGCAAGGTGGAGCGCGGCTTTCTGCGCATGGCCTCCGTCGGCGCATGGCCACCGGAAGAGTCCACTGACGACCCGTCGGCGATGCTCCCCGGGCAGACCGGACCTACCGTGACGCGCTGGACGCTGCGCGAGGTGTCGGTCTGTCCGATCGGGGCGAACCACAATGCCCTGGCGATGTACGACCGCCCCTCGGGACGGCGCATCGACCTGGCAGACCACTTGACAGACATTTTCAACCAACAAAAGACTACGAACATGAGCAAACTGACCCAACTGTTAGGACTCGCCGACCAGACCGGCGAGCAGGCTGTGACTGACCGGGTGCGCGACCTGATCGGCTTACGCGACAAGCTGCAGGAGCAGGTGTCGGAGCTGAAGGTACAGAATGACGAGCTGCGCCGGCGCCTGGCCGACCAGGAACGACGTGAACAGGAGGAGCGACGCACACAGGCTGTCGCCCTGCTCGACGCCGCCATCAAGGACGGGCGCCTGGACGCCTCAGGACGAGACGCCTGGATGGCGGACTTCGAGCGCGACCATGACGGGACCTCCGCTCGCCTCTCGAGCATCACGCCCCGCGTCCCCGTCGCCGCGCGCATCGAGCCGGAGAGACGGAGGGCCGGAGCCTTGGAGCTGCGCGACCTCTCGATGGCAGAGATTCTCAAGGCCGACCGCCTGAAGGAGCTCAAGGCCGACCGCGAGCTCTACCGAGCCAAGTTCCGCGAAGCCTACGGGCATGAACCCAATTAAC
>JABLTQ010077002.1_pt1 | contig 17416 bp, 14 predicted proteins | sample 7160101 | NCBI WGS metagenome assembly JABLTQ01 (sample SAMN14651228, study PRJNA627086) | human gut metagenome | isolation source: feces | host: Homo sapiens
AAGGTTGGGGAGAACCGTTTATTTCATGATTCCGGGGAATTTCTTTGTGGGGATTGATTGAAAGAATCTATGGATGTGGATTGAATGGTTGGTATGGGGACGCATGGAGGAGGGGGCAGGTCAGGGGCGTGGACGTGGGCAGGGCAACTTTAAGCTAGCCGCTAACTCCGGCTATCATTCACGAGGGTCAGCTGACCCTCGCGAAAGCCTACATAAGCGTCGGATCTTAAAGCTTGCCCTAACCGCCCACAAAGTGTCCACGCCCCTGACCTGCCCCCTCCTCCATGCTGAGACTTCAAACAGGTACATTGCGTTCGCTCGTTTTGGCTTAGACACCCTAACAGTTATCGGTTTAATAACAGTATTCTCTATTATTGAGTTTCAAAAAGCACTGCATTCGGCTCATCTCCAGCTATCGAGAGTATAGCACTTACATAATGTATTATCTTCCACCTATAACACCGTTTCCACTCAAAATACAGCGTTATTTCTTGCGAAAACCAGCACCAGCCTCCCGGTTCGGGGGTGGGGCAACACTTTGTGGGCGGTTAGGGGAAGCTTTGAAATCCGACGCTTACGTAGACTTTCGCGCGGGTCAGCCGACCCGCGTGAATATAGTCGAAGTTAGCGGCTAGTTCAAAGTTCCCCTGCCCACGTTGCCCCACCCCCGAACCGGGAGGCTGGTGCGTCCGTCTTACGACAAATCCTCTCTTCTATTTAACCTTACATGAACGTTCTCCAATATCCAACCTTACGCTCATTAATCTCCTTAATAATCTCCGGTTCAACCTTGAAGTTTCTTTCCATATCCATCAATCCATTGATCTCCTGCTGCACATCGCTGACCTGGGTGTAACAGAAGCCGCAGCAATATGGGATTTTCTTGACGGCTGTAGTAATATCATCAAAACGTTTGATAAAATCTTCTTTTGTATTGACTTTATTGCCATATCCCCATCCGGAATCATCGTTGTTGAAAGCGATTCCACCATACTCGCTGATGATGATCGGCTGACCTTTGTACTCGTAGCCGTTTGCCAGAGCAGATTTTCCGCTGTGGTATACTTCTGTGGTCAGAATCTGGTCTTTGTATTCGGTGTAGCGTTTGTACAGAGTATCGCCCACTTCTTCATAATCATGAAGGGTGATAATATCGGAAACGGTGTGTTCCCATCCGTCGTTTACAATAACCGGACGCATAGTGTCCAGACTCTTAGTCAGATAGTATACCGCTTCTGTAAAGTGCTGTTCTACTTTTCTTGTTTCAATCTGGCTGACGCCCCAGGATTCGTTCATCGGAGTCCAGGTGATGATGCATGGATGGTTGTAGTTCTGTCGGACAATTTCCATCCATTCTTTTGTAAATTCTTCTACCGCATAATCGGTATAGCGATAGGCGGCTGCCATCTCGCTCCATACTAGCATACCTTTCACATCACACCAATATAAGAATCTCTCATCTTCTGTTTTCTGGTGTTTGCGCAGTCCGTTGTATCCAAGGGCATTGATCTTGTCGATATCCTCGACCAATGCTTCTTCACTTGGTGGTGTCAGATGAGAATCCTTCCAGTACCCCTGATCCAGAATCAGTCTCTGATACAGTGGATGACCGTTCAATAAAATGTTTGGTCCATCGATACGGATCTCACGCATTGCGAAATAAGAACCAACCGTATCCACGATCTCCCCTTTGTGAGTAACCGCAAAATCAATATCATACAGATCCGGTTCTGCCGGAGTCCAAACACGGACACCCCATTCCAGTCCCACTGTTCCTTCATAGGCTACATTAATGGTTGTCTCTACATGTTTCTGATTTGCCAGCACACACTGCTTTGCAACCGTTGTTCCTCGAAAACTAACGGTAGCTGTGATCATCAGATCGTCATCCAGATCTTTTTCCGCTGCTGCCACTTCATATTCCAGTTTCAGTGCAGCATTTTGCAGATCCGGTGTCATTTTTACGGATGCCAGGCTGATCTTCGGTACGTATTCACTCCATACCGTTTTCCAGATACCGGTGGTCTGTACATACCAGCATCCAAAGTTTTCGTTGATCCATCGCTGTTTTCCTCTTGGCTGCTGGGTATCAAAAGAGTCTTCTACTTTTACCGTCAGTTCATTTTCTCCGTCATGCACCAGATTGGTAACGTCAAAAGAGCATCTTGCATAGCCGCCTCTGTGGCTTCCTGCATAGGCACCGTTTACCCATACTTTTGTAATAAAATCACTGCCCTCAAAATGCAGGATATAGCGATTGTTCTCCAGTTTTTCGCCATCCACGCTGATCGTCCGATGGTACCAGATAAAATCATGGCGGGTTTCATCCTGAATGCCGCTTAACTTTGTCTCATAGGTAAATGGAACATTGATCTTTTTATCACCTTTGAATTCCTGATACCATTTCTCTTTTTCTCCGGCATTTTCATCGTCAAAGCCAAAATCCCAGGTTCCGTTCAGATTTTCCCAGTCAGTTCGCACAAACTGTGGTCTTGGATAGTCCTTGATGTAACATTTCATTTTTGCTTTCCTCCATAAATGCTTGTAAAATCCCTTTCCGTCCTTTTGACGATTTTCCCATACAAGTTTATTTTCTCAGAAAATACATTTTTTTCATATTACAATACTGTACAATTTTTTTCTTTTTCTTTGTGTAGTTTTCCCTTTGTTCAGACAACAACTGTATAAAAAACGTCTCGTTTCTATTTTGCAAAAAAAGATGGTACGGAGTTCTCCATACCATCTTTTCTATATTTCTGAAATTTTTTATCTTCCCAGCGCCTTCGCCAGCTTCCGGATGTATTCCGGGGTGGTTCCGCAACAGCCGCCTACGATTCCGGCACCGACTTCTACCAGGTGTTTGGTGTGTCTTGCAAAATCATCTGCATTCATATCGTAATGAGCTTCGCCTTTGTCATCGATAAACGGCATGCCTGCGTTTGGTTTCGCGATGATCGGAACAGTTGCCACTTCTTTCATGCTGGCAACTACTGCTTCCAGCTGATCCGGACCTACGGAACAGTTCAGTCCTACGGCAGCCGCTCCCATCTCCTGTAAAGTCAGAACTGCTTCCACGGCATTACCTCCGTACATTGCGCTTCCGTCTGCTTCCAGAGAAAGCGTACAGATCATCGGAAGATCGCAGACTGCCTGTGCTGCATCCAGTGCAACCACCGTCTCATCCACGCTCAACATGGTCTCTGCAACAAACAGATCCACGCCTGCATCCACCAGGGCTTTCATCTGTTCCTGATATGCCTCATACAGTTCATTATAAGTCAGGGTTCCTCTCGGCTCCATCAGCTGTCCGGTGGTGGTGATATCTCCCGCTACCAGAGCCCGGTTGCCGATTCCGTCTTTACAGATCTTTACCAGCTTTGTGTTCAGTTCGGCTACCCGATCCTGGAGATTAAAGTTTCTCAGGCTGATAGGATTGGCTGCGAATGTAGGAGCATATACGATCTGGCTTCCGGCATCCACATAGGCACGCTGCAGTTCCTGTAAAACTGAAGGATTTTCAAGTACCCACTGCTCAGAAGATATGCCTACCGGCATACCTGCTTTTCTCAGGTTGGAACCGGTGGCTCCGTCCAGAATTACTACCCCTTTTGCTGTCAGTTCATCAAATTGCTGTCTTGTCATTGTTTTCTCCTTCCTCTGTATATCCAAAACACTATTTCAGTATTATCGGCTTTTTTATCTTCCCACGGACTTACAGAGGGAGTGTCCCATTACTGTTTCCGTTCACAGAACTCGATCCGTTCTTTATTCGGTCCTTCGATAATAAAGAAAGCCACGCCTTTTTCCCAGAATGGAAGTTCTTCAATTCCATTCGACAACACTTTATATCCCTGTTCACAAATCCAGGCATAGGCCGCCTGAATATCTGTACAGTCCAAAGCGAAGTGATTGATGGCACCGTCCAGACCGTTGCCGCCTTCGGCATAAGTCTCGATCATCAGGTTTCCAAGCTGCAAAAATGCAACTTTTGCCTGGTTTGCGGGTACCTGGTTCGTGTGCATGGTCTGAAATCCCAGACCTTCGTAAAACCGGATCGTTGTTTCTATATCTGATGTAGGAATTCCGATATGCTGGATTCCTGTTGTCCACTGTACTACACTCATCCTCTGTATCCTCCGCTTTTTTACTTTGTAATATTATTCAGCGCTGTCCTCTGCTGCTGTGTCTTCTGTTGTAGTGTCTTCACTGTTATCCTGTGAAGAGGTATCTTCTGTACTGTCCTGTGCGTCACTGGATTCTGTATCATCGCTGCTGTCGGCACTCTTGTATACAAAAGATACACTGTCAGTGACTGTGATCTGATCCCATACTTTATCTTTGACTTTAATCTTTTCTTCTTTTACCCAGTCTTCCAGTGTGCTGTCAAACAGATCAGATTTTCTTTCTGAAATAACCGTCTTCTCTTTGTTTTCTGTCGCATCTTCGTCCAGCATCTTATCCAGACGTACCACATAATAACCGTCGTCGCCTTCGATCACACTGTCAGCAACTTCTCCGTCTTTCAGTTCCAGAGCTGCATCCTGTACCGCCTCATCCAGTGTATCATCAGTACTTCCCGCTGTGGTAAATGCCGGTGCTGTCGCACTTAAACTGTCATCTACCTCTTTTGCCAGTGCATCCATATCTGCGTTTGCCACGTCATCGGATGCTTTTACTTTATCAAGTACCTGCTGTGCCAGGTCTTTTTTCTTTGCTTTTTCTTCATCGGTCAGATCAATGGTATTACCGTCATCATCTTTTTCTGTTCCTTCTGTAGAAACTTTTACGATAGTGACTCTTGTCTGATCTTTTTCATTGGCGCTGACCTCGGTATCTACATCTGCAGTCATCGGATCATGCATCTTGCTGCGGATCGTTACCAGTTCCAGATACGTAACGATGTCGTCTTCAGATACTGCCAGTTTTTTCAGGATCTTTTCATCGTTATCTTTGATAAATTCCGCTGCTGCTTCTTTGATCGCTTTTTCTTCATCATCCGTAATCGTAACGTCATAATCTGCCGCATGTGCTTTCAGTACATACAACTGATTAATTGTCGTCATGACGCCATCTTTGGAGCTTTCCCCGACAGTTTTCCCGTCGTCTCCTTTCTGATCCCACACATTAGATGCAGAGCCGCTGACACCATACTGTGACATCAGCATATTATAATAACTCATGGTCTGCGCCTGCTGGTCTCTTACCATATAGCTTGCCAGACCCAATGTTACTTTTTCATCTCCTACAGTTGCTACGGTTTTTGTTCCATCAATTGCTTTTGAGCATCCAGACAGTGTACCTGCTGCAAGAGCAGCTGCCAGAATCCCACATGCTGCGGTTTTATTTAACTTTCTCATGTTTTCCTCCGTTACCCTTTTATGTACTCCGGGAGTACATTTATTCACTAATAGCATTTATTATAGACTATTTCCTCCTATGGGGCAACTTTTTTCCTTTTATTTCAATCTTTTTTCACAAGCGCTCGTTACTGTTCACTACGTTCTCAGTAACACGCTTCGCGATGCACAGAATTTATGCTGACCGCATAAACTCGCGCGATATGTCTCGGGTTTTCTGTGACTTTCACTCACAAAAAACGCCTCGCGGGATATTGCCAGTAAACAGTAACCAAGCGCTCTTCTCTTGTTTTCCTGTTCTCAGGAATTTGCCTGCACTTATACCAGACACTGCATGACCGTCAGTAATTCAGTCGCCTTCTCCTGCATCGGCACTGCTTCCTTTGCCTTTCGGTTTCTCGGACGATACAGAAAATACGGATTTGTTTCGACTTTGAACTGCAGTTCTTCCGGATACTGATTCAGTATCTCCGGTATCTTCGCTGTGTCAATCTTCGCCCGCTCATACATGGTAAGTTTCAGGCTGTCATCAAGCTGCTTAACTTCGGTCAGATAGATCCGGTGAGCCATAGCTTTCAGGCTTGCCACTGCGAGGAGGTTCTGCACCATCTTCGGCGGTTCTCCAAAACGGTCCAGCAGTTCTTCCATCATATCCTCATACTCTTCCCGGTTCTCGATCGCCGCGATCCGTTTGTAAATATCCAGCTTCTGGTATTCATTCGGAATATATTTTTCCGGAATGTACGCATTGATCTGCAGGTCGATCGTCGTCTCGAAGTCTTCCTGTACTTCGATTCCTTTTGCTTCCTGTACGGCTTCATTCAGCATCTTACAGTAGAGATCGTATCCTACCGCTTCCATGTGACCGTGCTGTTCCGCTCCCAGAAGATTGCCCGCACCACGCAGTTCCAGATCACGCATGGCAATCTTGATCCCGCTTCCCAGTTCAGTGAATTCGCGGATCGCATGGAGGCGTTTTTCTGCGATTTCTTTTAACATCTTATTTCTCCGGTACATCAGAAAAGCGTATGCGGTCCGGTTGGATCGTCCTACCCTTCCTCTCAGCTGATACAACTGAGAAAGTCCCATTTGATCCGCATCATGGATGATCATGGTATTGGCATTCGAGATATCCAGCCCCGTCTCGATGATGGTTGTGGAGACCAGAACATCGATCTCTCCGTTAATAAATCCATACATGATCTTTTCCAGTTCACGCTCGCTCATCTGTCCGTGGGCAAATGCCACGCTCGCCTCCGGAACCAGTTTTCGGATCTGATTGGTAATCTCTTCAATGTTGTTGACACGATTGTATACATAATACACCTGACCACCGCGTGCCAGTTCCCGGCTGATCGCCTCCCGTACCATCTCATCGTTATATTCCATCACATAGGTCTGGATCGGTGTACGGTCCTGTGGAGCTTCTTCCAGAACACTCATGTCCCGGATTCCGATCAGACTCATGTGAAGAGTTCGCGGAATCGGCGTCGCTGTCAGGGTCAGGACATCGATATTCTGCTTCATCTGTTTGATCTTTTCTTTGTGGGTAACGCCGAAACGCTGTTCCTCATCGATGATCAGCAGTCCCAGATCTTTAAACTGCACATCTTTGGACAACACCCGATGGGTGCCGATCAGGATATCCACCAGACCTTTTTTCAGATCCCCGATCGTCTTTTTCTGCTGGCTGGCGGTACGGAACCGGCACAGAAGGTCCACGCGCACCGGAAAATCCTTCATCCGCTGTACAAATGTATTGTAATGCTGCTGTGCAAGGATCGTGGTCGGAACCAGATAAACCACCTGTTTTCCCTCCTGGATCGCCTTAAATGCCACACGGATCGCAATCTCCGTCTTCCCGTAGCCCACATCTCCGCAGATCAGCCGATCCATGATCTTCGGGCTCTCCATATCCTGCTTTGCCGCCTCGATCGCCTGCAGCTGATCCTCCGTCTCTTCAAATGGAAACATCTCTTCAAATTCCCGCTGCCATACCGTATCCGGTCCATAGCGGAAACCGGCTTCCTGCTGTCTGGCTGCATACAGTGCCACCAGATCTTTTGCGATATTCTTTACAGCTCCGCGGACCTTCGTCTTGGTCTTCTTCCATTCCTGTCCGCCGAGTTTGTTTAACTTCGGTGTCTTTGCCGCATCAGAACCGGCATATTTTTGCAGGACATCCAGCTGGGTGGCGAGAATATACAGGTTACTTTTTCCTGCATACTCGATCTTGATATAGTCTTTCACCACACCATCCACTTTCATCTTCTCGATGCCACGGTACACGCCCAGCCCGTGGTTTTCATGAACCACAAAGTCTCCTACGGAAAGCTCCGAAAAGCTCTGGATCTGCTTTCCGCTGTACTGGGATTTTTTCCGTTTTTTCTTTTTTTCTTTGCCGAAAATATCCGTCTCCGAGATCACCACGTATTTGACCATCGGATACTCGAAGCCACGGCTTACCCGTCCCCAGGTGACCTTGATCTGTCCCGGCTGGATCAGTTCTTCCGGATCCTCACTGTAAAAAGCTGACAGTTCCTGATCCTGCAGATCTTTTGCCAGTCTGGTCGCCCTTGTTCGCGAAGGGGATAACAACAGCATCCGGTAACCGGATTTTTTCCAGCGCAACAGATCTTTTACCAGCATCTCAAAACTGTTGTTGTACGGGTTGACCGATTTTACAGTCAGCTGCATCTCCATAGTGAAGTTCCACCCGGTTCCCCGTGGCTCCATCGTGGACAACGACAGCGTATGCATCTGATGAAACCGATGCACTACTTCCTGATGGTTTCGGATTACTTCCATCTGTCCGGGCAGAAGATACCCCTTTTCCAGACGTTGAATCATACTCTCCCGGAATTCTTCTTCTGTTGTCTTTGCATGTTCTGTCAACCGGTTTGGCTCGTCGATCACAACCAGCGTGTTCTCCGGCAGATATTCCAATAACGATTCTGTTTTCTTATAAAAATACCGGACAAAACTTTCTGCTCCGGCAATATGCTCCATCTCTTCTAACTGGTCTTTTAATTCAGCGGCGATCTGGCGGACTCTCGCCCCTTCCTCTGTCTTCATCTCGTCCCGGAACTTCTTCTGACTCTTTTGCGCCTCTTTTTCAATGGCTTTGATGCCCTGTCGGATCGTCTCCTTATCCAGCACCACTTCCGTCGCCGGATAGATCGTAATCTCCTCCAGATTCTCGATCGAGCGCTGGCTTTCCGCATCAAAACTGCGGATGGAATCCACCTCATCTCCCCACAGTTCGATACGCCACGGATTATCCTCGGTCAGAGAAAATACATCCATGATTCCACCACGGATAGAAAACTGTCCCGGAACCTCTACCTGCGCCGCCCATTCATACCCGAGTTCCAACAGATGTCTTTTCATCCGATCCAGGTCAATCTCGCTGTCATTGCGAATCTTTATTACTTTTTCCTTCCACACGGCAAGCGGCACCAAACAGTCCAGGCAGCTGTCGATCGAAGTAACGATCGTCACTTCTTCCCGCTCCAGCAGTGCGCGAAGCACCTGGATCCGTTGTCTGGTAAGAAGATTACCATGGATATCTGCCTGATAAAAGATCAGATCCCTCGCCGGATAATACAGTACTTCCGGATCATACAGCCGAAAATCCTCATAAAATGCCTTGGCTTTCAGATCATTTTCCGCAACGATCAGTCGAAAAGGAAACTCCCGGAGAAGCCCATTGGTAAAATGAGCTTTCTGGGAGTCCAGGCATCCGGAAACCTGTACGATTCCCGGTTTCTTCAGTTGTCTTATGATCGCATCAAAATCGGCCAGTTCATATAATGGTTGTACGAATGCATCCATCGTTTTCCCTTTCTAGTTAAACTGATTCATCGCCTGATCCACTTCTCCCTGTACCATCAGTTCCACAGCCCCTGCCGCGCGTTTCAGCGCGTCATCCACCAGTCCCCGGTCTTCTTTGGAAAAGTGTCCCAGCACATAATCTGCCAGATCCCAGCCCTTCGGCTTTTCTCCGACTCCAACTTTGATTCTCTGGAAGTTCTGAGTGCCCAGCTGTGCGATAATATTTTTGATCCCGTTATGGCCACCCGCACTTCCTTTTTTCCGTATCCGGATCTTTCCCGGTTCCAGACTGATATCGTCATAGATCACGATCAGTTCTTCTTCCGGGTCGATCTTATAATAATCTACCAAGGCTCTCACTGATTCCCCGCTCAGGTTCATGTAGGTCAGCGGTTTCGCCAAGATCACTTTCTGACCCGCGATCACTCCTTTTCCGTACATTGCCTTATGTTGTTTTCCCGAAGAGGGTACGCGATACTCATCCACCAGAAGATCAACCGCGTCAAATCCCACGTTATGGCGGGTATTTTCATACTGTTTTCCCGGATTGCCCAGGCCTACGATCAGATACATAATGATAACTCCTTCATCAGCCGAAGTATACCAGCTCCTGCTCCGGTTTTTCTGCCGCTTCAATCTCTGTTGCGTACAATACCGGACCTCTGCCGTTGTATACTTCCATAAATTCGTCTTTAACTTTTGCAGTTACCGTTACCCAGCTGCCGATCCGCAGTCTCTTGGCTGCCGGATTCTTACAGATATAGCCGATAAACTGGGTATCGTCCGCACAGCAGGTCATCGCCATACGTCCGGGCACGAAAAATCCTGCGTTCAGCTCACGACTTTTCAACACCTGTCCTTTAAACCGAACCGTCTTATCCACATATTTTTTCAGATTATCCATCATATCCACATACCAGATACCGTAATCGATATCTTCAATATCAATGATGTCCGCATTCATATCATACGGCATCTCATCCTGGAAAATATCGTCGATTTCGCCCTCTTCATTTTCAAAGACAACTTCTGCTCTGGAATTGACAACTTTGACACTGCGACGGAAATTTGCCAGCGGATGTTCATCCTGACAGCGGTTGAAAATTACCAAGTCCGCGTTTCGGATCATCTCCATGAATAAAGATTTCATATTGTTCATATAGATCTGGAAGGTGCTGGCATCCACGGTTACGATATGCTGTGCCAGATCCCAGTAACGTGGCATATCGGTCTGATAGAACTTATCTACAGACCACAGCGGATTGTACTCTACCAGAACTCTTCCCGGATGATGTTTTTTATTCAACATCTGCAGGGTATCCGCGTTAAAGTCTTCCGGGTCTTCGATGATCTCAATCACCGTATTCATTTTCTTCAGGCTTTCCTCATCGTACTCCTCTTCTCCCTCTTCACAGAGAATCAGAAGCGTTTTATCCGGAATCTGAAAATAACTCTGATGAATGGTAAAATCCAGAAACTGGGTTTTACCACTCTCTAAAAATCCTGTAATTAAATATACGGGAACATCTCTCTTCATCATTACTCATTCACTCCAAAAATTTCAGCAATTTTGTCTTCTGCCATCTTGGAACCGATCACACAGATCTTACCTGTGATCTGTGGAGTACCGGTGCGTACCTCATACTCTTCCGGAACCATATCAAAGTAGATCCACTGTCCGTCTTTTCCGTCCACCATACCTTTGGCACGAAGGATCACACCAAGATCTTCTGCTTCTGACAGAATCTTTAATGCAGCTTCGATCTCTTCTTTTGTATATTTCTTAGCAGTCTCACGACCCCAGCTTGTAAATACTTCATCTGCATGATGATGGTGATGATCGTGACCGCATCCACACTCGCCATCATGGTGATGATGTTCGTGATCGTGGTCATGTCCGCATCCGCACTCATCGTCGTGGTCGTGATGATGATGCTCATGATCGTGGTCATGTCCGCATCCGCACTCATCATCGTGGTCGTGATGATGATGCTCATGGTCGTGATCATGTCCGCACTCATCGTCATGGTGATGCTCATGATCGTGGTGTCCACCGCATACCGGGCAGAAATCTTCGTCTTCTTTTCTGCCCTGCTCCATAGCTTCCAGAATCTGTGCACCGTCCAGTTTTTCGATTGGAGTGGTGATGATCACTGCATCCTTGTTCACTTCGCGGATCAGAGCGACTGCTTTGGCTACTTTCTCTTCGGTAGCCTTCGGTGTATCGGTACGGCTTAAAATAATCGTTCTTGCATACTGTAACTGGTTCTCGAAGAACTCACCGAAGTTTCTCATATACATTTTGCATTTGTTTACATCCGCTACGGTTGTATAGCTGTTCAGGCTGATCTCGCAGTCCACATCCACACCTTTTACCGCTTTGATGACATCCGACAGTTTGCCTACGCCTGACGGCTCGATGATAATACGATCCGGATGATACGTTGTGATCACTTCTTTCAGAGAAGTTCCGAAATCGCCTACCAGAGAACAGCAGATACATCCGGAGTTCATCTCACGGATCTCGATACCGGAGTCTTTTAAGAATCCTCCGTCAATACCGATCTCTCCAAATTCATTTTCAATCAGCACTACCTGCTCGCCTTTTAAAGCTTCAGAAAGCAGTTTTTTAATCAGTGTTGTTTTTCCGGCTCCTAAAAATCCTGAAATAATGTCAATCTTTGTCATGTTTTTTACCTCCTGAAAAACGCCCAAAAAGGGCTGTTTTAGAGAAAACAGCCCTGAATTTTTGTCTGCATATCCCGGACTTTCGACAGTTCCCTGCCAAAGAAACTCACAGGATATTTTTACCGAATAGTTACTCCTCTATACTTTTATCACGTTTTGTCCAAAAAGTAAAGCCCCCTTTGCGTTTCGGTTTCATGTAACTAACCGTTCTTTTCATGCAAAAGGAGCTTATTTTTCTGTATGTATTATCCGTGGATCATCAGATGGACGATCTCCCGGTCTGTCTCGAGCATACCCTCAGATGCCAGTTTGCCCACACAGCGGATCGTATTTTCCACTCCTTTTTTTACGATACCGTCACCGCCGATAAACTGCTGTCCGTTCTTATACATAAAGTAACCAAGGATTCCCGCGTCTACAGAGGATGCGATCTTTGCTGCGCAGGATGCTTTCGCTCCGTCGCAGATCATACCTGATACAATAGCAAGACCGTTGACAATGGCATGTTCGCCCTCTTTCTGACCGTCTCCGTACAGGTAGGCGATCCCTGCGCCACAGCCACATCCGGCTCCTACTGCACCGCAATATGCGGAAAGTCTGCCGATTCCTTCTTTGATATGGATCGTTGCCAGATTTGAGATCACCAGAGCCCGGTACATCGTCTCTTCCGATACCTGCAGTTCTTTTGCAAAAACCACGATCGGGACAGAAGCTGTGATTCCCTGGTTGCCGCTTCCGGAATTGATCACTACCGGAAGTTCACAGCCATTCATTCTTGCATCGGAACCGGCAGCCGCCATGGCTTTGGCGCGCACCTTGACATCCTGATCGCCGTAAGTGGCCAACAGAACCTTTCCGATATTGGCTCCATAATTACCACAGAGCCCTTCCTCGGCGATCGCCATGTTGTAACGAACCTGACGTTCCAGTACTTCCCGGACATCTGCAAGGTCCACTTCCTTTGCAAATACAAAGATTTTTTCTATGGTAAGCGTCGATTTGTCTGCCAGTGCGGATTCTTCTTTTCCGGTAATCTCTTTTGCCAGAAGAATCTCCCCGTTTCTGGACACATGCACCAGATTCGTGTGAAAATCGGTGATCCGTACACTCGCTCTATCTTCTCCGTGATATAAAGTAATCTGAATATCAAAGATCAGATCAGAGGATGCCTCACAGACACTGCACGGAACCTTCTTCAGGAAGGTTCCCATTGCTTCGATGTCTTCCTGTTCCACATGGGAGATGACCTCCAGTTCCTTCGCAGCATCTCCTGCCACGATTCCGGCAGCTGCGGCGGCTTCGATTCCACGCAGTCCACCGGTATGTGGAACAACCACGCTTTTTACATTTTTTATAATATTTCGGCTGACCGCAACCTCCACCCGCTCCGGAAGGGCTCCCAGTGTCTTTCTGGCAACAGCTCCCGCATAAGCGATGGCGATAGGCTCGGTACATCCCATCGCCGGCACCAGTTCATCTTTCAGGATCTGGACATAAGTTCGGTAATATTCTTTTGAAAGCATATTTCTATCTGTTCCTCACTCTTTTTATTTTTTCCAGCATGCCACCATATGGCCCGGTGTTCTCTCTTCCAGTTCCGGTTCCTGCTGTCTGCACTGATCGGTCGCGTAAGGACAGCGTGTATGGAAACGACAGCCGGACGGAACATGCAACGGACTCGGAAGATCTCCCTCGATGCCGCAGTGTTCCAGACTGAGTGCCCGCTTGGGATCTGCGATCGGAATGGAGGCCAGAAGTGCCCGGGTGTATGGGTGGCATGGATTGTCATACACTTCATCGCTTTCTCCGCTCTCCACGATCTTACCAAGGTACATCACACCGATCCTGTCGGAGATATGGCGCACCATGGACAGATCATGTGCCACAAACAGATACGTCAGTCCCAGTTCCTGCTGCAGATCTTCCAGCACGTTGACAACCTGTGCCTGGATCGATACGTCCAGTGCGGAAATCGGCTCATCGCAGAGCAGGAATTCCGGATTGACGGATAAGGCTCTTGCGATACCGATACGCTGACGCTGTCCGCCTGAAAACTCATAGGCATATTTTTCCATATCGTCTGCCTTCATACCTACTTTTTCAAGAAGGTTTACGATCCGCTCATCCATCTCTTTTTCCGGAAGTTTTTCAAAGACAGCAATCGGTTCAGCCATGATTTCTCTTACATTCTGATGGGGATCCAGCGCAGAATAAGGATCCTGAAAAATAATCTGCATTCTTTTATGATATGCAAGGAGTTCTTTACCTTTTGTCTTTGTGATGTCGTGACCGTCGTAGGTTAAGATTCCATCTGTCGGCTCATACATACGGATCAGAGTACGTCCCAGTGTGGACTTTCCACAGCCGGACTCTCCCACCAGACCGAAGGTTTCTCCTTTTTTAATAGAAAGGTTCACACGGTCCACCGCCCGTACTTCCTGTACCAGTTTTCCGAAGAAATTTTTGACCGGGAAATACTTGGACAGATTCTTCGCTTCCAGAAGATATTGTTCTTTTGTTTCCATATTATTTCTCCTCTTCTTTCTTCTCTTTCTCGTCCAGTTCTTCTTTTGTGAAGATACATCTGGAGGACTGGGTATCGGAATATGCCCGCATGGACGGGATCCCTTTCTTACATTTCTCACATGCAAACCGGCAGCGGGTCACAAATGGACATCCCGCCGGCGGATTCGCCAGAGACGGTGCCATACCAGGGATCGGTTCGAGGCGTTCCCGACATCCGCTCTCACATTTTGGAATCGCATGAAGCAGTGCTCTCGTGTACGGATGGGTCGGATGTTCGAAGATCTCTTCTGTGGTTCCCTCTTCCATGATCAGACCCCCGTACATCACTTCGATCCGTTTCGCCAGAGAAGCTACCACCCCGAGATCGTGGGTGATCAGAATAATATTCATCTGCTCATTTTCATTTAACTGTTTGAGAAGCTGCAGAATCTGCGCCTGGATGGTTACATCCAGTGCGGTTGTCGGTTCATCGGCGATCAGCAGCCGCGGCTGGCAGCACAGTGCCATTGCGATCATGACACGCTGTCTCATACCACCGGAAAATTCATGGGGATACTGATCCATCCGGCTTTCTGCCGACGGGATTCCTACCTTTCCCAGCATATCGATGGCTACTTTTCTTGCTTCTGCCTTGCTCAGGTTCTGATGACGTCGGAGTACCTCGATCATATGATACCCGATCTTTTTCAGCGGATTCAGGGCAGTCATCGGATCCTGGAAGATCATTGCCATATCTTTTCCACGCATTTTCCGTTTTTCTTTTTCAGACATGGACAGCAGATCCTTCTGCAGCAGTTCCAGATGATCTGCCTGCACATCTGCATTTTCTCCGAGAAGTCCCATGACCGACTTCATAGTTACACTTTTCCCACTTCCGGACTCTCCTACAATAGCCAGAATATCTCCTTCATCCACATGGAGGGAGACACCGCGCACCGCCTGAATCTTCTGTTTGTAACTCTCAAACGTAGTAGTCAGATTGTCTATGGTTAATACTCTGTTTTCTTTCATCTCCACTCCTCCTATTTGCCTGCGTCCATGACACGGGGATCTACATAGATCCGAAGAAGATTGCCCAGTTTGTTGAACGCAAAGATGGTCAGCATGATCAAAAGACCGGGGATGATCGCCATGTAAACGGCATTCTGCAGGTTACTCTGCGCACTCTGCAGTAATTTTCCCCAGGAAGACAGCGGTTCCTGAATACCTATCCCTAAGAAACTCAGGGATGACTCTGTCATGATCGCATTGGAGATACTGGTGGTCGCTGCGATGATGATCGTCGGCAGTACCGAAGGAATCAGATGACGGAGTACCATTTTAAATAACGGCACGCCGGTAAAGTCCGCATAGAGGACGTACTCCCTCTCTTTGACGGACATAACCTCCGCACGCACCAGGCGGGCAATTTCCATCCAGGAGAAGAATCCGATCACGATAATAATGGACACCAGTCCCTGTTTGAAGAAAATACTGATAACTGTAACCAGAATCAGCCACGGAATGGACTGCAGAATGTCAACGATCCGCATCAGGATACCATCTATGATACCGCCGAGATAACCGGCAAGGATCCCAACAGTGACACCGATGGTCACACTCATCAGCATGGCAAGCACGCCGACCAGCAGGGACACACGGCCTCCGTAGATAACACGTGCCAGATAATCACGACCCACTTCATCGGTTCCGAAAATATGGGCACTGCTTGGTGCCTCTAACATATGAGCGACATCGGTTTTATTCGGTTCCAGCGGGAGTACCGGAGCCAGTAAGGATAATATCAGGATCAGTGCAAGGAAGATAATAGAAAATATTGCGATTTTGTCGTGTTTTAATGCCTCCCAGACATTTTCCAGACGTTTTTTTTGAGAATGATTCATTGCCATACGATTACCCCATCTTTCTGATACGCGGATCTGTCACGCAGTATAAAATATCGGACAGCAGGTTTCCCAGGACTACCAGGGTGGAAGACAATATCAAAACGATCATAACAATCGGATAGTCCATACCCTGTACCGCCTTGATAAAATACGGTCCGATACCCGGCCAGCTGAATACGGTTTCCGTGATAACCGCACCTGTTACCAGCGTTGGCAATGCCATACCCAGTTTTGTGATAACCGGAAGCAGTACGTTCTTACAGACATGTTTGAACATGATCTCTGCTTTGGAAGCACCAAATGCCTTCTGTACCATAACATAATCCTCGGAGTACTGTGTGATCGTGGAAGAACGCACATAACGCACATTGTCCGGGATAAATGCCAGTGTCAGCACCAGATACGGTGTAATAAAATGCAACAGGAAATCAGACAAGGTATTCACGCCTACCGTATGCATGCCAAGGATCGGAAGGATCCGCAGTTTATAGCCGAACAGATAGATAAAGAGCATCGCTACCCAGAAAGTCGGCATCGCGATCCACAGGGAACAGATCCCGTCGATCAGTTTGTCCAGCCATTTGTTTTTGTGAGAACCGGCCACCAGACCCAGCACGATTGAGATCACATAGGCCGTCAGATAAGACGGCAGCACCAGCTTGATCGTGTTCGGGATTCTTGTCGCCAGCTCATCGAAAATATTCGTTTTTGTCACGATAGAATAGCCGAAGTTTCCATTCAGGATTCCTTCCAGCCAGCGGATATACTGCACATAGACCGGCTGATCATAGCCGTATTTTTCACGGATCATCTGTACCATCTCCGGAGACATCTTTGGAGTTGTCATGGCATCAATTGCATCATACGGTGCCAGATGAATCAGAGAAAAACACAGAATCGTGATCACGATGATCAGTGGGATCGCAGTAAGAATACGTTTGAAAATATACTTTGCCATACCTTTTTCTCCTTTTGTTTTTCATTCTTAAGCCCAAAAAGCGGAACTCTTCGCCTGTTTCAGAAGAATTCCGCCCTCATTATAAATAGTGTCTAATCTTTGATGATTACTTATTCAGCAATTTTCAGCCTGGAAGTATCCTCGAAGGTATATACCGGAAGAAGTCC
>JABLTQ010107671.1_pt1 | contig 17359 bp, 19 predicted proteins | sample 7160101 | NCBI WGS metagenome assembly JABLTQ01 (sample SAMN14651228, study PRJNA627086) | human gut metagenome | isolation source: feces | host: Homo sapiens
CCGGCGGCGGAGCATACCGGCCCGGCGCAGGCCGGAGCCGCCAGCCGATGAACAGCACCAGCACCAACGCCAGCGAGCCGAACAAACGCGCCCGCCCATGCGCAAGGCAGGCAGCAGGCCGCCAGCACCGCCAGCCAGGCAGAGACCAGGCACCACCAGCCAGCGCCGCCAGCACCAGCAGAGCGCCAGCCAAGCAAACGCGCCCACCCGCGAAGATACCAAACGCGCGCGACTTCTCCTCACCGCCATTGATAGCAATACACCCCCTCCTATACCCTCCCCCAGCCCGGCGGCGGGTCCTCCCGGCGCAGACGAGGACCTTTGCGGGTTCGAGAGCGCAAAAATTGATTAGGTGCGATGCATTTTTTTCATTTCCGGCGGGTCTGGGCGAAAAAATGGAGGGGGGTCAAAAAATATGGAACGCGCACGCGGGCGGGGGCGCGCGAGGGAAAAGGAACGAGGGCGGGCGTGAGATCGGGACGGGTATCATTTTCGCGGCGTCACGAAAATGGTGGAAGGAGCTGACGCGGCGGAAGCTGCTGGGGCGCACGGATGGACCGCACGCGGGCGGAGGCGTTACGCCGGGGTGGTGATCTGGTACGCGGCGGGGCGTTTTGTTCCGGCGGGTTGGGCTTTTGGTACGCCTGGGAAAAATATTTTTCGGAGTTAGCAACTTTCGCAGGTTTTCCGTGTTACATTGATATTGTGCAGTAATGGCTCATGGAGAAATCCATGGGCCTTTTTCATTGGCGGGGGCCGCTGTGGTCGTGGAAAACCAGGCGGGTTTCGCATCCTTTACCGCTGAAAGGGTCAGGGTTCAAGTCCCCTCTGGCCGCAGGCGGCACCGAATGGAAAACGTCCTGTTGCCGCCGAAGGTCTGCGCTCATGCGCGGAAGTATCCACTGCGCGGCGGAGGTAGGCGGAGCGGGACACGCTGCATACCGGGACGGGAGGAGCTGCGAGGCAGCCCGCCCCGGTCCCGGAACTATTACAGGGACGCGGAGGCGAAAGGATACCGGATAGACAGGGGTGAGAGCAAATGCCGAAGCGGAGTGAGAAACGGGACGCCGCAAAGGCTGAATACCTCGCCCGGAAAGGCCGGGGCGAACTGGTAGACCTCCGGGAACTTGCGGAGGGCCTGGGCGTCAACTATCAGACCTTGCGCAACTGGAAGTCGGCGGATGAATGGGAAAAGGCGGAGCCGAAGAAGAAACGCGGCGGCCAGCCTGGGAACCGGAACAGCGCCGGACATAAAAACGCCGCCGGGAGCCACAAGGGCGCACCGGCGGGCAATCACAACGCAGAGAAGGATGGGGCTTACAGCACCATCTTTTTTGATACGCTGAGCGAAGCCGAGCGGGAGCTGGTGATGAATACGCCGGTGGGGAGCCGGGCGGCGCTGGAACACGAGATGCAGATACTCAAGTTCCGAGAGCACCGGATACTCACCAAGATCATCGAATATGAGCAGGCCCCGGAGGACGAGCTGTATTTGAACAGCGTGCTGGATATGCGCCAGCCTGCGGGCCGGGGCGACAAGAAGATAGACGGTGCCAGACAGCAGATGGGAATGTACAGCAAGGACAGCGCCTTTGCACGGGTGCTGAAATTGCAGGATGCCCTCTACAAGGTGCAGGGCCGCATCGCAAAGATCGCGGACAGCCTGCGGGCTTTGGAGGAGAACGAGAAGCGCCTGGAACTGGAAAAGAAGCGGCTGGAAATCCTGCGTATGCGGGCGACGGGCGTGGTGGAGACACCGGACCCGGAGACCGGCGAGGACGCGGCGGAGCTTTGGCCGGATGGAACGGAGGATGCAGATGGACCCGAAACGGTTTGAAAACACATACACCTATCACGCGCCGAAGGGCGACCAGACGGCGCGCTATGAAAAGCTGAGGGCCAAGGCGCGGGAGCTGGCGGAGCTGATCGAGGCGTGCTGCCCGGACAGCCGGGAAAAGAGCCTGGCGCACACGAAGGTGGAGGAAGCGACTATGTGGGCCAACGCCGCCATCGCAAGAAACGAGTGACGCCATGCGCCTGTACACGAGCAAGGTGATCGCCGACTGGCTGGGCCTGACGGAGCGGCGGGTGCGCCAGCTCCGGGACGAGGGCATCATCGAGGAGCAGGCACCGGGCCTCTATGACCTGCGCGCCACTACGCGGCGGTACATCTCCTACCTGCGGAGCGGGAGCCTTGCCGACGAGCGGGCGGGCCTGACCCGCGCCAAGCGGGAGGCGGCGGAGATGGAAAATGCGCTGCGGCGCGGCGAGCTGCACCGGACGGAGGAGATCGAGAGCGGCATCAAGACGATGCTTTTGAATATTCGCGGGCGTTTCCTCTCCCTGCCTGCGAAGCTGTCCCCGGCTCTGGCGGCCATGGGCGGAGACCAGGCCAGCATCTTCGATGAGCTGAAACACGCCATTGACGAGACGCTTGAGGAACTGCGGGACTTCAACGTGGCCTTTGCACAAGAGGAGGACGGGGATGGAGAAAAAGAAGAATAAGGACCCATGCGCGGGCTGCGTATGGAAACTGTGGACGGGCACGAGCGAGAAGGTGCTGTGCTCCCTCCCCGTATGCAAGCGCGCCGAGTATGAGCGGATGATGCGGGGTGAGAAGGAGCCGGACCATGAAGAAAAAGCGCCGGACGATTGAGCTTGCCCAGCAGACGGCGGAGATGTTCGCCAGATGTGTGGAGGTGCTGAAACCGCCGCCTGAGCTGACGCTATCCCAGTGGGCGGACACCTACCGGATGCTGAGTGCGGAGAACAGCGCCACGCCGGGCCGGTGGCATACGGACAACGCGCCGTATCAGCGGGAGATCATGGACGCCATCGGCGACCAGCACGTGCGCAAGGTCGTGGTCATGTCCGCCGCGCAGATCGGCAAGACGGCCATGCTGATGAATATGCTCGGCTACTATATGCACTACTATCCCGCGCCGGTGCTGGTGATGCAGCCGACCCTCGAAATGGGCCAGACGTTCAGTAAGGACTTCCTGGCACCCATGATACGGGACACGCCGGTGCTGCGGGTGCTGGTAGACACCAAGAGCCGCTATTCCGGCAACACGATCTTGAAGAAGAACTTTCCGGGCGGACACGTGACGATCATCGGCGCGAACAGTCCGGCGAGCCTTGCCAGCCGACCGATCAAGGTGCTGCTGTGCGACGAGGTGGACCGCTACCCGGCCAGCGCCGGAACAGAGGGCGACCCGCTGCTCCTGGCGCAGAAGCGACAAACGACCTTTTGGGACAAGAAGACCGTTATCGTATCGACACCGACCATCAAGGGAAGCAGCCGCATCGAGACGGAGTTCCAGGAGACGACGCGGGAGGAATGGAACGTACCGTGCCCGAAGTGCGGGCATTATCAGCCCCTTCGTTGGGCCAACATCGTATTCGACCGGCACGACCTGAAAAAGGGCGTGCGCCACAAGTGCGAGCGCTGCGGGCGCGAAAGCAGTGAATACGCCTGGAAGGCCCAGGAGATCAAGGGGCATTTCGTGGCGGCAAATCCGGGCGCGGCGGCGCGGGGCTTCCACCTGAACACGCTGGCCTCCACCTTCTGCGGGTGGCAGGAGGTCGTGGAGAAGTTCCTGCTTGCCAAGGAGATGCTGGACCAGGGCGACCCGGAGAAGATGAAAACGTGGGTGAACACAGAGCTGGGCGAGACCTGGGAGGAGCCGGGCGAGCGGCTGGAAGACACCGAACTGGTGAACCGCCGCGAGGTATACGACGCCCAGGTGCCGGAGGATGTGCTGGTGCTGACGGCAGGTGTGGACGTTCAGGACGACCGCTTCGAGGTGGAAGTCGTGGGCTGGGGCGTCGGCAAGGAGAGCTGGGGCATCCGCTACCAGAAGATATACGGCGATATGCTCAAGGAACAGGTGTGGCGCGATCTGGACGCCTTCCTGACAGCGACGTTCAGCAAGAAGGACGGGACGCAGCTTCCCATCCTGTGCACCTGCATCGACAGCGGCGGCCACCACACCGATCAGGTTTACCGCTTCACCAAGGAGCGCTACGAGCGGCGCATCTTTGCCATCAAGGGCAAGGGCGGCCAGGAGGTGCCATATATCCGCAACCCGTCCACGAACAACCGCGTGAAGACACCGCTGTTCGTTTTGGGCGTAGACGCGGGCAAGGCGCTGGTGTATCAGCGCCTCAAGCACGAGCCGCCGGAGCGGAAGGGGCCGAACTACTGCCACTTCCCGCTGAACGAGGAGGCTGGATACGACGAGCAATACTTCCGGGGCCTGACCAGCGAGAAGGCCGTGGTGCGGTTCCGCAAGGGGCGGAGCGTGACGGTGTGGGAGATCAAGGACGCGAGCTACAAGCGAAACGAGCCGCTTGACCTGCGCAACTACGCCACCGCTGCCTTAGAGATCGCAAACCCGGTACTGAAAGGACCGGAGGAGACGGAGACAGAGCGGCGGCAGAGGGCAACCGGAAGACGCCGCCTGAGTGGAGGTATTTAACATGGCAGTTTTCAGCAAGGAGCTGTGCTCCAAGAAACTGAATACATGGCTGGCGGCGGAGGAAGCCGTGGCGACCGGCCAGAGCTATCAGATCGGGACCCGTATGCTGACGAGAGCCGACCTGAAACAAATCCGGGCGCAAATGGAATACTGGGCGGCGAAGCTGGCAGAGGCCGAAGCCGCTGAGACGACCGGCGGCAGAAACCGCCTGTACCATTTCGTACCCCGTGATGTGTGAGGAGGGCGGCCATGGCAAGGAACTTTATTGACCGCTGCTTCGAGGCCGTGGCCCCGGTCCATGCGGTGCGCAGGAGCGCCGCGCGGACGGCGCTGCAATTTCTGAACAGCGGATACGGCAACTACGGCGCGAACCTGACAAAAAAGAGTATGCGCGGATGGGAATACCACGGCGGCAGCTCCAAGGAGGACATCGAAGACAACATCGACGTGCTGCGCCAGAGGAGCCGCGACGCCTACATGGGCGTGCCGGTGGCGGCCTCGGCCCTGAAAACGCTGCGCACGAACGTGGTGGCGGGCGGCCTGATGCCTGCGCCGCAGATCGACGGCGCATTTTTGGGCATGTCGGCGGAGCAGACGGAGGAGCTGCAGGAGAAGATTATCCGGGAGTTCTCCTTGTGGGCGGACACGCCGGAGTGCGACATGGACGGGCTGGGCAATTTCTACAAGCTACAACAGCTCGCCTACCTGGGCTACCTGATGAATGGCGACGCATTCGCGTCGTTGCCTATGTGCGAGCAGGTCGGCCAGCCTTATGGCCTGCGGGTGCGCGTGATGGAGGCGGACCGTATTTGCAGCCCGGACGGCTACGACCGGCTGGCCCCGTGCACGGTGCGAGGCTATGAGGTCCACAACATCGTACAGGGCGTGGAGACCAATGCGGAGGGCCGCGTGGTGGCCTACTGGGTGTGCAACCGGCATCCCCTTTCCGACACCTCCATGCTGGGCAGCGGCCTGGAATGGACGCGCGTGGAGGCACGCGGCGAGCTGACCGGACGGCGGAACATCGTCCATGTGATCACACGGGAGCGAGCGGGCCAGCTACGCGGCGTGCCTGTTCTGGCCCCGGTGCTGGAAGCGCTCAAGCAGTTGGGACGGTACACGGAGGCGGAGATCAACGCGGCGGTCATTTCCGCCATGTTCACGGTGTTCGTGCAGCCCGCCACGGCGACGGATGATCGCCCGTTCGGCGAGATGCTGCCGGAGAATATGCTGATCGACGCAGAGGACCAGGGCAGTGTGGAGCTGGGCAACGGCGCTATCGTGGGATTGAACCCTGGCGAAACCGTATCCTTCGCGGACCCGAAGCACCCAAACGCCGGATACGACAAGTTCACGGAGGCCATGATCAAGCAGATCGGCGCGGCGCTGGAAATCCCACCGGAGGTCATTTCCAAGCAGTTCTCCACCAGCTACAGCGCGGCGCGCGGTGCCCTGAATGAGTTCTGGCGCTCCTGCGATGTGCAGCGCGACGACTTTGTGGACAGTTTTTGTCAGCCAATCTATGAGGAGTGGCTGGCGGAGGCCGTGGCGCGGAACCGCATCAAGGCTCCGGGCTTCTTCCAGGACCCGGCCATCCGCAAGGCTTATAGTGGGTGCGCGTGGCCCGGCCCGGCCAGAACGAGCCTGAACCCTGTGCAGGAGATCAGCGCGGCGACGAAGCGCGTGGAGGCCGGTTTCTCCACCGCGCAGGAGGAGACCGCGCAAATGACCGGCGGAAATTATAACCGCAACATCCGCCAGAGAGTGGCGGAGGCAAAGAGAAAGCGAGAGGTGGACGAGATCATGGACCCGTCCAGCGCCGCGAGCGAAGGAGGAAATGGGAATGTCTAAACCGTTTTGGAAGTTTCAGAATGTGGCAGGAGGCAGAGCGGAGCTGCTGCTGTACGGCGACATTTCAGACAGTACGTGGTGGGGCGACGAGGTAACGCCCAAGCAGTTCGCGGAGGACCTGGACAAGCTGGGAGCCGTGAGCGAGATCACGGTGCGCATCAACAGCGGCGGCGGAGACGTTTTTGCCGCGCAGACCATCGGCAATCTGCTCGAACAGCACCCTGCGAACGTGGTGGCCCGCATCGACGGGCTGTGCGCCAGTTCCGCGACCATCGTGGCCTGCCACTGTGACCGCGTTGTGGCGGCCAACGACAGCACATACATGGTCCACCCGGTCCGGCTGGGCCTGCTGGGCTACTACGACGCCACGACCATGCAGCAGTATTTGAACGCGCTGGACACCATCAAGGAGAACATCATCAGCCTGTACGCGAAGAAGACGGGCCGGGACAAGGAAGAAGTGACCGGCTGGATGGACGCGACGAGCTGGTGGACAGGCCAGGAGGCCAAGGACAACGGCTTTGTGGACGAGCTTGTGGAGGATGTGGAAACGCCGGTGGTGGAAAACCGCGACGGCGTTTTGTTCGTGAACAGCGTGAATATGCACCTGCCTTTCGACAAGGCACCAACCTTCATGCAGAACAGTTTGGCAGCACCCACCGCCGCCGGACGTTTTGTAAATAAACCCGGAGCCATGAAACCGGGAGTACGACACGAGGAGGTACAGAACATGGAAATCAAGACTGCGGACGACCTGCGCCAGGCTTATCCTGCGCTGGTTGACCAAATCGAGCAGGCGGCGGCTGATCGTGCGACCAACGAGGAGCGCGAGCGCATCCGCGACATCGAGGAGATGGCCCTGCCGGGCAGCGAGGAGATCACCGCCGAGGCGAAGTTCACCAAGCCCGTCAGCGCCAGCGACTACGCCAAGGCCGCCATGAAGCGCGCCAAGGAGCAGGGCAACGAGTATCTGAACAACGCGAAGACCGACGCCAAGAACAGCGGCGCGGGCACTGTGGAGAACACGCCCCCTGCCGGTAAGACGGACGAGTTCCTGGACGCCATCAAGAGCGTGGGCCAGAACGCGCAGAAGAAGTAAGGGAGGGCAAAAGCATGAGCATGGATTTGGCAAGAAAGACTTTTTCCTGCGAGCCTGAGTATTTCATCGCAGGCACCAACATCCGCATCGCCACGGCGGTGAAGGAAGCGGGCGCTGATCTGAGCGCCCATACCCCCGTCCTTCTGGCGGAGGGCAAGGTCACTCCCGTGGCTGAGGCTGCGAAGCTGACCGGCCTGTACGGCGTGACCGCCGAAGCCGCCAAGAGCGGCGAGGACGCCATCATCTACCTTTCCGGCGAGTTCTTCGCTGATGCGCTGGTCCTGCCTGCGGGCATGACTGCCGCTGATGTGGAGGTCCCGCTGCGCAACCTCGGCATCTACTTGAAGTAAGGAGGAAACAGAGATATGCCTAACGAAGTGAATATCTATACCCCCCGCTATCTGGCGGAGGTCGTGAGACAGGCACCGCCTATCCACACTTATTTCCGCGACACCTTTTTCACCAACATCAAGACATTCTCCACCGAGCGCGTGGACATTGACCTGGTGAAGGGCGACCGCCGCATGGCCGCCTTCGTACATCCCCGCGTGGGCGGGCAGGTGCTCAAGGCCAACGGCTTTAGCACCGAGAGCTACAAGCCGCCCCTGATCAACCCCTACGACGTGACCACGGCAGACCAGCACATGACCCGCCTGCCCGGCGAGGACCTGTACAGCGGCATGACCCCGGCCCAGCGCGCGGCCCGCAAGCTGATGGACGAGTATAACCGCCTGAACGACGCAACCACGCGCCGCGAGGAGTGGATGTGCGTGCAGGCCATCGTCACCGGCCAAATCCCCATCGTCGGCCCCGGCGTGAACGAGGTGATCGACTTCGGCTTCACCAACAAGATCAAGCTGGACGGCACGAAGCAGTGGGGCAAGACTGCTGCCAAGCCCATCGAGGACCTGGAAGACTGGACCGAGAAGGTGCTGACCGGCGGCTTCACCAACGTGGACCGCGTGATCATGGGCAAGGCTGCTCTGCGCGCCTTCGTCAACGACGAGAAGGTGCAGAAGCTCCTTGACAACCGCCGCATCAACATCGGCGGCTACGACCCCCGCGACCTGCCTAACGGCGTGAAGTATTACGGCCATCTGACCAGCCCGAACATCGACCTGTATACCTACGGCGAGGTGTATCTGGACGACTGGACCGACCCTGAGACCCCGGCTGTGAAGCCTCTGGTCCCGGAGAACGTGGTCATTCTGATCTCCGGCCAGTCGAACTTCATGCTGGCCTACGGTGCGTGCACCTACATTGAGGACGGCACGCAGCAGTGGGTGACGGCGGAGACCAGCCGCCTGCTGCGCAGCTACGTGGAGCACCACCCCGACCGCCGCATGGTGGAGCTGCAGGCCCATCCGCTGCCTATCCCCGACAAGGTGGATAGCTGGCTGGTGGCCGAAGTGTGCTGAGATGGCACTGTTCGAGCTGAAACAGGACTATGGGAATGAGGCGGAGGGGCTGCCCCCTCCGCCTACGTTCAAGGACTGCGCGGCGGCGGACATCGACACCGTGTTCTTCAACGGCAACGAGCACGCCGACCGGCACATCATCGACGGCAAGGACGTTCTTGTGGTGATCGTGGAAGGCGGCACGCGGGAGCATAATTCACACTGGGAGGCGGGAGCCAAGCAGAACTTCGATACCGGACTGTACAAGGCGCACACCATCCTGTACATCCGCACGGAGGACTACGGGCCGAAGCCGAAGGTGGGAAAGCCGTTGGTGATGGACGCCGGGACGGACCATAAGCGCACCTTCGACATTATGAAGTGCGAGGAGGAGTGCGGGGTCTTCCGCATGACGTTACAGAGGACGAGACAATGAGCAACGTGCGATATAACGCGGGGACCATGACCATCGAGGTCGATGGTCTGGACGATGTGAGCGCGGTGCTGGGCGACCTGCGGAAGAAGACCCCGGCGGTGGCGAAGGTCGCCATCAACGCCACGGCCCGGCAGGCCCGCAAGCTGATGATCGCGGAGGCGAAGGCCCGGTACGCGGTGAACAGCGCGGGCAAGCGGCACCTGAGCGACTTGGTGCAGCGCAAGAAGGCCAGCAACAGCAGCCTGAGCGCGGAGCTGCGCATCGCAAGCTACCGCAACGACCTGGGCTATTTCCAGACCAGGCCGAACCGCCCCTTCATGGGGCATGACGTGGCGCAGGCCCCGGAGTATTTCACGGCCCGCGTGCTGAAAACCTCCCCAATGAAGCCGCTGACCGGCAAGGGCCGGTTAAGCAAGGGCTTCCTGGTGGAGTTCAAGAGCGGGCACGTGGGCATGGTGCAGCGCATCGTGGGCACGGGGCGCTTCCACTACACCGTGCGCAGCGGCGCACCGAGCACCAGCGACAAGATGCAGACCATGGGCAGCCCCAGTGCGGCGGCGATGCACTCGACCATCTGGCCGGAAGTGGAGCCGGAGGTGGAGCTGTTCCTGGCGGCAAAGCTGACCGAGCGGGCCGAGCAGGTCTTAGCACGGGCAAAGAGAAAGGCGTGAGGGTATGAAAGAAACGATGAAAGTGGGCATCGGCCAAACGCCGCAGCTCTGCCAGGATGCATTGATCGAGATGCTGCGCGAGCTGTTCGCCGGAAAGAAGTACAACGGCCAGGAGGGGCGGAAGCCGCTTGCGATCTTCAAGCAGGACCTTCCCATCCCGGAGGAGAACGACGTGGACGCCGACACCGACGTGGCGCACGCGCCCTACATCGTGGTACGCATGACCGGCGGAGAGATCGCGGACGATAAAAGCCCGCAGACGGTGGAGTTCAGCCTGATCATCTGCGCCTATGACACCGGCATCGAGCGGGCGGGCTTTCAGGATGTTGCCAACATCAAGGAAGACATCGTGCAGAGAGCGTGCACCGCGCCGTACTTCGGCGGAGCCTTCACCATCCTAAAGCCTATCGCCTGGGCCTTGCAGCAGGACGACACAGCCCCGTATTACTACGGAGCTGTGACCATGAACTGTACAGCTCCGGCCATGACCCAAGACACCGAATTGGAGGGACTGCTATGAGCAAGAAAACAGAACCCCGCGCGGCGGATATGGCCGCGCCTATGAGCGAAGCCGCTGCGGCGGCGGAGGTCAAGACTGCCGCTCCTATGGAGCGGGAAGCAAAGACCGGCCCCGTCGTCTACTGCGGCCCCAGCGTGCGCGGCGTCGCCAGACAGTACACCGTGTACGCGGGCACCATTCCTGCCGCGCTGGCAGACTTCATTCAGGCCCACCCGGCGGCCAAGGGGCTGCTGGTGAGCGTGGGCCGTTTCGCTCAGGTGAGAAGCAACCTGGGCCGGAGCGGGACGGCGGAGGCTATCCTGTTCCAGAAAATCAAATCCGAATTGTAAGAAGGAGGAAAGAACGTATGTATCGACATGGCATTTACGTCAGCGAGCAGGAAACCAGCATGATCGCTCCGCTGAACGGAACAGCCGGTTTGCAGGTCGTGATCGGGACTGCCCCGGTGCACCTGCTGGCGGACCCGGCTGCGGCCATCAATAAGCCTCTGCTGGTATACAGCAAGGCGGAAGCCATCGCTGCCGTTGGGTACAGCGACGACTTTGCGAGTTTCACCCTCTGCGAAGCGATCTCCGCTTCGTTCGCGGTGGTGAACGTGGCCCCCCTGGTGCTGATCAATGTGCTGGACCCGGCCAAGCACTCCGCCGAGATGGAGGAGAAGACCGTGCAGATCAACAGCGGCATGGCCGTTGTGGAGGAGACGGGCGTGCTCCTGAGCACTCTGGTGGTGAAAAACGGCGAGGAGACGCTGACCGCCGAGGAGGATTACACCGCCGTTTATAACGCCGACGGCACCGTGAGCATCGTCCTGATCGAGGGCGGCAAGGCCAACGGCGCGACCAACCTGACCGTTTCTGGCAAGAAGGTGGACGCCAGCAAAGTGACCGCTGCCGACGTCGTGGGCGGCGTGGACGCGGCCACTGGCGCGGAGACCGGCCTGGAAGTCGTGCGCCAGGTCTACCCCAAGCTGGGCATGACCCCCGGCATCCTGACGGCTCCCCGTTTCAGCACCAACGCCACCGTGAGCGCGGCCCTGCAGGCGAAGACGAAGGAGATCAACGGCGTATTCAAGTGCGTGTGCATCGCGGACGTGGACAGCAGCGCGGACGGCGCGCGCAAGTACGCGGACGTGAAGGAGCAGAAGGAGCGCCAGGCTTTGACCGACCCGAACGCTTACGGCGTGTGGGGCTACGGCAAGGTGGGCGACGTGATGTACAGCGGCTCCGCACTGGCCTCTGCCCTGACCGCCTACACCGACGCGGCCAGCGACGACATCCCCAGCAACCCCAGCAATAAGACCATCGCCATCAGCGCTATGTGCCTTGCCGACGGCACCGAGGTCCTGCTGGACCAGGACCAGGCCAACGTAGTCAACAGCTACGGCGTGGCGACCTGGCTGAACATGAACAGCTTCCGCCTGTGGGGCAACCGCACCTGCGCCTACCCCGGCAACACGGACCCGAAGGACAGCTTTTTCTCCTGCCGCCGCTACATGAGCTGGCGCGCCAACAGCTTCATTCTGACGTATTTCCAGAAGGTGGACAGCCCTCTGAACAAGCGCCTGATCGAAGCCATCGTAGACAGCGAGAACGTGCGCGGCAACGGGTATGTCGCCATGGGCGTCGCCGCAAGGGACGAGATCGTGTACAACGAGGACGAGAACCCCGTCACCGATCTGATGAACGGCAAGATCACCTTCCACCAGTACATGACCCCGTACACCCCGGCGGAGGACATCGAGGACATCATCGAGTTCGACCCCGACGCGCTGGTAAGCGCACTGAGCTGATAAGGGAGGTACGAAAACATGAGCATCAGCAACAACTACATCCCTGAGAAGATCAACGACTTCAACACCTATCTGGACGGAAACAAGATGATCGGCGTAGCTGCGTCTGTTACTCTGCCGGAGGTGAAGATGAAGACCAGCACTGTCTCCGGCGCTGGCATCAACGGCGAGATCGACAGCCCCACCATCGGCCAGTTCGAGAGCATGGAGCAGGAGATCGACTTCAATGTGCTGTACAGCAGCGCCATGGATATGCTTTCTCCCCTGTCCGTGGTGAACCTGACGCTGCGCGCCGCCCAGCAGGTCTACGACAAGACCGGCGGATACGCCTTCAAGGGCCTGCGCGTGGTGGAGATGGGCCGCGTGAAGACCTTCAACCCCGGCAAGGTGGAGAAGGGTGAAGGCATGGAGGCCAAGGTGACGCTTGAGCTGACCTATCTGCTGGTGGAGAACGACGGTTCCCCGCTGCTGGAAGTGGACAAGCTGAACGGCGTCTACAAGGTCAACGGCGTGGATATGCTGGCAGGCATCTCCGAGCTGACCTGATAAGGCCGGAAAGTCAAAAGCGAAACGAGCAGGCTCTACTCTCTGCACAGGCGGAGGGTAGGGCCTGCGCCATATTCAAAAATCGAAAGGAGCAGCACTATGAGCGAAGAAAAGAACATGATGGCGGAGGCCAATGAGGAAACCGCGCAGATCACGCAGAACGAGCGCGTGATCGACCTGGGCAAGCCCTACAAGTTCGAGGGCACGGAATACACTTCCATCGACCTGAGCGGACTGGATAAGCTGACGGTGAAGGACGCCATCGACGCCCAGCGCCAGCTTTTCAACGAGCGGGAGGTGGCCGCCGCTATGCTGTGCGAGACCACGACCGCGTTTGCAAGGGCCATCGCCGCGAAGGCGGCGGAGCTGCCCATCGAGTTTTTCAAGCTGATGCCGCGCGGGGCCAGCCGCAAGGTGGCCGGTGTCGTGCGCAACTACATGAACGTGGATGCCGCGACGGAGAACCACGTGATGCAGCTTGAGGAGCCGTATCACTTCAAGGGCCAGACCTACACGGAGGTGGACCTGAACGGCATCGCGGACCTGAACAGCATGAACGAGAGCGAGGCAGAGAACCGGCTGGCACGCGCTGGCTTTATGGTGACGGAGACCTCCTTCAACTACCTGTTCGCCTGCATCCTTGCGAGCATGGCGACGGGCCTGCCGGAGGAGTTCTTCACGGGCCTGCCGCTGCGCGAGGTGCTGAAACTGAAAAACGCGGTGAACGACAGCGGTTTTTTCGAGTAAAGGGCGGGGCGAAAGCCTTACGCCAAGCGGCCATCCGCCTGTCAGCGGTCACGAGAACGGGCGTGGACTTCTACCTGAAACTGCCCGTCGAGGAGTTTATCGCGCTGAATAACGAGGTGGCGGAGGAATGGCACAGAACAAAACATTAGAGTTAAGCATAAAGATCGCCGGTAAGGTAGACAAAAGCCTGACGACGGCGATCAACCAGACCAATACCCTGATGGGGAGCCTGACCACCACCATGAGCAAGGTGGGCACGGCGGGGCTTGCGGCCATGGGGGCGCTGGCAACGGCGACCGTAGCCGGACTTGCCAAGTGCACCTCCGAGGCCGCGAAGCTGGAAAACAATATGTCTGCGATGGTGCGCTACGTGGACGGGCTGACGGAAAGCGCCACCACCAGCACCGAGCAGGCACAAAGCAACCTGAAAGCCATGAGGACCTATATCCAGGACCTCAGCACGCAGATACCACGGACCACCGAACAAATCTCCAAGATGTCGGCGGCCCTGGGCCAGTCTGGCATCGGTGCGGACCGGCAAATGAGCACGGGCATCCTGCGTGATACCGCCGTCGCCGCGACCGCTATGGACCTTGAAGACGACACGGCGGGCAACTACATGGCGAAGTGGGAGGCCGCCTTCAACTTCAACCATGACCAGGTAATGACGCTGATGGACCAGATCAACTACCTGGGCGCGAACAATGCCACGACGGCGGCGGAGATCGCGCAGAGCGTGAACCAGGCCGCGTCTATGGGCCAGATCGCGGGCGTGGACCCGTCGGCTACGGCGGCCATCGCCACGGCCATGCAGGCGACCGGCGTTGCGACGGACCGCGTGGGAACCAGCATTTCACGTATCTACACGAACATCAGCAAGGGGTCCAACGCCACAAAGGCACAGAAAGCCATGTGGGAGGAGCTGGGCTTCACCGCTGAGGGCATCGCAAGGTCCATGCAGAGCGACGGCATCGGGACGCTGAAATCGGTGTTCCAGGCCATCAACAATATGCCGGACGAGCGCAAGGTGGCTGCCCTGAACACTCTGTTTGGTCAGTGGGCCATCGAAGGCGGCGCGAAGATCACGCAGAACCTCGCGCTGCTTGAGAAGACGCTGGGCGAGGTCAACGACCCCGGCATCTATACGGGCAGTATGGAGCGGGAGTTCCTGATCGAGGCGAGCACGCCGGAAGCGGTCGATCTAATGCTGTCGAACGCGAAGGCGGCGCTGATGCAGGACATCGGCCAAGCGTTCCTTCCGGCAAAGAAGGAGTTCAGCCTGTCGATGATCGACTTCCTGAACCAGATCAGGAAGAATATGCCGGAGCTGACGACGCTGGCGAACTCACTGGGAAAGATCGCAAGCGACGGCGTGGAGCGACTGGGCGACGCTATGGAGCGGGCGCTGCCCTACATCCAGAGAGGGCTTGACTACCTGGCGAACAACGGGCCGCAGGTGGCCTCGACGCTGGGCAAGCTGGCGGCGGTGTTCGTGGGCATGAAGTTCGCGCCGGGCATCGAAAGCCTTTTGAGCGGCGCGGGGAACCTGCTGCTGGGAGGCTCTGTCGGCGGCAGCGGAAAACGCACCGGCGGTCTGCTGGGCGGCATCAAGAGCCTGTTCCGGGGCGGACAGAAGGCGGCGGGCACGGCTGGCGGCTTCCTCTCCACCTTCGGCGGCGCGGCCAGCGGAAACGGCTTTTTCCAAACACTGGGGAGCGTGGCATCCAGCCTGATCTCCGGCAACGGCATCAAGGGCACGGCGGGGCTGCTGGAAGCGGCAGCGGGAACGCCGGGCCTCTTATCCGGTTACCAGGGCGCGGGAAGCGCACTGAAAAACAGAATTGCAGGAAGCGGCATCGGGCAGTATTTCGGCAGCGTGTTCTCCTCCCTGGGGAACTTCGGGAGCACGCTGGGGAACACGAAGACCGGCGGCTTCCTTTCGGGTCTGCTGGGCAAGGCGGGCGGCGCGCTGGGCAACCTGACCATGCCGCTGCGCCAGGGCATCGCAGGCATCGGTGCTGCGGCGACCATTCAAGGTAGCATCATCCAACAGAACCTATCCGGCCTGCTGGGTAAGGCGGGCGGCTTTGTGAGCGGCATCGCCAACTCCGGCGCGGGAAAAGCCATCGGCGGCGTGCTGGGGAGCCTGGGCACCGTGGCGAAGTCGGGAGCCGGTGTGCTGGGGACCGTGTGGGGTCCCATCGCCTCTGGCTTCGGAAGCATCTTCGCGGGAGCCGCGCCGGTGATCGGCGTGATCTCCTCCATCATCGCCGTGGTGAGCATCTTGGGCGACCACCTGGAAGACATCCGGGGCATCATCCAGAACGTATTCGGCGATACCGGCGTGGCCGTGTTCGACAAGTTCATGGGCGTGCTGCAAAACGTGGGCAGCTTCATCACGGGACTGTTTGCGGACGGCGGCGTGGCAAATGCGCTGGCCCCGCTGCGGGAGACCATCACGAACCTGTTCGGAGAGGATGCGGGCGCGGCCTTCGACGGGCTGACGACCATCCTGCAATCGGTGATGGGTGTGGTCGGGCAGATCGTGAGCTTTGCACAGACGACCGTGAAGCCGATCATCCAGGACATTTTCAGTTTCCTGACGGGAACCGTGGTGCCCATCATCCTGCAAACCTTCACAGCGGCGGCTCCGTCTATCGCTGGCATCATCAGCGGCCTCGGCTCCGCCATTATGACGGCTATGCAGATCATCGGCTCGGCCATCCAGGCAGTCATGCCTATCGTGCAGAGCATCATCACCGTTATTATGAGCATCGCTTCCGTCGTGGTGCCCGCTGTGCTGGCGGGTATCTCGGCACTGGCGCAGGGCATCGGCCCCATCCTGGAAGGTATCAAGACCGTATTTGACGGGCTGATCGCTTTCATCACGGGCGTATTCACCGGGAACTGGTCCCAGGCATGGGAAGGCGTAAAGCAGATATTCGGCGGCGCGTTCGACGCGCTGGTGGGCCTGCTGAAAACGCCGGTGAACGCGGTGATCGCGCTGATCAACAAGGCCATCTCCGGCATCAATGGACTGGGCCTGGACATCCCGGACTGGGTGCCCATCATCGGCGGCAAGAGCTTCCACATCAGCATCCCGGAGATACCGATGCTGGCAAAGGGCGGCTTCACCGACGGCGTGAGCATCGCGGGCGAAGCCGGGCGCGAGGCTGTGATCAGCTTCCAGCGCGGCGTGCGGGCACAGAACATCGCCACCTGGGCACAGGCGGGCCGGATGCTGGGCGTGAGCGCCGAGCAGGCATTGAGCGCGGCGGACGGTGCAGAGCTGAAAGCCATCGACCCCGGCGAGGGCGGCGGAGGCGGAGGCAACTTCACCTTCGCGCCGAACATCGTCATTCAGGGCAACGCCGACGCAGACGTGCTTGAGGAAGCGCTGCGGCGGGCCAAGGAGGAGTTTGAGGCATGGTACGAGCAGATGATGCGCAAGCGTGCCCGGACGGCCTATTGATGGGAGGAAGCTATGTACACGACAAAGAGCGGCGACACCTGGGACGTGATCGCCAAGGAGGTCTATGGCAGCGAATACCACGCGGACGCGCTGATGGCGGCCAACCCGGAGCACATCGACACCTTCCGCTTTTCCGCCGGGGTCGTTTTGAAAACGCCGACGGTGGAGGACGCGCGAGCGGGCACGCTGCCGCCATGGAAATACGAGGCGCAGTATGAATAAGGCAAGAAGTATCGACCTTGCGGTGCAGTACCGCAGTACCCCGTATTCCGCGCAGGTGCAGGCAAGCGCCCAGGTGGACGCGGCGGAGGGCGGCGGGAGCGCCGCTTCCTCCGCCAGCTCCAGCTCCG
>JABLTQ010042611.1_pt1 | contig 17332 bp, 17 predicted proteins | sample 7160101 | NCBI WGS metagenome assembly JABLTQ01 (sample SAMN14651228, study PRJNA627086) | human gut metagenome | isolation source: feces | host: Homo sapiens
AGGAAGATAGCGGTGCTATCTGACTGAAGAAGCGGGAAGAAAATGAAGATTTTTCACCTCAAAGAACATTTCAAACAATTCAAAACAGCTTCTTATTTAAACTTACTAACAACAATCGGTCATTTGGATTCATCTTGATCTTCCCGCAGTCATAAATAGTACGGATTTCATCAACATGCTTAGAAGCTGCTTTGAATTGTTTGTTTGAAGGTTGAGTCCACTTGAAAAAGGGCTCACCAGAAAATATCCGTGTCTGACATGATAAAAAGTCGTTTTTTGAAAAACATGTGCCTCGCAGATACTTCTGTAATGGGTAAAAGTGGCAAATAGCACTATTTCAAGTGGGCTCAAGGTTTGAGAGTGAAAAACATCAGGTTTCAGCGGTTCTGTGGGGCTCACAGGGGCTACAAACAGCTGATTTTTAGCGGTCTGAACCACGGCCTTGCGGCATGAGGATAAATTTTGAAAAAAGTCTCAGCGGGAAGGTGAAAGCCTCGCGTCATCCTCGGCTTATGGTCAGGACAGGGGACACCTGAGTAGTTACGTCAGATTTATGAGGATAGATTTCTTTAGGAAGAAGGCGTGTACTGGAGGTAGACGACTGATGAGAAAAGAAATATAGACCATAAAGATATACAAATTGTTCAAGTTATTTTTTAAGAATTACTATACAGATTTCTGTTTCCGAGGAATAATTCGTAACTTCACAAAGCGAATTATGCAACCGAGAAGCCCTCGGATCACTAAGGCAAATTTTAACACTTAAAATACAATGAAAACAATCAGATTTTGGGTGACATTGGCGGCGATGCTCATTGCAAACGGAAGTTTCGCACATGGAATATCAGGAACCGGCGCTTTGGCAGACTCCGCGACCGGTAGAAAAGAATGCCACGCCATCGAAAAAGGCAAGAGCTTGACTGATGGACAAGTTGTGGACACGACCCATCCGTGGTACGGAACGAGGGTCGGAATCATTGGGGACTCGATCTCGGATCCGAAGGTGGCGAACGGGCCGGAGAAGTACTACTGGTTCATGGCGCGGGAGATCGGAATCATCCCTTGCGTGGTGGCTCAAAACGGGCAGCAATGGAATGAGGTCCTTCCGCAGGCGAACAGGCTGAAAAGTGAGTACGGGGACAACATCGACGCGATCCTTATCCTGATGGGGACCAACGACTTCAACGCCGGAGTACCGATCGGGGAATGGTTCACGGAGGAATATGTCGAGGTGGAGGCCGCCAATGGTGAGCCTAAATCTCTGCAGGTAAGAAGGCATAGGATGCCAAACCTCGACCAAAGCACGTTCAAAGGACGTATCAACGTTGCCTTGGACTCACTTAAGAATATGTACCCGCACAAGCAGATAATCCTGATGACTCCACTTCACAGGGGCTACGCCAAATTCGGCGAGACCAACATCCAGCCGGACGAGAACTACACCAACAGGTGCGGGGAATATATTGACGCTTACATCAATGCCGTGAAGGAGGCGGGTAATGTCTGGGCCGTGCCTGTGATCGACCTTAGCGCCGTCTCAGGAATATTCCCGCTCAACCGTTCGCAGAAGGAATATTTCCCAAGGGACAAAGACAGGCTCCACCCTACCGACGAAGGTCATGCCCGTATGGCCCAAGCTATCATGGCCGCCCTCAGAGGATTGGCACCACGTTTTGAATAAGCACTTTTGATGTAAATCCAGAGAGCCTCTGTTCTGAATTTTTGTAACGTGAAAAATTCAGGTTAGAGGCTCTCTGGATTTTCTACATACTGAAAAAATGCGTAATACCCATGTTGACATCGAATCTCGGTCACTTCGACAGGCTCAGTGAACGAGGGAGGCGATGTTAAATCCTACAACGTAAGACCGCAGAGAAGGGCGACGTACGTCTCGATACCGTCCGCAATCTCGTCAAGACGGATATATTCATCGGCGGAATGGGAGCGGGCGGAGTCGCCTGGACCGATCTTGAGGGTCGGGAAATGGCAGAGGGCCTGATTGCTGGTGGTCGGGGAGCCGAACGGTTCAAGGCCTAAGGAAAGACCTCTGACAACGGCCGGGTGATCCATAGGAAGATGCGAGCTGCCGATTCTTGTGGAACGTTCCTTGACCTCGCACGATACGGAGGACTTGATCAGCTCCAGAAGTTCGGGGTTGGTGTACATCCCGTTCGGGCGCACATCCACCACGAACGTGCACTTGTCCGGCACGACATTGTGCTGGGTTCCGGCATTGATCTGCGTGACGGACATCTTGACGGCACCGAGGAAATCGGACACCCGGTCAAAACTGTGATTTTTGAACCACTGAATATCCTCGATGGCCTTGTAGATGGCGTTGACACCTTCATTTCTGGCAGCGTGGCCGCTCTTCCCGTAGGCCGTGCAGTCCAGCACCATCAATCCCCTCTCTGCGACGGCCATCCTCATCCCGGTCGGCTCGCCCATCACCCCGAAATCAATCCGGCCCAGCTCCGGCAGGATCAAGTCAAGGCCACCTTTCCCACTCACCTCTTCCTCGGCGGTTGCCGAAAAGATCAGCCTGTACGGCTGCTCCTTCTGAATGAGCCATGAATATGTCTCCAGAAGAGCAATCAGGGATCCGCCGTCATCATTGCTGCCGAGACCGTACAGACAACCGTCCTCAATCTCGGGCGTGAACGGGTCACGGGTGTAGCCAGAGGCCGGTTTCACAGTGTCAATGTGGGCGTTAAGCAATATGGTCGGCCTCCCGTCCACCGGGCCGGACTCCATCCACAGATTATTGCCCAACCTCCTGGCCTCAAAGCCGTTGCCTTTCATCCAGCGTTCCATATAATCCGCCGCATCTTTTTCCTCCCGGCTTACGGAAGGAATCCGGATCATATTCTTCAAAAGATCTATCGTGTCCATGAATTCTAAATCTTTATCTATTAATACTTTAGCACATTGTCTTTAGTCGAATCCCGCTAAAGAGAACATACCAACTTAAAGTCCATCAATCTGTTACACAGCACTCATTGATAATCAACCAGTGGCACGCAACATATTGACAATCATTCAAATGAGCTTCGGTCTCCAGTACAATCCCACCGAAGAGAATCGCTTTACTCACAGTGTGACAAACAGTTACATTTCACAGACTAAGATTACAGCCCACTCACTTGCCAATACAAATGTACGCAAAAACGATGGTTTTTATGTACATTTGTGGATATGGATTTAGGGACACTTAACAGACAGCAGAGAGAGGCGGTGACCTCGACGGAGGGCCGGGTGCGGGTCGTTGCCGGAGCAGGCTCGGGAAAGACAAAGGCTTTAACCTATCGGTATGCGTACATAGTAAACGAACTGGGCGTGGAACCGGCTAACATTCTGTGCCTTACCTTCACGAACAAGGCGGCGCAGGAGATGAGGAGCAGGATCACTCAACTTGTTCCGCCGGGGTACACGAACGACTTTGTCTGCACGATCCACGGGTTCTGCGTGAGGTTTCTGCGCGAGGAGATCCATCGGCTCGGCTACCCGAAGAACTTCCAGATTCTGGACGAGGAGGATATGAAGTCCCTGGCCAGGCAGGTGCTGACGGAAAACAACACGGAACGAAGCGTGAAGACAGTGCGGCAACTTCTTGAGGCTCTTGCCGGTACCAAGGCGGCTGAGCCTTATGTTCAGCAATACATTGTCCCGACCTCGCCGGTCTCCGGAAGGACTGACCTTCCGCTCAGTGTCCAGCTTCTGTTCAAGCAAAAGGACAAGATGGCGCTCGACTACGATGACCTCATCCAGTTCACCAGACATATTCTTCAGACATATTCAGAGGTAAGGGAGAAGTGGCAGGAGAGGATGAACTATGTGATGTTGGACGAGGCGCAGGACTGCAACGGCGGTGACTGGGAGATTGTTGAGACGTTGTCCGAGAAGTGCGGTAACCTGTTCATAGTCGGGGATCCGGACCAGTCCATTTATGAGTGGAGAGGGGCGAAACCGGAGAGGTTTCTGGCGTTCAAGGCCGACAAGGACATCATTCTGGACGAGAACTACCGTTCGACTCCAGGGATTCTGAACGTAGCCAACTCAATCATAGTCAACAACAAGAACCGGATAGACAAGCGGATGTTCACCCGCCGGGGCGAGGGCGAGAAGATCGTTCACTTCCACGCGACGGACGAGCGGCAGGAGGCGCAGTGGATCTGTCAGGAAATTCTCCGGAGGCTTGACAATGGCGAGGCGGCATATTCAGATTTCGCGGTGCTGTTCCGCGCGGCGCATCTTTCGAGGTTCATCGAGCAGGCGCTCATCCGCGCGAACATTCCTTACGTGATGTGGGGTGGCGTGCGGTTCTTCGAGCGGATGGAAGTCAAGGACTGCATCAGCTATCTTCGGCTGGTCGCTTCGGACGACGACATCGCTTTCGAGCGGGTAATCAACACTCCGTCCAGAAAAGTCGGCAAGGCAACCCTTGAACTGATAACGGCTTACGCATCACAGGAGGGGACGACACTTTACCAAGCGCTCAAAAATCATCTGGATGACCCGAAGCTGAATCGTGACGCAGTCCGTGAGTTCGTGGCGTTGATTGAGGAATGCCGCTCAAGGGCATATTCAATGGGAGTCTGCGCGATGCTTGAATATATCCTCGAAAAGACCGGCCTGAAGCAGGAATATCGTGACGACAATGACGAGCAGCGCCTGGAAAACATCACCGAGTTGGTGGATTCCATAAGGCTTTACGAAAGCGAACACACTGAATGGGAGCAGCTTCCGCTCTACGATTACCTTCAGGACATCGCCCTGTACACGAACGCCGACTACCGGAAGGAGACCAACAAAGTCAAGCTGATGACCATCCATCAGAGCAAGGGATTGGAGTTCCCTTACGTGTTCATCATCGGGCTGAGCGACGGAATATTCCCGAACGCCAGAAGCATCCGGGAACGTAAGAGGACGGCCCTTGAGGAGGAAAGGCGCTTGATGTACGTTGCTGCCACGCGGGCGGAGAAGTGCCTGTTCCTGACCGAGTCCGAAGGCTATGACGTTCAGGCTCAGCAGCAAAAGTTGCCGTCAAGGTTCATCGCCGAGATAAAGCGTGACCTCTTTGTCACGGAAGGAGAGATGGATGAGGCCCTTTGGCGCAGGCTGCAGGAGCAGATCGCCAATGAGAACCTTGACGAGACGACCGAGACTCCCGATGATGCGGGCAGGGCCGACAGCATCACCGTCGGCGACAACGTGTTCCACAAGATCTTCGGCCAAGGCGAGGTCCTTGAGATCAGCGACACCGGCTCCTGCAAGGTACGCTTCGCCGACGGCAAGGTCCGGTTCCTCCGCAGCACGTTTCTAAGCCGTCTCGCATAGGATTCACTCTACCTTAACTTGAATATCACCGGGAAGGTGTAGGTGACTTTCACGGCTCTGTCACGCTGGCGGCCCGGAGTCCATTTCGGGGACATCGAGACCACTCGGACGGCTTCATTGTCAAGTGAGGAATCGACTCCTCTGAGGACCTTGACATTGCTGACGGATCCGTCCGGGTTGACCGTGAACTGGAGGGTCACACGGCCTTCGACACCGTTAGCCTGGGCTATGGACGGGTACTTGAGGTTCGAGTTGACCCATTTGGAGAACTCGTTGGCATCCCCACCGTTGAACAACGGCTTTTCCTCAACAGCGAAGAACGGCACAGGAGCCTCGTCAACCTCCTCATCCTGGACACTTTGTGGGATATAATCCATTATAGGAATCTCCATCTGACTGTCATCCAAGGATTTGAACTCCAGATCCTCATCAATCTTTATGTCATCCGGAAGAATTTCGATCAGATCGTTGAGAATCACGGCCGGAGCCGGAGGTGTCGGCGGAGTCTCCATCGTCACCGGGATCTCGATGTCATCGCTGATGAACGCCGCATCGTTACCGGCAAGCGTGGCGACCTTGGTCTCAGGTGTCCCCCACTCGAACGCCATCAGAACTATTCCCATAGCAGCCACCAGCCCGACTTCCGTCAGAAGTGTTCTCTTGTTCTCAAGATTGGCCTTGTAAGTTTTCTTTGTCTCCATAATCGTTGATTTTAATGGTTAAACTTTCTGGTGCAAAGTTACGGCTTCCCGGTCACGCCCACCAAATTTCCGGCCTCTGAAAATCTCTCATAGGTCCAATCTAAAAGATTGCAAATCAATAGATTGTGCAAAGTGATATCATCCAGATTCTCGCATATACAATCCACATCTCTTAAATCATTATTAATAAATATATTAGCCCTTCTCCTTTGGTAGATTCACGCCTATGGAGATGAGTGACGAGTAACAGACTGAAAATCATTTCAAAAGGCTTTCACCTATAGCGTAACAGCACTAAAGGCGAAAGCCTATCATATTCGTTAACAAGCAGTTAACAGACACACAGACCTCGCTCAGTCGTCGGTCTCGGGGTCGGCCATAATGGTGGTGCCGGCATCCAGGGCGGAGGCGGAGGTGATGACCACACGGGAGACACCGGAGTTGATGGCTTCAAAGGCGTTCTGGAGTTTCGGGATCATTCCCTCGGAGATGGTGCCGTCGGCGACCATCGGGGCGAAATCGGAACTGGTTATTGTAGGGATCACGCTCGACGGGTCGTTCAGGTCCTTCATCACACCAGGGGTGGACGAGCAATATGTCAGGGTCACGTCATAGACTGAGGCGAGAGCCTGGGCAACGGACGAGGCGATGGTGTCGGCGTTGGTGTTCAGCATCGAGCCTTCCTTGTCATGGGTCAGCGGGGCGAGAACAGGCACGGCGCCGGACTCAAGGAGGTTCTCCAAAGCCTTGGCGTTGACGTACTTGATGTCACCTACGTAACCGAAGTTGATTGGCTGTACGGGGCGTTTCACACTCATAATCAGATTGAGGTCAGCGCCGGTAAGGCCAATGGCGTTGACACCAAGGGCTTGCAGACGCGCAACCAGATTCTTGTTGACAAGTCCGCCGTAAACCATCGTCACGACCTTCAGCATCTCGGCGCTGGTGATCCTTCGGCCATCGATCATCTGGGTCTCCACGCCCAGTTTGGCCGCCATCTCAGTGGCAATCTTGCCGCCTCCGTGCACGAGTATCTTTCTGCCCTTGAGGCTTGACAGTGACATCAGGAGGGACTGGAGAGACTCCTCGTTCTCCACTATGGCTCCCCCCACCTTAATTATATTCAATGAATCCTTTATCATATTCGTTTTTCTCAAAATTATTTCCGTACACCAAAGAGGCTTTTCCTGTACCAAACGATGACAAAAGGCCATTTGGTACAGGAGAGGCCCCTTTCCTGTACCGTTTCCGCAACAAAGTCTTATTGCAGATCCTCCAGCATCCTCTTCATCACCACCTGGGCGGAGACGACACGGTTGGCGGCCTCCGGAATCACGATGCTGCGAGGGGAATCAATCACCTCGTCCGTCACGATCATATTCCTTCTCACCGGGAGGCAGTGCATGAAGTAGGCGTTGTCGGTGACGGCCATCTGGCGCGCTCCGACTGTCCATGCACGGTCCTGACTGAGGATCTGGCCGTAGTGTGAGACGGAGGACCAGTTCTTGGCATAGATGAAGTCCGCACCCTCAAAGGCCTTCATCTGGTCGTACTCCACACGGGCATCGCCGACGAACTGAGGATCAAGCTCGTAGCCTTCCGGATGGGTGATGACGAAATCCACATCGGCGGCATTCATCCACTCGGCGAACGAGTTAGGCACAGCCTGAGGCAGCGCACGCGGATGCGGAGCCCAGGTCAGGACCACCTTCGGACGCGCCACGCTTTTATATTCATTGATCGTTATGAGGTCGGCGAAGGCCTGGCATGGATGGACGGTGGCTGATTCGAGGCTTATGACAGGTTTGCCGGAATATTCTATGAACTGCCTGAGAATGGTCTCGTTGTAGTCGAAGGACTTGTCCTTCAGGCCGGCGAACGAGCGCACTCCGATGATGTCACAGTAGCTGCCGATGACAGGGATCGCCTCACGCAGATGCTCCGGCTTGTCGCCGTCCATCACCACGCCCATCTCTGTCTCAAGTTTCCAGCTGTCGCCGTTGACATTGAGGACTATCGTGTTCATTCCCAGATTCATGGCCGCCTTCTGGCTGCTCAGGCGGGTGCGCAGGCTGCTGTTGAAGAAAATCAGAATGATCGTCTTGTTCCTGCCCAGATTCTGCCATGCGAACGGGGTCGCCTTGACCTGCTTCGCCTCCTCAAGCGCCTTGCCGAGGTCGCCTATGTCACTTACGTGAAAAAAACTTCTCATAATACTTCCTTCAATGCGTCAATGAATATGTCAACGTCCGCCTTGGTGAGTGTGAGCGGGGCAAGAAGGCGGATCATATTCTTGCCGGAAACGCCTGTGAATATGTGCTTTTCGTAGAGGAGGCGGCCTCTGATCTCGGCGATCGGCTCATTGAATTCTATGCCGACCATGAGTCCGCGGCCACGCACCTCCCTGATTCTCGGAGAGGCCGGAATGGAATTCTTCAGATACTCTCCTACCTCAAAAGCGTTCGCAACGAGATTCTCTTCCTTGAATATGTCAGCGACGGCGTTTGCCGCGGCCATCGCGAGGTAATTGCCTCCGAATGTGGTGCCTAGCATTCCCTTTGTGGCCTCGAACTCAGGAGAGATGAGGACTCCGCCGATCGGGAAACCGTTCGCCATTCCCTTGGCCATCGTGACGATGTCCGGCTTGATTCCGGCCCATTGGTGGGCGAAGAACCTGCCGCTACGGCCGTAGCCGCTCTGGATCTCGTCCAGAATCAGCACTACGCCGGCTTCCTTGGTGACCTGACGAAGGTCTCTCATGAACCGGTCATCAGGGATGACGATTCCGCCGACCCCCTGGATGCCTTCGATGATCACGCCGGCGACATCGCCCTTGGCAAGTTCTGTTCTCACCGCCTCAATGTCATTCAGCGGCAGGAAAGTGACATTGTGATGCGAGTTGAACGGCGCTGAATACTTAGGATTGTCAGTGACGGCCACCGCTCCGGAGGTCCTTCCGTGGAAGGCTCCCTTGAACGCGATCATCCTGTCCTTTCCTGTGTGGAAAGAGGCCAGTTTGAGGGCGTTCTCATTGGCCTCCGCTCCTGAGTTGATCAGGAAGAGGGAGTAATCCTGTAGTCCGGATAGTTCACCGATCTTTCCGGCCAGCTCGACCTGAAGCGGATTCTTCACGCTGTTGGAGTAGAAGCCGATCTTGTTCAGCTGGTCGGTTATGGCAGCCACGTATTTCGGGTGACAGTGGCCGACTGAGATGACGGCGTGGCCTCCGTAGAGGTCGAGATATTCCTGACCCTTGTCATCCCAGATTCTGGTGCCTTTGGCTTTGACGGGAGTCACATCAAAGAGGCTATATACATCGAATAAGTTCATAATATGATTCGAATATTAAAAACGAGTGCCTTTCAGGTGAAGACCGGTGCCCTCCGGGAGGCCGAAAATGAGGTTCATATTCTCGACCGCCTGACCGGAAGCGCCTTTCACGAGATTGTCGATTATGCTGATCACGTGGAGCTTACGGCCGTGTTTACGTACATTGAGCACACATTTATTCGTGTTCACGACCATCTTCAGATCCGGATTCGTGTCGATCACGTGCACGAAAGGCTCGTCCTTGTAGTAGTCTTTGTAAAGCGCAACTGCTTCTTCCTCGGAGAGGTCGCAATCAAAATAAACCGATGCCAGGATTCCTCTTGTGAAGTCTCCTCTGACCGGAACGAAGTTCAACTCGCCCTCGTAACTTGGAGCGAGAGTGTGGAGTGTCTCCCCTATCTCGCCAAGATGCTGATGGGTAAACGCCTTATAGACAGAGAGGTTATTGGCCCGCCAACTGAAATGCGTGGTCTCGGACGGAGCCTGTCCCGCACCGGTCGATCCGGTGATTCCCGTCACGTGAATCTCAGGCAGTTTGTCAGCCTTCGCCATAGGCAGAAGCGCCAACTGGATAGAGGTCGCGAAGCAGCCAGGATTGGCGATATGCTTAGCCTTCACGATCTTGTCTCTGAATGCCTCTGGAAGTCCATAGACAAAATCCTCCGCATCGGCGGCCAGACGGAAATCGTTGCTGAGATCTATGATAGCACCCTTATAACTCTCTGGCAAAGAATGGACAAAGCCTTTTGATTTTCCGTGACCGGAACAAAGGAATATCACATCGGCCTCTTCCACAGGGGCTTCCGCACTGAACTTCAGATCTGTCTCTCCCAACAAATCCTGATGCGCTGACCACACAGGCTCACCGGCGTGGCTGCCGCTCTGCGCGAAGACAACCTTCACGGCCGGATGATTGGCCAGAATCCGCAGAAGCTCGCCGGCCGTGTAGCCGGCGGCCCCTACGATCCCTACCTTTATATACTCATTTATAATCATTTATTTCATAAATAATTATCATCTACAATTCCTTTTCAAGCTGTTCTCCTTCGTCCTTGTGGGCGGTGTAGTAAACACGCAGAGGGGTGGAAGTCACCTTAATGAAGCCCTTGGCGTCCTCACTGGTCCAGCCTTTCTGCATCTCGCCATATTCACCGAACTTGGTCTTGACAAGGTCGCAAGGGGAATCCACACCGACGGTCGAGAACGACCATGGACGAAGCTCCATCGTAACCTTGCCGGTCACGTTCCTCTGGCTGCTCTCCAGCATCGCCTCGATGTCCCTCATCACAGGCTCAAGGTACTGGCTCTCGTGCAGGAACATTCCGTACCAGTTGGAAACCTGATCCTTCCAGTACTGCTGCCATTTGCTGAGGGTGAACTTCTCAAGGAACTTGTGGGCGGCGATGATGAGCATAGGAGCGGCGGCCTCGAAGCCGACACGTCCCTTGATGCCGATGATGGTGTCCCCGACGTGCATATCCCGGCCGATGCCGTAAGGAGCGGCTATCGATTCAATCTCCTGAATGGCAGCGACTTTGTCAGCGAACTTCTTGCCGTTGACAGCGGCGATCTCCCCTTTCTCGAACTCGATCTCTATGGTCTCGGAGCCGTCCTTCGTAATCTGCTTCAGATAAGCCTCCTCCGGAAGTCCCTGGGTGGAGTCCAGAATCTCGCCTCCACAGATGGAAGTGCCCCAAAGGCCGACATTGTAGGAATATTTAAGTTTCTTGAAATCAGCCTTGAAGCCGTGCTCATTAAGGTAATCAACCTCAAACTGGCGGGTCAGAGCCATATCCCTTGTCAAGGTGATGATCTCTATTCCCGGAGCCATCACAAGGAAAGTCATGTCAAAACGGACCTGATCGTTGCCGGCGCCAGTCGAACCGTGGGCGATGGCGTCAGCGCCGATCGCTTTCGCGTAGCGGGCGATGGCCATAGCCTGGAATATCCTCTCGGAAGAGACCGAGATCGGATATGTACCGTTCCTCAGCACATTGCCGAAGATCATATAACGGAGACTCTTGTCGTAATATTCCTTGGTCACATCAAGGGTGACATATTCCTTCGCACCCAGTTCGTAGGCATGCTTCTCATTGTCTTTCAGCTGCTCAGCGCTGAATCCGCCGGTGTTCGCACACGCGGCGTAAACCTCATAGCCCTTTTCCTTGGCCAGGTACATCACCGTGAAGGATGTGTCCAGACCGCCGCTGAAAGCGACCACTACTTTCTTCTTTTCCATATTCATTAATTTTTGTTGTCATTCTCGGCCTCGTCGATCCTGCGGATCCTTTCGAGGACTTCCTGCGGGATTTTCGCCGGAAGATGCTCCTCCGGATCGAATAGCATTCCCGTGCAGATGCAGTACTTCCTGTCGGTGCGCTTGAGCACATCCACGTTGACGCACCCATCGCAGCCTCGCCAAAAAGCCTCGTCGCTGGTGAGTTCGGCGAAGGTCACCGGCTTGTAGCCCAGCTGGGTGTTCATCGTCATCACCGCCGCACCGCTTGTGAGACTGAATATCTTGGCGTGCGGCCAGCGTGTGCGGGCCAGCGAGAATGTCAGATCCTTTATCCTCTTGGCAAGTCCCAAACCACGGAAATCCGGATGCACGATCAGTCCGGATGTAGTCACGTACTGCTTGTGCTCCCATGTCTCGATATAACTGAATCCAGCGAATTTCTCGCCCTGAAGAGCGATCACGGCCTTGGCCTCCTTGATCTTCTGGGCGACATATTCCGGCTTTCTCTTCGCGATGCCGGTGCCCCTTACCTTGGCCGCCTCCTCTATTGTCTTTAGAATCTCATCGACATAAATGAGGTGCTTGTCCGAAGCGACCTCAACAGTCAATTCGTCCTGCGTCATCTTTTGTTTAGTCCGTTAAATTAATTAACCCTTTTGGTCTCGATGCCTTTGAATATCTCAGAAAGAGACGATGTCACATCTTCGTGCCGGAATCCTTCCCTCAGCACAAGCAGGATCGTGTCATCACCGGCCAACGTGCCCATAACCTCCGGAAGATGCCCGTCGTCAATGATAGAGGCGATCATCCCGGCATGGCCAGGCCTCGTCTTGATCACCGCCATCGAGCCGGAAAACTCCAGACTGTCGATGCTATCAGATGACATTGAGGATTCACGGAAGCTGTTACGCAACATTCCAGGCTGGGGAAGACTGTAACTGTAACCGCTTCCGTCATGTATCTTGGTGATTCTCAATTCTCTGATATCCCTTGACAAAGTCGCTTGAGCGACGCTGAGCCCACGCTGTTCCAGCAGCGTGGAAAGTTCCTCCTGATTAGAGACCCTGTTATCCTTGATCACTTCGCGGATTATTCTTTGCCTTTCAAGCTTACCTTTCATATCAAAAGCATATTTATTCAAACGTTCTGCAAATATATGTATATTTTTTCAACATTTTGGCATTATTAACGAATATTTTTCAGGAATGATGAGAATATCATAAGACTTGGAACGAATCGCCCCCAATATGCAACCATATTCATTCCAAGGCGTTGAATATTCAAGGAGGCTCCAAGCCTGACCGACTTGAAGCCTCCTTGAATATCACTCCCAAAGGTCAACCGGACAAGGACCATGGAAGGCTATGCTCAAAAGCCCTTTGCTATGTTGTCAGCGATGAATTGTATCAGACGTTCACGAGCCTCGATGCTTGCCCAGGCGATGTGAGGAGTCATGCTGAGACGTTCCGGATGTCTGGTATGGAGAAGAGGATGGTTCTCCGGTATCGGTTCGGTCGAATAGACATCCAGGCCCGCTCCCCCAATGACACCCTCGTCAATGACTTTAGCCAAGGCTTCCTCCACGACTATCCCACCTCGTCCCATATTCACGATGATGGCTTTCGGTTTCATCATCCTGAGTTCTTTCTCACCGACAAGGCCGGCTGTGCGCTCATTGTACGGAGCGTGCACGGAAATGACATCGGACTTGCGCATAAGGTGCTCAAGAGAGACCGACGGATACTCTTCGGAATGGTTTGTTCCGGAAGTGGAGTAATAGATGACTTTCATCCCAAACGCGGATCCGATTCTGGCAACTTTTGAGCCTATCGCGCCCAGACCAATGACACCCAACACCTTGCCAGTCATTTCAATGAATGGCCTTGAATAATCAGTGAACAACCCGCTGCGTGAATATGCCCCGGACTTCACGACATTGTCAAAATAGGCCCCGTTGCCCAGAAGGTTAAGAATATGCATGAATGTTTCCTGAACAACGGAATCCGTGGAATAGCCGGCGACATTCCTGACAATCACTCCATGTCTGGCACAGGCATCCACATCAATATTGTTTATGCCGGTGCCGGCCTCACAGACAAGCCGAAGTTTCGGCGCCGCCTCCAGCAGCAGGTCATTCACCTTTATCTTGTTCACAATCAAAACTTCGCAATCACTTACCCTGCCGATGGACTCCTCCGGAGTCGAATTCGGCCAGGCTGTCAATTCCCCTACTCTTTCAATCGGAGCCAACGATGACGTCCCCATCGTCCCGGCATCCAAAAACACTATCTTCATCTCTTCCGAAATTTTCCACTAATATAAGCATTTTTGCGAATCTATGACATGCCCGTCCAAAGCCCTTTTGCCGGACCAATCTGTATAACCGGGAACATTGTCCGCCAGAACCGAGGTGGTTCCGCGAATCCTTTTCCCGTGTTCCTCCGGGGATGTCACAAAGTGACCGATGATTGAATATTATGATTGAGGGTGGCCAAAAAGATACTTTTTAGCCACCCTCGTTCCTGTGCGCGGGATGAGAGCATACGGCATTTTACAGACATCCGCTAACGGTCACGAATATGCTGCAAGCCAAGAGTTTGTCGTGAATATCCGTCACTCATCATCAGCCTTTGTCATCACGTTTGGTTCAACAACCGGGCGGTCTTTCCTGTTGAAGAATGCCGCGTCTTTCAGCATCTCGGCGTTCTCCCTTTCCGACACTCTGATGTACCGCATAAAGGTTGATTCCCTCTTGTGCCCGGTGATCTTCATTATCGCTATGCTCGGTATTCCGGCCTTGTAGGCGTTAGTGGCGAACGAGCGTCTGGCCGTGTGGCTCGACACCAGCGCGTATTTCGGACACACGGTCTCGACCACCTTGCCTCCTCTGTTCTGCGACACAAGCACGCCCTCGGTGATCCCTGACATCCTTGCCACGTCCTTTATCTGGTCGTTCAGCTTCTGCTCCCATAGCGGATGGGTGAAGTCGTAGCCGTTGTCGATAATCTCCTTGACGACCCAGTGAACGGGCACAGAGGTGGTCACACCGGTCTTCTGGTTCCTTATCTGGATTATGCCGTCCTTGATGTTCTCCGGAGCAAGCCTTGAATAGTCGGAGTACCGCAACCCTGTGAATGCCCCTATCAGGAACATATCCCTCGCCTTGCGCAAGGCCTCGACCTTGCGCCCCACGTTCAAAGGCCTCGTGTCGGTCATCACCTCCTTCACCGTCCGCTCGTCTATTTCAAGCCTGTATATACTCATCAGTTCATCCTCGGAAAGATAGACGGTGTCGGGTGAGTCCTGCGGTGTGATGAAGCCTTTCACCCTGTAAGCGTCGCTTGTGTGGAGGTGGTCGATGTCCCTCGCGTCATTCAGTACGGTTTTCAGGATCTTTATCTTCTCGCCAAGGTAGTTCAGCGTGTGCCCCTTGGTGTTGAACCACGCCGTGAACCTGTTGTAGAAGTCCATGTCGATGTCCTCGAAGCGAAGCCTGCGTCCGCGGTAACGCTCGTATTCCTCCAGTGTCTTGCGGCAAGTCCGGTAGTGCTTTATCTGGCTCGCGGATCGCACGCCCTCGTATCTCGCTATGAACGTGTCGAAATATGGGACGAGAAAGCCGGTGTCAAGTCGTCTTCCGCCCCAACGCTCCTTGTCAAGGTAGTCGAAGAACTCCTCTGTGGTCGGAGCAGCCTTGTACGCCATGAAGTGCTCCACGGTATTGTCGGCGGCCTTTCTCCAAAGCCTCAGGCGATCGTTCACGGCGGCAGCCTCGTCAGATACACCGGACAACGCCCGCACCTGCTTTGTGCGGTTGTTCCAAGACTTGACGGCTACGCTCTCCCCTATTGACCTGCGGTATTTCCTCCCGCGGAACGAGACGAGTATGGCCAACGGCGATACCTCCCTTTTTGCCTGCAGAAGAATGAACGTTGTCATTTCGCGCCTCCTTTTTTGAATATGTCTCCCCTGCCGAAGAAAAGCCAGTCAAGGGAGACGTTGAAGTCCCTCGCAATGTAATAGATATACTCCACCTTGATGCGCTTCTCGTCCGGGTGGTTCTTGGACCACTTCATCGAGAACACGGATGTCCCCCAGAGGCGCGCCAAGGTGGCGGTACCCCTGATCAGCCTCTCGCGTTTCAGTATCTCCACCGCCTCGAAGAAGCGGTTGCAGATGTCAATCGAAATCTGCGGAATCTCGGTGGCGGGCATAGGCTACAACCTCCCAGTCATCCTGTCATAGTAGTTCTGCAGAAGGCTCTCCTCGATGGTATGGTCAAGGTCGAAACCCCAGAGGGAGTCAAGGCATTTTCTGACCTCGTCCCTCTGACCTGTGTCAACGCGTCCGTCAGCCACGTAGGACTCGTAAGCCGCCCTCGCTATGCGGACTATGTTGTTGTTCGCTATCCTTGTCACATTGTGCTCCATCTCGATGAAGTCATCCATGTCTTTGAAGAAGCCTTCCTCGCGCAGCCTCATCATCGAGCGGATGAAATCAATATAGCTCGCGTTCAGTTCCTTGATGGTCACGGCCTTGCCGAAACCTCTCACATTTTCCATCAGTGTCTTCATGACTCACTTTTTTTCGTTTGATTGTTCTTTGTATTTTCTGGCTTTCTCCAGCCTTCCGGCGAATAATTGCCTTTCCTTTGACTCACTTTTCGGGTCAAAACGAGACAGGGCAGCCTCTATCACCCTTATCTCATTATCGAAGTCTTTTTGCCGTCTATACAGCACACACAGCCTATGGTAAGGATGAAGCGTGAAATATGTGCCCGGCAGGATGTTTCGCTCATATATCGAGATAGCGTTCTCTATGTCACCGGATCTCTCGGCTGCCATGCCCTCGTTGTTTAGGCGAGCGGCATCATATAGCCTTTGTTCTTTTGCCTTATATTCCTCTGCGGCTTTCCCCAGTTCCTCGATCTCGTCGTCATACACTTTTACCTTGTCGTCGTCATCCATCATCGCATCGCCTATTCTATCCATTATGTCATCACCGATAGGAGATTGAACTATGCCATATTTGTGCTTATCGTAGAATGTGCTTGCCTTGTAATATTGGAATGGACGCACAGACTTGCCAACGCCACCTCCAACATAGCAGAGGATGAAAATGGCGAAAATGGCAAAGGCTATGATCAAGACTATCACAAGTATTGCTGTCATATGCTATCTTTTTAAGTACTCGTCTATCTTTGACCATAACATCGATATCATCTTGTCCTTTTCTTCGATTTTAGCCGTTAGTTCCGCTATACGTATGTCTTTTTCCTTATCTGCTTCTGTTTCGTAAAATATTTTATTGTCTCCATTAGTGTTCACTTGGATGTTTGAACTGTTTTCCAATTCTGACGCGTCCCACCCCTTGTCGTTGTTAATTAGTTTAATCATAAGTTCTCTTGGCTCTACGCCTTTTTTTTCCACTTGAGATATGTACCCTTGTTTTACGCCCAAAAAGATCGCAACGTCCTCCTGGCTTAATTTATTCGCTTTCCTGAAATTTCGCAAGCGGGAATTTTTATAAGTATTATTAGTCATTTTTCTTGATATTATCAGTTATAATTGTTATATTTGCATATCCATATTACTTTTAACAGTAAAGATATGAATTATTATTATTAGAAACAATGACCTTCCCTGGAAAAGGTTGACACTTTTGGGTGGTTAAACTAGATTGTTTTACACATTCACTGGACCGGTTTACATTGGAGGGTCCATTC
>JABLTQ010003650.1_pt1 | contig 17286 bp, 10 predicted proteins | sample 7160101 | NCBI WGS metagenome assembly JABLTQ01 (sample SAMN14651228, study PRJNA627086) | human gut metagenome | isolation source: feces | host: Homo sapiens
GGAAGATGGGACTTGAACCCACACGAGCGCAATGCTCACAAGATCCTTAGTCTTGCTCGTCTGCCAGTTCCGACACTTCCGCATATCGCATTTCTCTGGGATTCTTTTGCTCTCCCTCGCGACAAGTGATACTATATCAAATGTAAAAGCTAATGTCAACACCTTTTTGAAAAAAATATAAAAAAATTTCAATTTTTTTTTGAAAAAAAGAGGAATTTGAAATTTTATGTAGAATATAATTAATAAGAGGTATTTTGTCAGCTTGTGGAGGTATCGCTTATGAATATCAGAGAAAGCATGGAACAGCGTGAACAAAAGATGCTCAGCCCTTATGCTGCTTTGAGTTTTTGTTCCAGAGGCAGAGAGCGGCAGGAGGAAGAATGCGATGTACGGACTGTCTATCAGAGAGACAGGGACAGGATCCTTCATAGTAAAGCTTTTCGCAGGATGAAGGATAAGACACAGGTTTTTGTGGCACCCCAGGGTGATCATTACAGGACCAGACTGACACATACTCTTGAGGTATCACAGATTGCCAGAACAATAGCGAAGGCACTGAGACTGAATGAAGATCTTGTAGAAGCGATCGCACTTGGACATGACCTGGGACATACTCCCTTTGGACATGCAGGTGAGAGGGCTCTTGATGCAGTGAATCCGGATGGCTTTGCCCACTATAAACAGAGCGTCAGGGTTGCACAGATACTGGAGAAGAACGGCGAAGGGTTGAATCTCACATGGGAGGTCCGGGATGGTATCCTGAATCACAGAACCAGTGGGAATCCGTCTACTCTCGAAGGGCAGGTAGTAAGACTTTCGGACAAGATCGCCTATATTCATCATGATATGGATGATGCACAGCGGGCGGGGATTATTTCTGAGGATGATATTCCGATCACGCTTCGGATGCTGCTCGGTTATACAACCAGAGAGCGGCTCAATACATTTGTTCATGATGTGATAGAGAACAGTCTTGAGCAGGATACCATAAAGATGTCAGCAGAGATCTACGAGGCAATGATGGATCTGCGGGCTCTCATGTTTCAGAATGTATATGAGAATCCGGCAGCCCATAAGGAAGAGGAAAAGGTAGTGAAGATGCTGACGGAGTTATATGAATATTATGTCGAACACCCGGAAGCAATGTCAACAGAATACAGGGAGCTGATCGTGCGTGGAGAGAAGAAGGAACAGGCAGTATGTGACTATCTCTCAGGAATGACAGACCAGTATTCAATAAAGAAATTCCGGGAGATTTACATACCAAAAGCATGGGAAGTCTATTAATCATCAAGAAGGAGGACGAAGCATGCGTTATTCAGACGATATCATTGAAGAAGTCAGGATGAAGAATGATATTGTAGATGTTGTATCCCAGTATGTGAAGCTGAACAAAAGAGGAAGTACCTATTTCGGGCTGTGTCCGTTCCATAATGAGAAAACGCCCTCTTTTTCGGTAACACCGGCGAAGCAGATGTATTACTGCTTCGGATGCGGAGCAGGCGGGAATGTATTTAATTTTGTGATGGAATATGAGAATTATACCTTTGGGGAGGCACTGAAGCATCTGGCAGACAGGGCAGGGGTGCAGCTTCCGAAGATTGAATATTCCGGAGAAGCAAAGAAGAAAGCAGAACGTCGGGCTGCCCTTTTGGAGATCAATAAGCTTGCAGCAGGATATTTCTATTATCAGCTGCGTCGTGAGAGTGGCAGACAGGCACATGAATATCTGACAGGCAGAGGACTCAGTGAGGAGACGATCAGGAAGTTTGGCCTGGGATATTCGGATAAGTACAGTGACGATCTGTACAAATATCTGAAGTCAAAGAATTACAGTGACGAACTGCTACGGGATTCCGGCCTGTTCAATGTGGATGAACGCAGGGGAATGTATGACAAGTTCTGGAACAGGGTTATTTTCCCAATCATGGATGTGAATAACCGCGTGATCGGATTTGGAGGCAGAGTGATGGGTGACGGAAAGCCGAAGTACCTGAACTCGCCGGAGACTACGATTTTTGATAAAAGCCGGAATCTGTACGGGCTGAATGTTGCAAGAACCACGAGAAAAAATTATCTGATCCTGTGTGAAGGATATATGGATGTGATATCCATGCATCAGGCAGGGTTTACCAATGCGGTTGCATCGCTGGGAACGGCACTTACTTCCGGACATGCAAGTCTGCTGAAGCGTTATACTCAGGAGGTATTGCTTCTGTATGACAGTGATGATGCAGGCGTGAGGGCTGCCCTTCGTGCTATTCCGATCCTGAGGGAAGCAGGTGTTTCTTCGAGGGTGGTAAATCTTAAGCCGCATAAAGATCCGGATGAATTTATCAAGGCACTTGGAGCGGAAGAGTTTGAGAAACGTCTGGAGCAGGCTATGGACAGCTTTATGTTCCGCGTACATATGGCAGAGCGGGAATTTCCAATGGAGGAACCCCAGGGACAGAACCGTTTCTTTGAGCGGTGTGCGCAGATGCTTCTGGAGCTTTCCGATGAACTGGAGAGAAATCTTTATATAGAAGCAATCGTAAAGGATTACAGAAGCAGTGGAATCAGTGTGGAGAATCTGAAAAAGAGAGTCGGAGCTCTTGCAATGAAGGGAACTCCGGCAGAGCAGAGAATTCAGCCTAAACCTGTGGGAGCAGGTCAGCAAAAGAAGAAGGAGAGTGCAGCAGAGAAAGCACAGAAGCTGATGCTTACCTGGCTGGTAACTTATCCGGGCATATTTGACACAGTGGAAAAATATATCCAGCCTTCAGATTTCGTGGTTCCTCTGTACAGGCAGGTGGCAGAGATGCTTTACCAGCAGCACAGGGATGGCGATGTGAATCCTGCAAGGCTGATGAATGCTTTCATTGACAGTGAAGAGCAGAGAGAGGTTTCATCCCTTTTTAATGCAACGATCCATCTGGAGACTCCGGAGGAACAGAACCGGGCTTTCTCGGATGCTGTGATCAGGATTAAGGATGAGAGTCTGAAAGAGAGAAACAGAACCTGGGATCCCACAGATATACAGGGACTGCAGGAACTTGTAAAAGCAAAGAAAGAACTGGAAGAGCTTGGAAGAAAGCGGCAGCAGCTGCATATTTCTTTCGAATAAGGATAAAATATAAACACTATATGGAGGTATAGAGCACATATGGAAATGAATATGGGTAAATTCAGTGAAAAACTGGTAGAACTTCTGGAGCTTGCCAAGAAGAAAAAGAATGTACTGGAATACCAGGAAATCAATGACTTCTTTAAGGATCAGCCACTGGGAGTTGAACAGATGGAGAAAGTATTTGACTTTCTGGAAGCCAGTGGAGTGGATGTGCTTAGGATTACAGATAGTAATGCAGATGATATGATCCTGGATGATGACGATGCAGACATTGATAAGCTGGATGAAGAAGAGATTGAACTTGACAAGATCGATCTTTCTGTTCCTGAAGGTGTAAGCATCGAGGATCCGGTACGTATGTATCTGAAGGAAATTGGTAAGGTTCCGCTTCTTTCAGCAGAAGAGGAAATCGAACTTGCAAAGAGAATGGAGAATGGGGATGAGGCTGCCAAGAAACGTCTGGCAGAAGCAAACCTTCGTCTTGTTGTCAGCATTGCAAAGAGATATGTGGGACGTGGAATGCTTTTCCTTGACCTGATCCAGGAAGGTAACTTAGGTCTGATCAAAGCGGTTGAGAAATTTGATTACCGCAAGGGTTATAAATTCAGTACCTATGCTACATGGTGGATCCGTCAGGCGATCACCAGAGCAATCGCAGACCAGGCACGTACCATCCGTATTCCGGTGCATATGGTTGAGACTATTAACAAACTGATCCGCGTTTCCCGTCAGTTACTGCAGGAGCTTGGACGTGAACCTACGCCGGAAGAAATTGCAAAAGAGATGGATATGTCTGTAGAGCGTGTACGTGAGATCCTTAAGATCTCCCAGGAACCTGTATCTCTGGAGACACCTATCGGTGAGGAAGAGGACAGCCACCTTGGAGACTTTATCCAGGATGACAATGTACCTGTACCTGCAGATGCAGCAGCATTTACTTTGCTGAAAGAGCAGCTGGTAGAGGTTCTGAGCACATTGACAGACAGAGAGCAGAAAGTATTGCGCCTGCGTTTTGGCCTGGACGATGGACGTGCCAGAACTCTGGAGGAAGTTGGTAAGGAATTTAATGTAACAAGAGAACGTATCCGTCAGATTGAGGCAAAGGCGCTCCGCAAGCTTCGTCATCCGAGCCGTAGCCGTAAACTGAAGGATTATCTGGACTAAGGAGCCTGTTATGCAGCTTTCATTACGTTTGTCTGCAATAGCAGGCCTGGTGACCAGGGGAAACAGACTTGTGGATGTGGGATGCGATCATGGATACCTGCCGGTTTCGCTTTATCTGGATGGAAAGATTCCGGGTGCGATTGCCATGGATGTAAGAAAAGGCCCGTTGTCCAGAGCGCAAGAACATATTTCTCAGTATGGACTGGACGCATACATAGAAACCCGGCTTTCAGACGGACTTGAGGCTTTGAAACCGGGAGAGGGCGACACTCTTGTGATCGCAGGAATGGGCGGCCCTCTCATGGAGAGGATTCTTACTGACGGGGCAGAAGTCAGGGAGAGCTTTCGGGAAATGATCCTGCAGCCTCAGTCAGATATCCCCCATTTCCGCAGATTTGTCAGAAAAATCGGCTGGCAGATCACAGAGGAGGAGATGGTTCTGGAGGATGGCAAGTTTTATCCTATGATGAAGGTAATTCATGGAGAAAAGATGCATATTTCAGAAGATACTCCTTATACTTTAGATGAGTGGTTTGGAAGAATGCTTCTGGAAAGAAAGCATCCTGTTCTGCGGGAGTATCTGGAAAGAGAGCTTCGCATCCGCAATGAGATTCTTGACAGATTAAAGAATGCGCCCAATGCAGAGAAGCGTGCGGGCGAGATAGAGGAGGAAAAGCAGGCAGTTATTGCTGCTTTAGAGGAATATGAAGGCATATGAACTGACCTCCTGGCTGGAGAAGAAGTACCCGTCAGATGCAGCAGAGGACTGGGATAACGTAGGACTTCTCGCAGGAGATGATACAAATGAGATCAGCCATGTATTTCTGGCGCTGGATCTGACAGAGGAAACACTGGCTGAGGCCATAGAGGATGGGGCAGATATGATCATTACCCATCATCCCATGATCTTTTCCGGAATTAAGAAGATCAATAATCACAGCTTTACAGGAAGAAAGATCCTTACGCTGATACAAAAAGGAATTGTTTATTATGCGATGCATACCAATTATGATGTGCTGGGTATGGCAGATCTGAGTGCAGACTATACGAAGATGCATGATACCACAGTCCTTTCCGTAACTGAAGAGAGAGATGGGGAAGTACAGGGCTTTGGCAGAGTTGGGAAACTTTCTCGGGAAATGACGCTGAGAGAGTATGCACAGCTTGTCAAAGAGTCTCTGAAGTTAAATGATGTAAAGGTTTATGGGAATCTGGACAGCATGGTAAAATGTGCTGCTGTATGTACAGGATCAGGCAAGAGCATGATCAAGGATGTCATTAAGGCCGGTGCGGATGTGTATGTGACCGGTGATATCGACCACCATACAGGAATTGATACGGTTGCGCAGGGACTGGCGCTGATCGATGCCGGACACTACGGAACAGAATATATTTTTATGGATGCAATGAAAAAAGAACTGACACAGGCATTTCCGAAACTGAAAATCTCCTGTGCAGAGGTAAAGAGCCCGTACACGATTCTGTGATACGGGTTCTTACCATATAATAATGAAATTATAAATGAAAATTGGCTGATCTGCCTGTTGGCAGCGGAGCCGATAACTGTATTTACTTGTCGGTATAGCAGAAATGGAGGCAGGATTTATGGGACAGAAAATGTATAACGTTACGATACAGGGAATAACAAAACAATATCCTGAGAAGATTCCTTACAGCGAGATTGTAAAGGAATACGAAGGAAGTACGGATGCACCTGTAATGCTGGTGATCGTAAATGGCAGGCTGAGAGAACTGCATAAGCATCTCAAGGCAGACTGTGAGATTGAATTTGTGACATCCAAAGATCCGATCGGACACAAAACTTATTGCAGAAGTGCAAGTCTGATTCTTCTGAAAGCAATTTATGATGTGGCAGGGCAGGAAAATATAGACAGTGTAGTGATCCATTATTCTGTGGGCAGCGGCTATTATTTTACAATGAAAGGACCTATGGCGCTGGATCAGGAATTTATTGATAAGGTAAAGGCGCAGATGCACAGGATCGTGGACGAGAATCTTCCCATTGTAAAGCGAAGCGTAAGCACCAGTGAGGCAGTTGCACTTTTTCATAAGCATCATATGTATGACAAAGAGAAACTGTTTAATTACCGCAGAAGCTCTGCGGTGAATCTTTACAGTATTGGAAGTTTTGAGGATTATTTCTACGGTTTTATGGCGAACCATACGGGATATATTAAGACGTTTGATCTGTTTTTGTATGAGGGCGGTTTCGTACTGCAGCTTCCGACTCAGAATGAACCGGACCGGATACCTGAATTTAAACCGAGGGAGAAGATTTTTCGTGTGCAGAAGGAATCGCAGGAATGGGGAGATAAACTGGATATTGCGACAGTCGGTGATCTGAATGAAAAGGTTACCAGAGGCGGTATCCAGGATATTTTGCTGATCCAGGAGGCTATGCAGGAGGCAAAGATTTCGGAAATCGCATCTGAGATTGCCGCTGCCGGAAACAAGAAGTTTGTTATGATCGCAGGTCCGTCTTCTTCCGGAAAGACTACGTTTTCACACAGGCTGTCCATTCAGCTAGCTGCCCATGGAATGAAACCGCATCCGATCGCAGTGGATAATTATTTCATTGACAGGCATCTGACTCCTGTAGATGAGTTTGGGGAAAAGAATTTTGAGTGTCTGGAAGCGATTGATGTGGAGCAGTTTAATAAAGATATGCTTGAGCTTTTGGAAGGAAAAAGGGTAGAGATGCCGGTTTTCAATTTCAAAACAGGAACCAGAGAATATAAAGGTGATTTTCTGCAGCTGGATAAAGACGATATTCTGGTGATCGAGGGAATTCATGGATTGAATGACAGGCTCAGCTATGCGCTGCCAAAGGAGAGCAAATTTAAGATTTATCTCAGCGCTCTGACTCAGCTGAATATTGATGAACATAACAGGATTCCTACTACGGATGGCCGTCTGATCCGCAGAATTGTAAGAGATGCCCGCACCAGAGGGACTTCCGCGAAAGAGACAATTGCAAGATGGCCGTCTGTGCGCAGAGGTGAAGAACAGAATATCTTTCCCTTCCAGGAGGATGCAGATGTAATGTTTAATTCTGCGCTGATCTATGAACTGGCATGCCTGAAAGTATATGCGGAACCGCTTTTGTTTGGGATTGCCAAGGACGAACCGGAGTATACAGAGGCGAAGAGGCTGCTGAAGTTCTTTGAATATTTTGTTCCGGTGCCAAGCGAGGCAGTGCCGAATAATTCGATTTTAAGAGAATTTATCGGTGGAAGCTGCTTTAATGTGTAAAATAGTAGAATGAAATTTCTTTACAAGTGCAAAAAAACGTGCTAGAATAGCACTTGCGCAACCAGGCCAGGTAATCGCGGCTGAACAGACGAAAGGGTTCAGACGAGGAAAGTCCGGGCTTCGCAGGGCAGGATGCCGGATAACGTCCGGTGGAGGTGACTCCCAGACCAGTGCAACAGAAATAAACCGCCTCACTTGCTGAGGTAAGGGTGGAAAGGCAGTGTAAGAGACTACCGCCGTCCTGGTAACAGGCCGGGCACATGTAAACTCCATTCGAAGCAAGACCGAATAGAAAGCGATACGGCTGCCCGTCGTGCTTTCAGGTGGGTCGCTTGAGCCTTATGGCAACGTAAGGCCTAGACAGATGATTACCCAATGACATAACCCGGCTTATCGGTCTGATTGCGTACAAAAAAACAGAACGGATTTCTTCCGTTCTGTTTTTTTGATATTTGTTTTATTATTTATTGCGTTTACCTGTATATTTCTCTTCGCAGTATTTACATCTGTAAACTTCTTTCTCTTTATCTGCAAGAACAAAGATCTGGTCGAGTCCCTGTTCAATGGAAGTGATGCAGCGTGGATTCTTGCATTTGATCACGTTGACAACCTGATTCGGAAGTTTCAGTTCTTTTTTGGCAACGATCTTCTCGTCCTTGATTACGTTTACAGTAATGTTATGATCGATAAAGCCGAGAATGTCAAGATCGAGATTCTCAACCGGGCATTCAACCTTGATGATATCTTTCTTACCCATTTTGTTGCTGCGTGCGTTCTTGATGATGGCAACGGTGCAGTCAAGTTTATCAAGCTTCAGATCATGATAGATAGTCATGGCCTTGCCTGCTTTGATATGGTCTAATACATAACCTTCGCGAAGTGCTCCAACATTTAACATGGTAATTTTACCTCCAGTAATGTGAGAATCAGGGCCATACGTACATATACACCGTACTGTACCTGTTTGAAATAAGCTGCTCTCGGGTCTGCATCCACCTCTGTTGAGATTTCATTTACACGTGGAAGCGGATGAAGAACGTACATGTCTTTTTTGGCAAGTTCCATTTTCTGTTTGTCCAGAATGTAGAAATCCTTCATGCGGACATAGTCTTCTTCGTTGAAGAAACGTTCTTTCTGTACACGTGTCATGTAGAGGATATCAAGATCCGGTAAGGCATCTTCCAGTCTCTCTACTTCCTGAAATTCGATATTGTTCTTTTTCAGAACGTCCTCGCGGATATAGCTTGGGATGCGAAGCTCTTCCGGTGAGATCAGAATGAATTTTACATTTGTGTAACGTACAAGTGCTTCGATCAGGGAGTGAACTGTACGTCCGAATTTCAGGTCGCCGCACAGACCAATGGTCAGATTGTCCAGACGTCCTTTCAGGGAACGGATGGTAAGTAAGTCGGTTAATGTCTGGGTAGGATGTTGATGACCACCGTCGCCGGCGTTGATAACAGGAATAGAAGAAGCCATAGAAGCTACTAACGGAGCACCTTCTTTCGGGTGGCGCATAGCACAGATGTCAGCGTAACAGGATACAACGCGGATTGTATCGGCAACACTTTCACCCTTTGAAGCGGAACTGGAATCAGCTGATGAAAAACCAAGAACTTTACCGCCAAGGTTCATCATAGCAGCTTCAAAGCTGAGACGGGTACGGGTGCTTGGCTCATAGAATAAAGTTGCCAGTCTTTTATCATCGCAGACATGTGCGTATTTATCAGGGTGTTTCTCAATATCGCTGGCCAAGTCAAGAAGAGTATTTAACTCATCAACAGACAGATCCAGCGGACTCATTAAGTGTCTCATTTCATACCTCCATATTTTACTGGTTCAGGAATTGTTTACGTAATCCTTCTTAATATCATATAATAATCAGGTGCTTTTTTCAAGAGAGTTTTCCAAGTATTTTCTCAAAAAAAAGTCCGGCTCCGAACCAGAGGGGAGCGTAGTCCGGTCTTATCAGTCCCCGGTAATTCAGGGGAGTGTTGCTGTAGTCCCAGGGACACATATGAAAACAGCGCAAAAGAGCACCGCTGATAAATTCCACGAAGAAAAATCCGACAGTATAAATGCAGCCGCGGACAAAAAGCGGGACAGCAGAAAGTTTACCGGAGAGCGGGCGGATGATGGCACCGCATCCGTAAATGGGAAACATTAAAAGGGAAGTTTTTCCTGTCATGGTAAGTTCTCCTGAAAGGATGGAATGCAGTCCGGTCCAGAGGATTTCCATGCACCAGCCCGTCAGACCGCAGAGAATGAAAGCTTTTTTCATAGGTAACGCTCCTGTATAAATTTCTATGATTCTAGTATTGCCTGCCTTGAAAAAAACATACACGTAGGATATAATGAGAACACGTTATTACACTATAGCAATGAGGTGCCTTATGCGCAAAAGGAACGTGTGGAGGGGATCTCATGGAAATAAGAGGAGTTTATTATGAATTATCAGGAAAGCCGGGAGTACATAGACAAAATCACCCGGGAAATTCCCAGTGTCCTGGGACTGGATCATATGCGTGAGCTGATGAAACGTCTTGGAAATCCACAGGATGATCTGAAATATGTGCATATAGCCGGTACCAATGGCAAGGGTTCTGTCATTGCTTTTTTGTATTCTGTTTTATCCGGTGCGGGATATCGCATTGGAAGATATGTTTCGCCTACCCTGTATTCTTACAGAGGCAGGATGGAAGTTTCGGGAAGCAGGATCAGCAGAGAGGACTTTGCTGCTTATATTACACAGGTGTCTGATGTTATTGCTGCTATGACAAAGGATGGTTATCCTCATCCCACTGCATTTGAAATAGAGACTGCGGTGGCATTTCTGTTCTTTAAAAAAGAGAATTGTGATCTCGTTTTGCTGGAAGTGGGAATGGGCGGAAATCTGGACGCTACAAATATTATTAAGAATACGCTGTTGGCAGTGCTGGTATCGATCAGTATGGATCATATGTCTTTTCTTGGAAATACTCTGGCACAGATTGCAGAGAAGAAAGCCGGGATCATCAAAGACGGCTGCAGAGTGGTGACTGCCGGCCAGAAGCCGGAAGCAATGCAGGTGATCGAGAGGATCAGCAGAGAACATGGTGCAAAATGTACCATAGCAGATGCTTCTGAGGCAGAGGTGTTAAAGGAAAGCTGCCTTGGACAGACAATCCGGTACAGGGGTGAAGCGTATGAGATTCCGCTGGCAGGTGTTTATCAGAAGGAAAATGCAGTAGTTGCACTGAATGCTTTAAAAGTATTGGATGAGCTGGGTTTTTCCACTGCTGCGGAGCAGAAAAAAGAAGGGCTTCGCACAGTAAACTGGAACGGACGGTTTACAGTTATTTGTAAAAAACCGCTGTTTGTGGTAGATGGTGCTCATAATCCTGCTGCTGCGGATATGATGGCAGCTTCAATAGAGCATTATTTTAAGGGAAAACGGATCATCTATATTATGGGAGTGTTTGCAGATAAGGATTACAGAAGTGTGATTCAGAAAACTGCGCACTTTGCAGACCGGATACTTACGATCCAGACTCCGGATAATATAAGGGCGCTGCCTGCCGGAGAGCTGGCGAAGACTGTCAGTGAATACAATCCCAATGTACAGGCAATGGATACGATTAAAGATGCAGTGGAGGAGGCTTTTTCACTTGCCGGGGAACAGGATGTGATCATTGCTTTTGGCTCTCTTTCCTTTATCGGAGAGATGACTGACATTGTAGAGAATTTGTGAAAGTAAAAAGGTATAACATAAATGATAGATTTACAGGAATGCAGAAATGAAATAGATAAGATCGACAGCGATATCATACGTCTTTTTGAACAGAGAATGAAGGTGTGTGAGGATGTTGCAGAATATAAGATACGAACAGGAAAGAAGGTTCTGGATCCGGAAAGAGAAAGACAGAAGCTGGAGGTCCTGAGAGGTAAGGCGCATGGAGAATTTAATCAGCTTGGTGCGCAGGAGCTTTTTCAGCAGATCATGGCGATCAGCCGTAAGAGACAGTATCAGCTTCTCACAGAGCATGGAATCGAGGATGATGAGAAACTGGAAATGGTAGATGCACTTCCGTTGAAAGATGTAAGAGTTGTCTTTCAGGGTGTGGAAGGTGCATACAGCTATGCTGCAATGAGGGAATATTTCCAGGACGATATTGAGAGTTTTCATGTAAAAACCTGGCGCGATGCAATGGAAGCAGTTGTGGAGGGAAGAGCAGACTATGCGGTACTTCCCATTGAGAATACAACTGCTGGTATTGTGGCTGATATTTATGATCTTCTTACAGAGTATGAGCTGAGTATTGTAGGAGAACAGATCATCCGTCCGGAGCATGTACTTCTGGGACTGCCGGATGCTGAACTGGAGGATATCAGACAGGTATGTTCTCATCCTCAGGCGCTTTCCCAGTGTGGAAAATATCTGGAATCTCATCCGGACTGGAAGAAGAAAGAGATGGAAAATACTGCCGGTTCTGCCAAGAAGATAAAAGAAGACAATGACAAGACGCAGGCTGCTATTGCCAGCAGACAGGCAGGAGAGCTTTACGGACTGAAGATCCTGGCTGAGAATATCTGCTATAACGGACAGAATGCCACACGTTTTGTGATTGTGAGTAAGAAACCAATCTATGTGAAGGATGCACATAAGATCAGCATTTTCTTTGAACTGCATCATGAGAGCGGAACTCTTTACAATATGCTGTCTCACATTATTTATAATGGACTGAATATGACGAAGATTGAATCCCGCCCGATCACAGGGAAGAACTGGCAGTACCGTTTTTTTGTTGATTTTGAAGGGAATTTAAAGGACAGTGCAGTGAAGAATGCCCTGAGAGGGATTGAAGCAGAAGCTGACAGAATGAGAATTTTGGGAAATTATTAAAAATCATTTCCATAATGCCAGAGCGTGTTTGAAAAATCATTTCCACAATATGCACGTCCCACTTTGCGGCATATTTTGCGTAAAGCATTTTTCAAACACACTCTGGTACATCGTTTTCGAAATAATTATACCACTCACAGCAGAACAATAAGATAAAACAACAAGGTAAGAAGGAAGTAATAAAAAATGGCTAGATTAAATGAATGCATCTTATACCGTAACTTTGAACATGGAGAAATCCTTGATAAAATGGCAGAACTGATGAATGCCTGGGAACAGAAAGCACCTGATCTGAAAGAAAAGGAAGGGCTGTTTTTTGAGTGTGCCAACGGACTGGTGGAAACTGCCGGCGCTTATGGCTTTTCCGGAAATTTATGGCACTGTTATCTGACATTTCTTCTGGTAAATAATGAAAATGCATTCAGTACAGCCTGTGAGATCAGAGGGGCTGTCAACGGAAGTATTAATGAACTGGCACTGAATGATTTCGGTGTGTTTAAAGAACTGTATGATTTTGACCTGACTGTACTGGATGAGGCATTTGGAATTTCCTGCTGTAAGGTTCTCGGTGATTATACCAACACCGGAAGTAACAGCAAGATGTTTAATTCCCGTATCAGAGACCGTATCTGTGATCTGAGCAAAACGCTGGCAGCAGCGGAGTCCACAGAGGAATTCATGAAGGATATGGTACAGTTTTATAAGGATTTTGGTGTGGGTAAGCTGGGATTACATAAGGCTTTTCGTGTAGGCCATGATGAGAATGATAATGTGGAGATCCAGCCGATCACAAGGATCGCTCATGTGAAACTGGAAGACCTGGTCGGATATGAAATCCCGAAGCAGAAACTGATCGAGAATACAGAAGCTTTCGTAAGAGGCAGAAAGGCAAACAACTGTCTGCTTTTTGGTGATGCGGGTACAGGTAAATCCTCAAGTATCAAGGGAATCCTGAACCGTTATTATGATGAGGGACTTCGTATTATCGAGGTGTATAAGCATCAGTTTCAGGATCTGAATGATGTGATCGCCCAGATCAAGAACAGAAACTATAAATTCATTATCTATATGGATGATCTGTCATTCGAGGAATTTGAAATCGAATATAAATATCTGAAGGCAGTGATCGAGGGTGGTCTGGAGAAGAAGCCGGACAATATCCTGATCTATGCAACAAGTAACAGAAGACATCTGGTAAGAGAGAAATCCAGTGACAAGCTGGAGATCATGGATGATGACGATCTGCATTCCTCCGATACAGTGCAGGAGAAGCTTTCACTGGTTTATCGTTTTGGTGTCCGTATTTATTATGGTGCACCGAGCAAAAAAGAATTCCAGACAATTGTGAAAGCTCTCGCAGAGAGAAACGGAATTACCATGCCGGAGGACGAACTGCTTCTGGAAGCAAATAAGTGGGAGCTTTCCCATGGAGGACTTACAGGACGAACTGCACAGCAGTTTATCGACCATCTGCTGGGTGTGGAGAAGGAATAAAAAAGCAAATAGATGAATGGTAAAGGGGGAACGCATATGGCAGTCATGACATTTGCAGCCATTGATATCGGATCTTATGAAGTCAGCATGAAGATCTTTGAGATGTCAAAAAGAATTGGTTTTCGTGAACTGAATGATGTCAGATACAGTCTGGAAATCGGAAAGGGTGTCTATTCTGACGGAAAGATCGATTCAGAAATGCTGAATGTTTTATGTGAGGTGCTGAACGACTTTAAGAGGCTGATGCAGGACTTTGGGGTGGAAGAGTATCGTGCCTGCGGCACCAGTGCATTCAGAGAACTTGTGAATCCGCTGCTGATCATTGAACAGATCTATCAGCGTACAGGAATGAAAATTGAAATATTAAGCAGTGCAGAACAGCATTTCCTTGGGTACAAATCAATTGCTGCTATAGAAAAGGGATTCAAAAAGATGATCCAGAAAGGCACCGCAATTCTGGATGTGGGCGGCGGAAGCCTTCAGGTTTCCCTCTTTGACAAGGATGCTCTGGTCACTACCCAGGGACTTAAAATGGGAAGTTTAAGAATCCGCCAGCGTCTGCAGGAACTGGAGAAAACAACCATTCATTATGACAAGCTGGTTGAGGAATTTATCCGAAATGACCTGATGAGCTTTCAGCGTCTGTATCTGAAGGATAAGGATATCAGGAATGTGATCCTGATGGGAGATTTTATTACAGATATGATCTTCCAGGAGGAAATGGAAGACAGGATCATTACAAGGGAAGAATTTATGAAACGCTATGAGGATACAGTTGGAAAATCTGTTGACTTATTGGCACAGGAGATGGAGATTGATCCAGAATATGCATCCCTTGTTGTGCCGACTATGGTAGTGTGCAGAAATTTTATTGATATTTTCAATGCAGAGTCTCTCTGGGCACCAGGTGTTTCCCTGCTGGATGGAATTGCCTATGATTTTGCGGAGAAGAAAAAATTTCTCAAAAGTGTCCACAATTTTGAGAATGACATTCTGGTTACATCAAAGAACATTGCGAAACGCTATTCCAGCAGTAAGAGCCATATCCAGGGAACTATGAATCTTTGCCTGAATATCTTTGACAGTATGAAGAAGGTTCATGGTATGGGAGCAAGAGAACGTCTGTTATTGCAGATCGCGGCACTGCTTCATGACTGTGGCAAATATATCAGCATGGAAAAGGTTTCCGAGTGTTCCTATCAGATCATTATGTCTACAGATATTATTGGTCTGTCCTCTATGGAGCGCCAGATGATCGCATGTGCGGTCAGATTCAATAATTCTGCGTTTGTTTATTACGATGAACTTTACAGTATGGGAATCGCTATAGACAGAGAGAGCTATATCAAGGTGGTAAAGATGACTGCAATCCTTCGTCTGGCGAATGCCATGGACAGAAGTCATTATCAGAAAGTAAAAGGAATCAAAGCAGTGCTCAAAGACAGAGAACTGCAGATGATCGTGGATTCTGCACAGGACATTTCCCTGGAACTGGGACTGCTGAAAGATAAAGAGGCATTTTTTGAAGAAGTATTTGGCATTCGTCTGGTTCTCAGACGCAAGGGCAGAGCGTAAAGGAGGATGAACTTATGGACTTTGAAAAATTTGAAAAGACAGAATATTTCGTGAATCGCGAGCTGAGCTGGCTCAAATTTGATGAGCGTGTTCTGAGTGAAGCAAGAGATAAAAATCTTCCTTTGTTTGACAGACTGAAGTTCTTAAGTATTACCGCATCCAATCTGGATGAATTCTTTATGGTGCGTGTGGCGTCTCTTAAGGATCAGGTACATGCAGGATATCATAAAACAGACATTGCAGGAATGACAGCCAAGGAGCAGTTAAAAGAAATCAGTGTCCGTACCCATGAACTGGTTCATGTACAGTATAATACACTGAACCGTTCTCTGATCCCTGCGCTTGAGAAAGCCGGAATGCACCTGGTGGCAGCCCATGAGAATCTTACAGAAGCACAGAGTGTATTTGTAGACAGATACTTTGAGGATAATGTATATCCGGTACTTACACCGATGGCGATGGATTCTTCCAGACCGTTTCCGCTGATCAGAAACAAGACATTAAATATTGGAGCTCTGATCTCCAAGAAGGAGAAGAGTGATAAACTCAGCAAAAAGGATAAAACAGGAGAACTTCTGTTTGCTACAGTGCAGGTTCCGTCTGTGCTTCCAAGGGTGGTGCAGATTCCGTCAAAGAAGGATGGAGATACCACAGTGATCCTGCTGGAAGAGATTATTGAAAGAAATATTGACAAACTTTTCCTGAGTTATGATGTGATATGTGCCCATCCTTACCGTATTATGCGTAATGCGGATCTTACCATCGATGAAGATGAGGCAGAGGATCTGCTGGTGGAGATCCAGCGCCAGTTAAAGAAACGTCAGTGGGGTGAGGTTATCCGTCTGGAAGTAGAGGATAACATGGATGAACGCCTGCTGAAGATTCTGAAAACGGAATTTGACATCAAAGAGGCAGATGTTTTTGAGATAAACGGACCTCTGGATCTTACCATGCTGATGAAAGTATATGGTGCGGAGGGCTTTGATGCTTACAAGACACCGAGATATCAGCCGGCACCTGTACCGGAATTTCAGAATGAGAAGGATATTTTCCAGGTGATACGTGAGGGCGATGTATTCCTGCATCATCCTTATATGAGCTTCGATCCTGTTGTAAATTTCGTGCGTCAGTCAGCGAAAGATCCGGATGTTCTGGCTATTAAACAGACTCTGTATCGCGTCAGCGGCAATTCACCGATTATTGCTGCCCTTGCGCAGGCAGCAGAAAACGGCAAACAGGTTTCCGTACTGGTAGAGCTGAAAGCACGTTTTGATGAAGAAAATAATATTGTATGGGCGAAGAAGCTGGAGAAGGCAGGATGTCATGTAATTTATGGTCTGGTAGGCCTTAAGACACACAGCAAGATCACACTGGTTGTGCGCAGGGAAGAGACAGGAATCCGCCGTTATGTGCATCTGGCGACCGGAAACTACAATGATTCCACTGCAAAACTCTATACAGACTGCGGTATCTTTACCTGCGATGAACGTTTTGGTGAAGATGCAACAGCAGTATTTAACATGCTCTCCGGGTATTCAGAACCAAAAAGCTGGAATAAGCTGATCGTAGCACCAATCTGGATGAAAGACAGATTCTTAAGCCTGATCGAACGTGAGGCGGAGAATGCAAAGAAAGGACTTCCGGCGTTGATCCGCGCAAAGATGAATTCCCTCTGTGATCCGAAGATTATTGCAGGATTGTATTATGCATCTTCCTGCGGAGTTCAGGTGGAGCTTCTGGTAAGGGGGATCTGCTGTCTGAAAGTAGGAGTGCCGGGAATCAGTGAGAA
>JABLTQ010128341.1_pt1 | contig 17285 bp, 9 predicted proteins | sample 7160101 | NCBI WGS metagenome assembly JABLTQ01 (sample SAMN14651228, study PRJNA627086) | human gut metagenome | isolation source: feces | host: Homo sapiens
CGGTGACGGTGGGGGCAGACAGGGTGACTGTCGAGGCGGCGCGGTAGGTCACGGACACGATGCTGCTCCACGCACCTGCCGTGCCATCGGATTTCAGGGCGCGCACCTTGTAATAATAGGTATTGCCGTCCTCGATGTAAGATGTGTTGGTATAGGACGTGCCGGTGACGGTAGAATACTTGATGTACTCACCACTGCGGCTGCGGGCGCGGTACACCTCGTACTTGGCCGCGCCGGTGACAGCGTTCCACTTCAGGGTGGGACGGCCCTGACTGTCGTTGCCGCCGGTGACGCTGGGGGCTGTCAGGCCCAGTCGGCAGGTCACAGCAACCACGTCGCTCCAAGGGCCTGCCGTGCCGTTGGCGTCCAGCGCGCGGACCTTGTAGTAATACGTACTGCCGCTGGTCAGATAGGAGCTGTTGGTGTAGCCGGTAGACGTCTGGGTACTGTACTTACTGTAGTTTCCATTCTGGCTGTAGGAACGGTACACCTCGTACTTAGCCGCGCCCGCGACCTTGTCCCACTTCAGGGTCGGACGGCCCTGACTGTCGTTGCCGCCGGTGACGCTGGGGGCCGTCAGAGGCGTAGGCTTGCAGTGCAGCGCTGCTGCCAGCAGATCCTCGTTGCCCTCAGAGATACTGATCTTCGCCCAGTCCGCCGCCGTGCCGGCGTAGTACACGTCCGTCAGGCTGTCGCAGTAGTAGAACGCCTTGCTGCTGATTCCTGTCACGCTCTTAGGAATGGTTACTCTGGCCAGTCGGACGCAGTTGGAAAACACTTCTCCATTGATATAGGTCACACTCTCCGGGATTGTCATGAACGTCAGCGCAGTACAGTTTTCAAAGGCACTCCATCCGATGTTGGTCACGCTACTGGGGATCGTCACAGATGTCAGGCCGCTGCAGCCGCTGAATGCATACGGGCCAATGAAAGTTACGCTGTCTGGAATTGTCACGGATGCCAGGTTGCTGCAGCCTTTGAACGCAGAGTTACCGATGCTGGTCACGCTGTCCGGTATCGTCACAGACGTCAATCCGGTGCAGCCGAGAAATGCACCTTCCCCGATGCTGGTCACGCCCTCCGGGATTGTCATGAACGTCAGCGCAGTACAGTTTTCAAAGGCACTCCATCCGATGCTGCTCACGCTACTGGGGATCGTCAAGGATGTCAGGCCGCTGCAGTCGCTGAACGCAGAGCCACCGATGCTGGTCACGCTACTGGGGATCGTCACAGATGTCAGTGCGACACAACCACTGAATGCATAGTCTCCGATGCTGGTCACGCTGTCCGGAATCGCCACGGATGTCAGATTCTCGCAATAGCAGAACGCATGGTCGCCGATGGCACGGACGCCCTGCTGTATGACGACGCGCTTGATGTACGCCAGGCAGCTGTACCACGGCGCGTTGTTGTCGTAGATGTAGTTGCTGATTCGCCCGGTGCCGCTGATGATCAGGGTACCGTCACCGGTCAGTTCCCACGTCACATTGATACCACAATCGCCCTTGCCATAGATGTTGTCCTTGAAATGCACCGTGGCACTCGTCGGAATGCTCACGTTCAGCTTCTGCCAGTCCGTGCCATACCCGCCATAGTAGATATCCGTCAGGCTGCTGCAGCCGCTGAACGCATATTGTCCAACGTTGGTCACGCTGCCCGGGATCGTCACAGATGTCAGTGCGGCACAACCACTGAATGCATCGCCGCCGATGCTGGTCACACCATCCGGAATTGTCACGGACGTCAGGCCGCTGCAGTCCCAGAACGCAAGGTCGCCGATGCTGGTCACGCCCTGCTGCATGACGACGCGCTTGATGTACGTCCTGCAGCTGTACCACGGTGACCTGGAATCGTAGGTATAATCGGTCATCGCTCCCGTGCCGCTGATGGTCAGGGTACCGTCCGCCGTCAGCGTCCATGTGACGTTCTCGCCGCAGCTGCCGCTGTCGTAGATGTTGTCCTTGAAATGGACATTCATGCGATCCGGAATGGAATCACGGACATTGCTGACAACGCGATTCCATACTCGCCCCCAGTTATCATAATAGATGTCCGTCCAATTCGGGCAGGACGCGAGATCACCTTCATAGATATCGGTAATCCCGTCAGGGATATCTACGGATTTCAGATTGGTACAGCCCTCAAACATATCGAGAAAAAGTCTATTGCTCATGCTGTCCGGAAGGCTTACCGAGGTCAGTGCCGAGCAGTCCCGGAGCGCACCATGACCAATATATACTGTCGAAGGCGGCAGCACCACTCTTTTGGCACCGGAGTTTTGCAGAAACGCACCGTTTCCAATAGAAATTACACCGTCCGGCACAATGATCTCCGCCAGATCGGTGCAGTCAGCAAACGCATAGCTGCCGATGGTTTTAATACCGCTGCCGATGATCAGGCAGCGGATACCACTGTCATAGATATCCTGATACCAAGGCGCTTTCCCATAAGCAAAATCTGCAATCCCTCCCTCGGTGTACCCTGTGCCCACGGTAATGATCAATGTACCGGCCTTTGTCAACTTCCACTGCGTATTGTTTCCTGAGGAATTGTCCCCACAAGTTCCGCTGGAAATCAGGTCGTTTTTATAGTATATCTGTGCAGCTGCAGGCAATACACTGCCGCTGCTGCCCCGCGATGCCGTCCAATCCGCCCTCGTACCATTGAAAAACACATTTTTCAGGGAGGTACAGTCATAAAATGTAGCGCCGCTGCCAAATTCCAGGCTGTTTCCCTCGAATACCACATCCGTCAAACCTGTACAGCACTCAAACGCACTGCCGTCGATGTTCGTCACGCTGGCAGGTATCAGTACCTGCGTCAAGCTATGGCAGGCGCGGAATGCGTTGAGACCAATATTGGTCAGGTTATTAGGCAGTGTAATACTTTGCAGACTGCTGCAGGCCCAGAATGCTGCCTCGCCGATAGAAGTCAGCGTGGATGGCAGTGATACGCTGCGCAGATTTTCGTAATAATGAAACGCGTTGTCAGAAATGGATCCGACTCCCTCGCCGATGACCACCTTTTTGATCTTGCTCTTGTACTGACTCCACGGCGCGCCAAACATATTTCCCTCGCCGCTGATGGTCAGGGTACCATCCGAGGTCAGCGTCCATTTCATCAGTTGGCTGTTGTTTAGTGTACCCCCACAGGTACCGCTGTCCACAACAGTATCTCTGCTGCTGATCGCCCAAGCGGTGTCCACCATGCCCAGCGGAAGGGCGCTGAGCAGCATGAGAACCGCCAACAGGATAGATAGGATACGTTTTTTCACAGAAACTCCCCTTTTCTTTATGATCTCTGCCGGTACACACACCGGCAGGTCATTACAACGATAGAATACACCCGTCTTTGTGTGATTTCAATAAGCTGGCTGCATAGTATCGAGGGTTTTCCCCTGTTTTTTTGCAAAAAAGCGCAAAAAAGAGGACTGTCCGATGGACAGTCCTCTTTTTTATCAGAAGTGGCCGCTGCGGCCGGAGCCGCCTCCGCCGGACTCGCTTTGGGAGTCGTTCTTCTCCTTTTTGCGGCGGGTCTCGGTGGTGTGGGTGTAAATGTCCGAGCGCTCCGTCAGGTTCAGCCCCTCGGCGGTGACGTAGACATCCGCCTCCGCGCCGCGGCGGACGGACTTCATCTTGCCCTTCAGCACCAGGCACACCGCCAGCGCCACGCCGCAGCCCACCAGCAGCGCCGGGAAAATCACCTTGCCCAGAGGTTTGCGTACCGCATGGCCCTCCGATGCCTGCTGCATCATGTCGGCGCAGGTGGTCAGATAGGCATGAAAGCCGCCGTACCAGTCGTCATCGCCCAGATAGTCCAGGAAGCTGTCCTCCAGCTGCTGCTGGGCATAGCTGCCGATCATGCTCTGGGCGTAGCCGTCGCGGACATACAGGCTGTAGCTGCGGTCGTACATGCTCAGGAGCAGCAGCACGCCGTCACGGTCCTCGCCGATGCCGAAGTCGTAGTCGTTGTAGATGGTGCAGGCGGCCTCGTAGACGCCGTCGGCGTACTGCTCGTAGTCGTAGATGGTGACCACGTACACCGCGCAGTCGTACTGCCAAGTGATCTGGTCGGCCAGAGATTCCAGCTGCTGGCGCTCGCCGTCGGTGAGCAGGCTCTCCGTGTCGTAGATCAGGGCGTCGCCGGGCTGGGTCTCCGCCCATGCGGGGACGGTCAGCGTCAGTGCTGCCAGCAGAGCCAGCAGGAACGTAGAAATTCTCTTTTTCATTGCGCCGCCTCCCTTATACCAGCATCATGATGGCGGCGGTAATGGCCGCCACCGGCGCCGCCACGGCGGCGAAGATCGTCCAGAAACGTCCCATATCCGTGGGCAGGTCACCCACCAGCCTGCCGGTCTGGCCGTTCATGGCGAACAGGAAATCCTGTCCCTTCCACTTGGTGTGGAGCATCCAGACAGGCAGCAGGGCGTAATGCACCTTGCCGCGCCGCAGCCGGATGTCCTGCCGCAGGGGGATGCAGCTGTCGTACTGCTCCGCCGTGCGGCGCAGGGCGCTCTCCAGCGAGACGGCGCAGCGTCCGTCGGCGCGGTCATGGCTGTCCTCCACGCTGACATCGTACTTGTCGGCCAGGAAGCCGGGCAGGTACGCGGTGGAGAAGGGCTTCAGATCGGTGTAGTCATACGGCTCGATGGAGTCCATGTGGTCATCGGGCATCTTGCTGGACGCGTCCACGGGCACCTTTTCGAAGGAGATGGAGCCTCCTCGGTGAACGTCGTAGTGCTCCGTCTCCGTCACCTCATAGTCGGAGGTCTCGTACTCGTGGTGGATGAGGCCCTCGTAGTCCACGGTGCCCTCGGCCTGGCCGTCGAACATCCAGAAGGGGACATACACGCCCTGGATCTTCTCGATGTGGTTGCCATTGGTGAACGCCTTGGGCAGCAGGGGCTTGCCCTTATAGTGGTTCTTCAGGGCAGCCACGGCGTCCTCCTTGCTGAGCTTGAAGGGCAGGACGAAGTCCGGCTTCAGCGCACCGCTGAACTGGCCCGGCACCACGGTGGGATTGCCGCAATAGGGGCAGGACGTGGCGGCGGTAGAGGCGTCGCAGATCAGCTCCGCGCCGCAGGAGGGGCAGTTATAGGCCTTCATGCCGTCGGCCTCCGCGCCCCAGTCGCTGCTCAGGCCGGAGGTGTCCCAGCCCTGGGACTCCATCTCCGCCATTTTCTGGCGGTTTGCCTCAGCTTTGGCCTCCGCCTTTTCGGACGCCGCTGCTGCGGCGGCTTCCTTATCGGCGTACAGCTTTTCAATGTCCGCCACCTCGTACTGCGCGCCGCAGTAGTCGCACTCCAGCTTGCCGGACGCGCCCACAAAGTGCAGCGGGCCGGTGCAGGCCGGGCATTTATAGTTGGTCACTTGGGATGCCATAATTTTCCTCCCTCTCACAGTCTGACCGGGGCGGCCTTACAGGGGCCGTCCGCAGTTCTGGCAGAACTTGCTGCCGTCATTTTCCAGCTTGGCGCCGCAGCTGGGGCAGAACGTGGGCCGGAAGCCGGTGTCCTGCCGGGGCGCATAGTCCTGACGAGGGGCGTAATCCTGATTGGGTGCAGACTGCTGATAGCCGCCCTTCCCGGGGACGCCCAGATAGACGGAGCTGTCGAAGCCCAGGATCATGGTGAACACGGAGGGCAGGAAGATCAGGCCCACCGCAAAGCCGCCGCTCTTGCCGAAGGCCTTGGCCAGCTTGATGCAGGTCTGGATGCCCAGGACGATGTTGTAGATGGGGATCAGCAGCATCAGAAAACGCCAGCCGCTGCCCCAGGTGATCTCGAAGATGGTATAGACATTGTAGAAGGGTACGATGGAGGCCCAGCCGGGCTTGCCCGCCTTCTTGAACAGCAGCCAGCAGGCCACGACGCCCGCCACGCCCAGCAGCAGGGAGAGGAAGCTGGCGAAGGGGCTGGGGGCCATCTGGTACTCATAATAATAGTAATCGATGAACTGCATAGTCTTCTCCTTTCACATGTCACACTTTGTCAGGGACGGGGATTGCCGCAGTTGGCGCAGAACTTGCCCTTGTTGACGCTGCCGCAGGAGCAGGTCCACTCGTCGGCAGGTCTGGGCTTGCCGCATTCGCCGCAGAATTTGCCGGTGTTCACCGCACCGCAGGAGCACTTCCATTCCCCCGCCGGTGCGGGCTTGGGTGCGCCGCACTCGCCGCAGAACTTGCCGGTGTTGCCGGTATGGCCGCAGGAGCAGGTCCAGCCTGCGGGCTGGGACGCCGCCGGCTGGGCGGTCTGCTGCTGACCCATGGCGTACAGGTCCTGTGCATTCATGCCGCCGGCCTGACCCGCCATGTTCATGCCCATGAACGCCATGGCCGCGCCGCCCTTGTTGGCCGCCGCCGCCTTCATGGCGTCGCCCTGACTGCCTGCAAGGTGCGCCGCCGCACGGGTGGGGTCCATGAAGGCCGCGTTGCGCTGCAGTTCCTTGAGCATCTTCTCGTCTTCTTCATCGGCGGTGACACTGGACACGCCGAAGGACACGATCTCGATGCCCCGCAGGTCGCGCCACTTCTTGCTCAGCACCTCGTTGAGGGCGTCGGCCAGCTCCATGGTGTGGCCGGGCAGCTGGGAGTAACGGATGCCGGTCTCGCCGATCTTGGCGAAGGCGGGCTGGAGGGCCGTCAGCAGCTCGGTCTTGAGCTGGCTGTCCAGCCGGTCGCGGGTGTAGTCCTCGCTGACGTTGCCGCAGACGTTGGTGTAGAACAGCATGGGGTTGGAGACGCGGTAGCTGTACTCGCCGAAGCAGCGGATGCCCACGTCGATGTCGATGCCGGCCCGCTGGTCCACCACGCGGAAGGGCACGGGGCTGGGCGTGCCGTACTTATTGCCGATAAGCTCCTTGGTGTTGAAGTAGTAGATGCGCTGATCCTTGGGGGCCTCGCCGCCGAAGGTAAAGCGGTTGGCCATGGTGCCGAACATGTTCTTCAGGCCCTGGCCCAGACTGCCGCAGAACAGGGACGGCTCCGAGGACATGTCGTAGGTATACTCGCCGGTCTCGGCGCACATGTCCACGATCTTGCCCTGGTCCACGATGAGCATGCACTGGCCGTCCGCCACCGCGATGACGGAGCCGTCGGTGATGACGTTGTCATCGCCGTGACGGTTGCTGGAGCGTCGGGTGGTCTTTTTCTGTCCCTTTACCGCCAGCACATTCTCGGGAATGGCGTCACAATAAAAATATTCCTTCCACTGGTCAGCCAGCGTACCGCCGGCCGCGCCCATCGCCGCTCTGATAAGTCCCATAGTCTTTCTCCTTTTTCTGCAATTTGGGGGCGCTCCCCTGTTTCGCCCCATCGGATACTTTCAGCATACCATAAAGCGTGTGCTTATGCAATCACGGCGCATAAAAAAACACGCCGGCCCCTGCGGGGACCGGCGGTGTGCCGCATCATGCGATGTCCGTCATGTCAAAGAGCCGCGTCTTGCCCTGCTGGAAGCGGTCGTAGGCCGTCAGGGCGTAGAAGCCCTGCTCCGTGGCCATGCCATCCGGCTTCGTCTGCCGGGCGCTGTGGCGAAAACCGCCGCCGGTGCAGGCAAAGGCACACAGGCCGTCCAACGGGGACGCGCCGTCCTTCAGGAAGCGCTCATCCGATGCGGGGTCGATGCCCAACGCCGTCAGGGCCACGATCACCTGCGCACAGGACTCGCTGTTGCTCTCGCCCCAGCTCATGAAGCCGCCATCCGCCTGCTGGACCCCGGACAGATATGCCAGCGCCGCGTCAACTGCGGTCTTGACTTCAGCATCTTCCTGATAAGATGCCAGAGCCGTCAAAGCCATGGCGGTCATGTCCACGTCGGAAACGTCGCCCATCAGAGTCCAGCCGCCATCGGCGCACTGGGCGGACAGGATCTCCGCCACCAGGCCTTCGCGGGTGGTCTGCTCCTCGCCGTCGGCGCACTGCGGGATATCGTAAGCCCCGCAGTCCAGAGCGATCAGCGCCCAGATGGGGCCGTTGAGACCCTGGGCACGGACGAAGGTCATATCGCTCAGGCCCGCCGTCAGATCAACGCCCGCCACGTTGGCGGCATTATATCCAGCAGCCGTCAGGCCCAAGATGGTGCGGGAGTTCTCGGTGGATTTCGCGTGGTGCAGCCGCACAGAACCTGCCTGCTTGACATAGTCCTCTACCGTCTGCTCATAGCTCTGCGCAGTCTCATCACTGAGAAGCCCCGCACGGCTCAGGCCGATCACCGCCCATTCGCCGCCGATGGAGCCCGCCGTTGGTGCGGTCTGTGCCTGCAAATAGGCGCCGGTTTCCTCATATGCCTCGCGCCAAGTTTCTGTACCGTCCGGCTGGTCGGGCTGGGACGGCGTGCCGCAGGCGGTCAGCAGCATGACCAGTGTCAGCAGCCATACTGGCAGCGATCTTTTCCATACTTTCATATCGGTTTCTCCCTTCTCTTACAGGAACTCCACATATTTCAGGCGCAGCCGCTCCTTCAGACTGGCGCTGTGCCAGGTGCGTTCCCATATCTCGTCCTTCAGGCGCAATACCCGCCGGCGCTGCAGCTCCTGCATGGGCTTACCTCTGAACCGGGCCTCCTGCCACAGCTTGGCTGCCGCCAGATATTCCTCCCGCAGATCCTCGTCCATGTAGGATACATAGTCCGCCGGCGGGCAGTTCTTCGCTGCCATGCCGCGGGCGCGCAGCACGTCCATCATGTATCGGAAAATGGCGTCGATGGATGCCGCCGCGTCTGCGCCGAAAAAGCCTTCCTTCCGCTTTTTCGTCCTGCGCCGCTCGAAGATGAGCCAGCCGATCAGCAGGCCCACCATGCCCGCCGCCAGCAGGACCGCCAGCGTCAGCAGAATGGTCAGCCGGTGCTTGAGCCAGAACTCGCGCAGCGCCTCCGCCGCCGGGTTTTCCAGCTCCGCGTCATCCAGATTGTCCGCCGTATAGTCCAGCGGCGCCTGTCCCACCAGACCGGAAATGTTCTGATACTGCTCCGCCTTTTCCATGGCGGAGAAATAGGTGGGCGTGGCCTCGAAGGGCAGCCAGCCCAAGCCGTCCTGATAGTACTCCACCCATGCGTGAGCGCGGTTCCCGCCCACATTCAGCGTCTGGCCGGATTTCATCTGAGCCGCGTCATCCTTGGTCACCAGATAGCCCTCCACATAGCGGGCGGGGATGCCATAGTAGCGGAACATCAGCGCCGCGGCAGTGGCGTAGTGGACGTCATAGCCGCTCTGGGTGCCGTCCAAGAAAGTCAGGGCGAAGTCGCCGCCCGTAATGGGCAGGACATTCTCCTCATAGGTGATGTAGGTGGTCAGATAGAACAGGATGTTCTGCTTGGCCCGCTGGTAATCGAAGTGTACCTGCCCCTCGTCTTTCTGATAGCCGCCCAGCTTCTCCTCCAGAAAACCGCGGATATCATCAGGGATGTCCGTATAGTGGTCATAGGCAAAGCGGTTATAGGCCGCCTCTGTATTGAGAAAGGCGTTGGTCTGCTCCGTCTCCTCCAGCAGTGCCGCGGCAAGCCGCTGATACTGGGTGATGATATTGTCGCTGGCATGGAAGCTGTAGAAACGCTGTCCCCGCAGGCCGCTGGCCAGCAGGGTGCGGTCGCCGATCTGCGCCGCGTCCAGCACATCGCTGTCAGCCAGCAGCTCATAGGGCGCATAGAGATACTTCCCCGACGCGCCGATGTTCTGCACCGTCACGGTGTTGTCATAGCGCAGCGCGTCCGGCACACCTGCCTGCGCCGCTGTGGTCAGCTGGCTCTGGGCGTAAAATCCGTCCTGATGCAGCCAGTAAAAGGTATCCGCGTCCTCACTGAGGGTCTTGCTATCCAGTGTGCTCCAGCGGCTGTTGGCATACGTCTCACCCACGAAGCCACGGAGATAGTAGGAGGTCGGCTGGGTCATGGTGACCTCCAGCATGGTGTCCCCGGAGATCTGCCGGGGGCCGACTTTGGTCATATCGCCCTCCGGAAGTCCCGCGTTGCTGCCGTAGCGCAGGATATCCGCCTGTGCCGCTGTCCAGCGGGCGGCGGTATCCACGGCGGCAGGGTGGGCGGCGTCGCCGTTCCAGCAGCCCAGCGCCGTGACGCAGGCCAGCAGCAACGCCGCAGGACGCAGCCACGCCCGCAGCGGGGCGGAGGACGCGTGCCGTCCGCCGAAGCGCACGGCGTAGAGCAAAAGCAGCGTCAAAGCCGCCAGCAGCAGCCACCATACGGCGGTCAGGGGCGCAAACAGCACCGCCGCCGCAGCCAGTACCAGCGCCATGGGCCAGAAGCGCAGGTCGCTGGGGCGGCGCACGCAGGCCATGCACCACAGGCCGCAGACCACACCCAGCAGGCACAGTACCGCCGTCAGGCCCGCGGCGCCGTCGTCCTGCGCCAGAAAGCTGATGTAATTGCGGGCGTGGAGCTGCTGCCACGTCTGCACCGCCGCGTCCAGCAGCTGGGCAAGACCGTTGGTCACAGTACCCGGCAGCACCAGCACCGTCAGCAGGCATGCCGCCATCCATGCTGCGTCAGGCAGCCACGAGAGGCGCGTGCCTTCCGTCAGACACACGGTGGCCGCCGCTAAAACGCCCAGCAGCACCGGCCACAGGGGCGATACCGGCAGGGAAAGCAGCGTGATGAGCAGGGTCATGAGCCCTGCCGTCAGAAGGGATGCGGTCAGAAGTCCGCCGAAGCGGGCGCCATTAAAGCGCAAGATAGATCCCCTCCTTACTTCGCAGCATGGCGGTCGAGACCGCCACGTGGGTCACGGGCGTACCGGAGGCGGTGGTCAGGTCCTCCGGCTCCGACCGCAGAGACAGCACCGCCGCGTGGGCGTAGTCCAGTCCCTGCGTCTCCGCCAGACGCCGCGTCACCGTCCGGGTGTCCGGCTCCGTCTCCGCCGACAGCAGGCCGGACAGGGCCTGCGTCAGCTCCTCCGTGTCGCCGATGGCACATAGCCGCGGCTCCATGGTCTCGCGGTCCAGCCACGCCGCCTGATGGGGCAGGCCCGCCTCGCATAAGGCCGCAGACACGGAGACAGCCGCCTCGCCCAGCGCCTCCCGCTCCTCCGGAGAGGGAGCGGTATCAGCGGTGTTGTCCAGCACCAGCAGAATGGCGTTGTTTACCGGAAGACCCAGCTGGCGCACCAGCAGGTGATCCGTCTTTTCCGACAGCTTCCAGTGAATGTTTTTGATCCGGTCGCCGGGCAGGTATTCCCGCAGGGCGAATGTCTCGCTGGGATCATTGCCGGGATGATACATGGAGTATTCGCTGCTGTCCATGTCGGGGCTCCGGCGCTCCGACACCGTCAGCTCCACCGGCCAGACATCCGGCAGCACCAGAGACGGGGCTGTCAGCCCCACCGGCTTCTTCGCCCCCACAAGACCGAACATGTCGTAGACCCGCAGGGCCGTCAGCGTCAGCTCCAGCTTGCCGCAGTGTCGGGGCCGGAGGGTGCATACCGTCTGGGCCTTGGCGTGCCCTGCCGCAGGGAGGCAGGCTGCGGCATGCGTCACCTCGCCGGTCAGCAGATTCCGGCATTGGACGTCTGCCTGCACCCGCAGGCAGCTGAGAAGGCCGCTGTTTGCCACCGTTACCGTTACCGGCAGTTCCTCCCCCTTGCGGCAGGAGACAGCGGCGGACAGCTGGGCCGTCAGGCGCTTGCGCAGGGCGCAGGCCGCGGCGATCTCCGCCGCGGCGCAGAGCACCGAGGCCAGCAGGATGCCGCCGGCCATATTGCCCACGCCCCGTGCCCACGCTGCCAGCCACAGCAGCAGCCATACAATAAAAACGATCCGATTTTTCGCCATCGCTCAGATGTGGTCGGGCCGCCGGACCTGCTGCACCACCTCTGCCAGCACGTCTTTGGCGGTGGTCTCGGCGATCCTGGCCTTGGGCGACAGGATGAGACGGTGGGCGCACACGTCGGCAAAGACGGCGGCCACATCATCGGGCAGCACGTAGTCACGGCCCGCCATGTAGGCGCGGCTCCTGCTGATGCGGCACACCGCCAGAGCGCCGCGAGGGCTGACGCCCAGCACCGTCAGCGGGTGGCTGCGGCTGGCCTCCGCCAGGCTGGTGACATACTCCAGCAGGGCGTCCGCCATGTGGACTGACTGGGCTTCCTTCTGCATAGCCAGCACCTCCGCGCAGGAGGACACGGTGGCCACCGCCTCCAGCGGGTCGCCGGTCTGGCGGTCACGGAGGATGTTCACCTGACTGGCGAAATCGGGGTAGCCCATCGCCAGCCGCACCATGAAGCGGTCCAGCTGGGCTTGAGGCAGCAGCTGCGTACCGGCAGAGCCTACCGGGTTCTGGGTGGCGATGACCACGAAGGGATCCGGCAGCTTGTGGGTCTGGCCGTCCACGGTGACCTGACGCTCCTCCATCACCTCCAGCAGCGCCGACTGGGTCTTGCTGGAGGTGCGGTTGATCTCATCGGCCAGCAGCAGGTTGGTCATCACCGCGCCGGGCTGATAGGCAAAGCTGCCGCTCTCCTTATGGTACATGGAGAAACCTACGATATCCGAGGGCAGCACGTCCGGCGTGAACTGGATACGCCCATACCGGAGACCCAGGGCGCGGCTGAAGGCCAGCGCCGTGGTGGTCTTGCCGGTGCCGGGCACGTCGTCCAGCAGCACATGGCCGCGGGAGAGGACCGTCATCATGATCTTTTCCAGCACATCGTCCTTACCGGCGATGACCTTTTTCACTTCATGCAGGATCTTTTCTACGCTGGTATTCATCTGCTTTTCTCCTCTTACCATTCTTTATAGTAGTTGCCGCTGGAAACGCCGTAATTGCCGTTGGCGCTGGAATAGCCGCCGATGTCCTTGCCCATGGCCAGCGTGTACCGCACGCGGATGACGCTGCCGTCCTGCGGCTTGCAGACGTTGAGGCCGTAGCCCGGATAGCTGCCGTTATAGGAATACATCCAGCCCGACCAGCGGTAGAAGTCAAATTCACCCAGACTGTCCATGGAGAAGGGTTGGGGATCCAGTCCCGCACCGTTCTCGTCCATGCCGTCGGCCATGATCAGCTCCATCAGTTCGGAATCGATGAAAAAGCCGCTGCAAATGCCGCTGCGCTGGATGGCGGACAGATAGCTGCCGCTGCCGCTGACGGTGTAGCCGTTCTCCGTCAGCACCTGCTGCACCACGGTCCATGCGTCCGTGCCGCCGGGGACCGTCACCTCCGTGGGCGCCACCAGATAGCCGAGGCCCACGGTGGTGGCCTCCACGCTGACGGTAACGGTGATGTCGCCGTTTTCATAGTAGACCGTCCAGCTGCGTGTGGCGGAATAGCCGTCCGCGTCCGTGGCGGTGATGGTGATGGTATTGGCACCCTCGTTGGAGAGATAGGCGGTGTAACCGAACTGGTAGCCGGACTGGCTGATGGGTGCGGACACCACCGTGCCGTTCACCGACACGGTGTAGTTGTTGGCGTAGAGCTGCTGGCCGTTGTAGCTGCGGCCATCCACCAGCACGATGAGGTCGGGCGTTTTCATGGTCAGACCGTTGGTCAGACCGATAACGGTGCCGTCCGCCTCCACCTGGGCGATGATGGTGGGCTGGCGGTCCTCCGGCGTGTCCTCCGCGCCCCGCTGGAAGTGGAGCAGGTACTTATAGGTCCTGGACCGGCCGGTGGAGTCCCGATAGTCGATGTACAGCTGCCGGTCCTCGCGGCCCATGTCCACGGTGTACCGGCCGTCGCTGTCCTGGGTCAGGGAGAAGGTGCCGGTGCTGTCGCTGACACGGACGCGGTCGATGGACTCCTTACCGGTGCTCTGGATCAGGTGAAGTCGGAATTTGTACTGCTGGCTGTCCACCGTCACCTTTTCGAACGACGCGCTGCTCTGGGCCGTGCTGTCGTCGATGACCGTGTCGGAGATGGTGGTGCTGATCTGAAACGCGCTGGCGTTGTAGGTGATGGTATAGGTCACATCGGCGGTGGAGGACTGATAGCTTGCCTTGACGCGGATGCGGTTCTCGCCGGAATTCAGGTCGGCGGTGTAGCTGCCGCCGCTGCCGGCGAGGGTCCTGCCGTTGAGCTCCACGGACTGCACCGGATAGGTACTGCCGTCCCGCTCGGCGTAGGCGGTGAAGGTCAGCGCGCCCTCCGACACGGTGCCAAGCTCGCCCAGCTGCCGCCCGTCCGAGGTGCGCTTCGCCACGATGATAAGCTCCCCGGGCTGGGCGTAGCAGACGGTGTAGCTGCGGGTGGCGCGGACGGTGCCGCCGTCCTCCCGATAGTCCGCGCTGACAACGATGGTATTGGCTCCCGCCGCCAGATGCACCGTCACGGAGGTGGTCTGTGCGGCATAGCGCAGCTCCCTGCCGTTGACGGTGACGGCGAGGCCGATGGGCTCCCGCTGCGGCTGGTGGGTGATGGTAAAGGGATAGGTCTCCTCCGCCGTGGTCTCGCCGTCGATGATGCTGGTGGTAAAATACAGCGCGGCATCCGGTGCCTCCGGTACGGTAACGTCCCCCGGCGCGGCGTGGTCCGGTGTCTGTCCGCCGGAGCCGCCGCCGTTATCCGCGATGTCCAGCAGGTCGCCGATGCCGTCCCGCCCGTCCGAGGACGCGGTGTCGCTGTCCACGGGGGGCGCGTCCGGCGTGGGGGTATCGTCAGGCTGCGAGCTTTCCGGTGCGTCCGGCTGATCCGACGGCGTCTCGTCCTCAGGGACCTCCGCGTCGTTGGCGCTGTCCATGGCCGTCACGCGGTCGCCGTCGTACAGCACCTCCCCGGGTGAGTACAGCATGCGGGATGCCGCCCGGGCATCCTCCCGTGGGGCATGGCCGGTCTGAAGCCGCGTCACGCACAGCACCGCCGCCATACACAGCAGTATGGCCATGGCGGTCTGCATCACGCCTCCCAGTCTCTTTTTCACGCTTCACGCTCCTTCTGCAACCGCCGCAGGAGGGGAGCGGCACGAGACCTCCCCCTCCTGCGGGACTTACGCTTTGTTTTTCTTTTCGGTGCGCCGCACCGCCGCCAGCCAGCGGAGGATCAACGCGATCGCCGCTGCAGACGCCAGGATGCCGCCGCCCAGCCACACAAGGCTCCAGTCAAAGGGCTGCGCCTGCTCCGGCCGGGTCTGGTCTGTGGGCTGCATCCGGTCCGCAGGCTTCACGCCGTCGGACATTGTCTCGTCGGCGGAGGGTGTTTCCCCGCCGTTCTCCGCGCTCTGGGCCAGCAGCTGCCGGTACTGGGCGGCGGCAGTCTCCATCTGCTGCACCAGCCTGGCGTCCACCAGCTGCTTCTGCTCCGCCGTCAGGGCGTCGTAGGCCTCCTGAGCCTTGCGGATGGCATCGCCGCTGTCTGCCGTCACCGTGCCGATGGCAGAGATGAGACTCTCCGCCGCCTTGGCCGCGGCGTAATTGCTCTCGTAGGTGCGGTAGGCCGTCTCGCCCTCCTGCAGCGATGCGTAGTTGGGCACCAGCGCCTTCTGCGATGCCGTCAGGGCGTTGTAGGCCGTGCGGGCACGCTGCAGGCGGGTCTTGGCTGCAGCCGCCTCGGTGGGGGGCATGACGGGTTTGACCGTGCCGATGGAGGAGATCAGCACCTCCACGCTGCCGCCGCAGTAGTGGTCCAGCGCCTTGGCCGCGCTGTCCCGATCCACGCTGCGCTCCAACTCCTGCCGGACACTGTCTGCCAGACGCTCCAGCCGCTGGGCCACGTCGGCGTAGGACACTTTGTCGTTCTTCAGCCAGGTGTCCAGCTGCTCCGACGCCCTGGTGTAGACCGCCAGCAGCAGCCGGGCGCGGCTGACGCCCGCCACCTGCTCCGCAGGCAGCAGCGCCAGCTGCTCCCGGGTCAGGCCCTTTACGGCCTCCGATGTCTGGGTCAGCACCTCCGACGCTTTGTGCAGCTGGCCCAGTGTGGTCGTACCCTCGGTGAAGGCCAGCTTGTCCAGCAGCAGCCGGGCCACCCCTGCGGCGTAGCCGTTGAGGGCGGCGGTCATGCCCGATGCGTCGGCGCAATCGCCCAGCCGGCTGCGGATATCCGCCGCCAGACGGCCGATGCCGGACTTCACGGCGGTGTATTTCGCCTTGTCGGCGCTCTCCCACTGCCGCAGCAGGTCCAAATTCTGTTCGTAGGCCGTTACCAGCACCTGCGCATCGGTGATGGCCCTGCCGTTGACCACCAGCCGCTTCTGGGCGGCGGTGAGGGCGTCATAGACCTGACGCACCTCCGGCAGCGTAGCGGAAAGCTGCTTCATGGTCACGCCGGACTTCACCCGCGCCGCGATCAGCAGGTCCGCCACACCGGCAGAAAACCGATCCAGCTCCGTGTCCGTATCCGCGGACTTGGTACAGGCCTCGATGGCGGCCTTTTGTGTTTCATACAGCTTGTTCAGCTGTTCTGCAATATCCTTATAATTCTTCTTTGCGCTGCCATACAGCTTATCCAGCTGCTTCTGCGCGGCTTCCTTTGCTGCCGCCAGCAGGTCGTCCGCGCTCATGCGCGCCAGCACCTTTTCATAGGCGGCAGTCATTTCCGCCGTGGTCTTGGCGGTGCGGATGGTCTCCGCCGTCTCTGTCAGCAGCTTTTCGATCTCCTGGCATTGGGCCACGGTGGCGATAGGCTTGATCTCCCGCTCATAGCGGTCGTTCAGATAGCTGACCACCTCTTCGCGGCTCTGCTGCTCCAGAAGCTGCCAGTCAAACAGGGGATAGCCGCTGTTGACGCCGCCGAGGCTGTCCACCAGTCCCTCAAACAGCGTATCCGCCGTCAGCACCGCGCTTTCCTTCACGCTGTCGCCCTGACTGCACTTCCAGCCCATCACGAACCGGCAGGCGCCCTTGCGCACCGTCAGTCCCGTGTAGTACCGGCCGTCCAGCGGGTAGCCCGCCAACGCGCCCACCCGAACGGTGGCCGTGCCCACCAGCAGGCCGCCTGCGTTGTAGCAGTTCTCCAGCGTCAGGCCCCGGCAGCCGTACTGAGCGTTGGCGGAGTATTCGCCGCGCTCGCCGCCCAGAATGCCGCCCACGATGGTGCTGCCCGCCACGCTGCCGGTGTTGTAGCAGCTGCGAACCGTTACGGTCCCCGCCGCGGCAAGTCCCAGGACGCCGCCGGTGCCGCCCTTGTTCAGCAGCACCGCCGCAGTATCGTTGGACACCGCGCCCTGATTGGCGCACTGGAACAGCGTCACCTCCGTGCCGCTGCTGCCCGCGCTTCCCACGATGCCGCCCACGCCTGCGGCGCGGCCTGCGTAGACCTCGCCGGCGTTGACGCAGCGCTCCAGTCGTGCGCCGGCGCTGATAAAGCCCACGATGCCGGCCTGCCCGCCGTCGCCGCCGGAGCCGCCCAGATAGCA
>JABLTQ010092483.1_pt1 | contig 17263 bp, 20 predicted proteins | sample 7160101 | NCBI WGS metagenome assembly JABLTQ01 (sample SAMN14651228, study PRJNA627086) | human gut metagenome | isolation source: feces | host: Homo sapiens
CTTTGACGACAAGCGGCGGGTGGTGGATTTGATGATTACCACCATAGCCGCCACAAGCGACAGCTTGAATATCACATGGAAAATCTGACGGGCGGCACACCTCCCGTCAGACCGTTACCCTGTGTAGTCCCTTGTAAACTGTACTTTGTTGCTGTATAAGTTCCATCCTTTGCAACTACACTACCTGATGCCGCAAACACCGTCGACGGACAAAGTCCCGCTACCATCGACATTGCCACAGCCATCGTCATAGCCTTTGTCTTAATCGTTCCCTTTCCCATAATTACCTCCTTGTTGTTGATAATATTTATTATTAAGTTAGTTTTTGCTAACCTATAATCAAAAAAATTTAAACCATCTGTGCTGCTCTCTCCGATTCTCTTTTTACAATCGGAAGCAGCTTTTTACTTATCATTCCCATCACGAATCCGGTCACTGTACCGGCGATCAGAAGTGCCGGCAGATAATAAACCAGTTTCAGATTCTCTACCACAATGGATGCCACGATGATCTGACCGATATTGTGTGACACGCCTCCGGCGATACTGACTCCGGCTACGGAAAATCCTTTCAGCCTCTTCATCAGTGCCATAACCAGAAAGCTTAAGATTCCTCCGGCAAGACTGTAAATGATCGACATTCCATTTCCAAATAAAAAGCCGGTCAGCAGGATCCGCATGACTACCACCAGAAATACTTCCGGAAGCTCCAGGAAGTACAACCCGGTCACAGTCACCAGATTGGCAACTCCGAGCTTCATTCCCGGTATCCCGAAATTGATCGGTATTAAGCTTTCTACATAACTGAATATCATCGCCAGTGCAACCAGCATTGCCATATTGGCAAGTTTTCTGTTTTTATTCATCTGCTATTCCCTTTATCATTTTGCGATCGTATCCGGAGCTGCATCTTCCGAATCCGAAGTTCCCGAGTTCTGATCGCTTTCATTTTCCAGAACCTCTACCACAAGCTTATGCGGAAGACAGACGATCGTCTGTGTATGCCCGCTGATCTTTCCCTGCTCCTCGCAGTAGCCGTCCGGACAGTTTGCCTCTTCCATGTATGCCTTTCCATCTTCAATCCGGATCCGGTTATAGAAATCGCCATCCTTTACTTCAATGGTCTGATCCTTCGACAAGGAATACGTTCCATAGATTTTCCCATCCAGCGTAACCCGGATCTGATTTCCTTCTTCCCCTCTCGTCAGCTGCATCACAAGCAGCATCGCAAGCGCAATCACAATAATTCCTGCTCCAAGTATCAGATCTTTCTTCTTCATCTTCTATACACCCAGCCAGAGCAGAAGAATCAGTAAGATTACTGCCCGCAAAATCGTAAACCAGAATTCATTTCCACGAAGTCCTTTTACTCCAGTATGAATATTTCCTTTTGGACAGGTATCGATGCATTTCTGGCACTGGAAACAGTCACCTTCTACCTTTGGAGATCCGTCTTCCGGAAGTCCGATGTTAGAAGGACATTTCTTTGTACATGCCTTGCATCCTTTGATGCAGTTTTCCCGGTCTCTGTGAAGCGCGAAAAACGGAAGGACCGGAAGCAAGGAAAACACAGCTCCCATCGGGCAGAAATTTCTGCAGAAAAACCGTTCTTCAAAACACATTCCCACAAGGATCAGAGCCAGAAGAACGAGTCCCACCAGATATCCGCCAAGCTTAAAGTTGCCCGCATGGAGCATGGAAAATACATCCCACGGGCTGGTTCCTTTTGCCTTGCCGTAGACGCCTGCAAAGCACAGGATTGAAATCAGTGCCAGTACAATATATTTCAGATAGCAGAGCTTTTCTGTCCATGCTTCTGCAATCTGAAGCGGTTTCTTTTTCATTTTTTTACAGATCCACACATAGAGTGCATGCACGCCGTCTCCCAGCGTACCGAATGCACAGGCAAATCCGCAGAAGAATCTTCCGAACAGAATCGTGTAAATGCAGATCACAACCAGTACTGTCACGAACGAGGTCATGGCAACCTTTTCGCCTGCACCGATCTGTGTAAAGATGTATTTCACTCCGGCAAATGCCGCTGTATACACAGACGGGATAAACAGGAAATACAGGACCTGAATCAGGGCTCTCAGCCATACATGTAATTTTTTTATTTCTTTCGCCGTCAAATTATGAATATCCATCTTTTTCACGTTACTTTACCGCCTTTTCCAGTGCCTGCTCCGATGCATTTTTGATTCCGGTCGAGCTGAATGTCGCACCGCTGACCGTATCTACATCCGCGCTCTGTGCATCGATGATTTTGGGAATAATATCCTTTGCCATGGAAAGATATGCTCCGTCTTCCTTTTCTGCAGATACTACATTGATTTCTGCAATCTTATTTTTCTCAATCTTTACTTCTACCTGGATCGTTCCGCCAAATCCATCAGCTTCCCCGGTATAGGTTCCGTCCTTGTAATTTGTGGAATCTCCATTTTCGCTGTCTGATTGTCCGTTTCCGGCAATCTGTGCGGAAAGCCGGGCAATCTCATCTTCTTTCGCACGCGCATCCAGCACTGAATTGTATCCCAGCAGAACTCCCACGATCGCGAGCATACTTACCAGTCTTACCCAGAATTCTCTCATTGTTATTCAGCCTCCGTATCTGTCGGTCTTTCTGCTGCTTCCAGTACTTTTTTGCATCCTTCCAGGATTGCATTGGAAGAGCAGGTTGCGTGGGAAACAGTATCGATGTCCTCCGACATTCCTTTTTCTATGATCTGAGATACCACGCCTTTTATGCTTGACGTACCATTTGCTGCTTTCAAGATATATCTGTCATTGTCGCTTGCACCATCACCTGTAATATCTGTAATCGCTACAATCTTATCACCACGGATCGTCACTGACATCGTCAGATTATATCCTTCAAAATCTTCGTCTTCATCTGGTTCACAAGGTACGGTCACTTCATAAGTTCCACTGACATACTTCGTATTTTCCTCGTTTTTTCCATCCTTCGATTCAAGCTGTGCGATTGCCTTTTTCAGCTTTTCCACCGCTTTATCAACCGCAGTCTGTTTCGTTTCCTCAAGTGCATCTTTTGCGTCCGCAAGTCTGGTCTGCAGAACTGCCCAGCTCGTTTCTGTGTATTTATCTTCTTCCAACTTTTCTGCTCTCTCGATCAGCTCTTTCAGATCAGTCAGATCCGGCTTCTCATCAATGGATTCTCCATTTGTCACTTTCTCTGCCTGTTTCAGTGCATTCTTGATTGCATTTAACAGTCCTTTGGAACTGTAGGTTGCTCCTGACACCGTATCTACATCGTCTGTCTTCTGTGTCCTTATCACCTTTTTCACAACATCCATTGCACGATTAAAGAATGCTTCATCATCCGAGCTTTCTGTGATCAGGATCGCTTTGATCGTCTTTTCCTGGATCACGACTGCAACGGATACATCTCCGCTGTAGCCCTCTGCCGTTCCGTAATAGATTCCTTCCTTGTACGGAACGGTTCCGGTTACGGTAGAATTATTGTCGTCTGATGAACTATTATTATTACTGTTGCTGTTGTTATTGTTATTCTGCGAAGTATCTGATGTACCATTTACCGCAGCCTGACTTAGTGCATCCCGGACTGCCTGGATAATTCCGACAGAGCTGTAGGTTGCCCCTGACACCGTATCCACATTGGTACTCTGTGTCGTAATAATAGAATCGATCAGAGAAGCTGCTTTGGAAATATAATCGCTTCCGTCACTGTTCTCCACAATCTGGATGGATGCTATCTTCCCTCCGCTGATTTCTACCATAACCTTCAGCGGACCGCCAAATCCGGTTCCCGAACCGTAATAAGTTCCGTCCTTATACGCTGCCGCATCTTCTACCTGTGCCACACTAGTTGAGCTTCCTGCCGCCGCCCCTGTCTGACCGGACTGCGCCTGTCCTGTCTCGCTGGTATCCTTTTCCCCGGTCAGCGCATTTTTTACGGCGCTGATGATTCCTCTGGAACTGAACGTTGCTCCCGATACAGTATCCACATCCAGCGTCTGACCTTCGATGATCTTGTCGATCACCGCTTTCGCACGCGTAAAAAACGCCGCATCATCGGAAGAGCTCAGAATATCAATCGAAACGATCTGCTTGTCCTTGATCAGTACCGATACGGTGATGTCTCCTGCATACCCGGTTCCGGTTCCCTTATACACACCATCCTCCAGATCAAATGATCCTTTGGCTGCTGTCTTTTTTTCTTCTTTCTTCTCTTTTGTCTCTTCTTTTTTTACCGGTGTTTCTTCCTGTGTCGCCGCATAGACCGGAGCCTCATATCCACTTAAAGAGCCTGCCACGCACGCCGTAACCAGTGCAACTGAAAGAACGGGTGCAAACGGTTTTAATTTTTTACCGGTTTCTTTGATGTCCATCTCTCATTATCCTCTCATTTCACGCAAATTATTTCGTAATAACCTTCATGTTAAGATCCGTTGTAAAGCTGTCTTTCAGACCTTCTGTCACATAAATCGTCCCATCATCTGTCGCAAAGATCGCCTCAAACTCATTACTGTGCGCCTTCCAGAACTCTGCCGCTTTTTCTTCTCCCATGATAAAAAGGGAGGTGGAAAGCCCATCTGCAAGGGTTCCGTCCGAGCTTACGATCGTGACAGATACCAGTCCGTTCTCTGCCGGATATCCGGTCTTTGGATCAATAATGTGATGATAGGTCACACCATCCTGTTCAAAATAGCGTTCATATCCACCAGATGTGATCACCGCTTTATCCCGAATGGATAAAACTCCCAGATAATCCTCTGTGTCGTCCGGACTCTGTACCGCAACCCGCCAGTTACTTCCGTCTGTCTTGGTTCCGAGTGCCTGTACATTTCCACCCAGATTTACCAGACCACTTGTAATCCCGTTTTCTTTGAAAATATCCATAATCCGCGAAGAAGTATAGCCTTTTGCAATTCCTCCAAGGTCGATTTTCATCTGGTCATCTTCAAAAGAGATTTCTCTCGTATCCTTATCGTATGAGATCTTCGCTGCATCCACATGCTTCAGAAGCCCTGTCAGTTCGTCAGCTGATGGGACACGAAAATTCTGTATCGGAAATCCCCACGCCTCCATAACCGGATAAATTGCGATATCAAATGCCCCATCCGTTTCCTTATTCAGTTCCAGTGCGCGCTTCACAAGATATCCGCCATCTTCTGAAAGTGTTGCACTTTTCTGTTCATTCAGTTTTACAATCTCACTGCCTGCATTTCCCGTTGATAAAAGTGTATCTAATCTTTCAATCTCTGCTTCAGCGGCATCCACCGCATCCTGTGCTTTTTCTCCATATGCTGTCACTGTCATATAGGTATCCATTGCAAAAATGTCTTTTGATGCCTCATTATCCTGAGAGGTTTGTTCTGTACTTTCCTTCGAACTGGCTGTTCCTTCACTATTTTTACTCTTTGTTGTATTCTGACCACCTTGACCGCATCCACCCGCGAATACAGATACGCACAGACAGACCACAATGATTTTATTTTTGAATTTCATTCTGTTTCCTCTTGTTTGTATTCTCTAACTTAGAATAGTTTATATTACCACAAGTTAGTATATCAACATTGAAGTTGTTAGTTAAGAAACTTTCTCATTTTACAATTCATACTTGTATTCAAAAAGAGCTTATGGAAAATGTGCCATTACATTTTCCATAAGCTCTTTCGTTTCTTTCTAAGATTCTAATGTTTTACTCATAACATATCTTCGTTTCCCGCCATACTTCTTTGTCTCGAGAACTGCCTTCATTCCAAGCTTTTCCATATTGCGAAAACTGTATATATTATCCGGATGAACTGTTGCCATCAGATACCTCATCTGCTTATTTTTTACGATTGCTTCTGACTGACAGAAAAGCTCATATTGCAGTCCGTATCCCTGATACTCCGGTACTACAACAGCAATCTCCAGATGCGCAACCCGCTTCATTTCTTCCCTGGAAATCTTCAGATATTCTCCCAGGTTGTCCTCTGCCAGTCCTGGAATACGGACAATCATGATTGCTGCAGTCTGTCCATTTTTCTTTGCCAAAAGGGTAAATCCTTCCTCACGGATATGCTTTGCAAGAAATTCTTCATCCTCTGCCTCAAACCATTCTTTCACGGGAACACTTTCTCCGGCAAGCTTTACTATACGACAAATTTCAGGAAGATCCTCCTCATTCGCCCTGCGGAACTGAAACGCATTTCTCTTCGTCATACTCTCCATTTACAGCATCTCAACAAACGCAGCAAGTCTGGTGTTCAGCTGTCCGATGTCTGCCTGAGAGTAATCGGTTTCAACACTGATATACGGAATTCCCTTTTCACCTGTCACAAACTTGCGGATGGTATTGGTCTCCACATTGTAGGTATGACAGGCCTGAAGGATCATATCTACCACACCGTCTACCTGATATTCGTCGATCAGTCTTCCAAGAAGCTCCAGACGATTCGGGTTCGGCGTCATAACAGAACATCCAATGCTGAGGTATCTTCTTGCGATTGCATCGTAGATATCTTCTGCGTCCTCGTCTACCAGCTTGTCAATGGATTTTGCACCGCTGCAATTTTCAAAAGTTACAACAATACCGCCGTTGTCTTCTACGGCACGGATTACTTTTTCAGTTGCTCCTCCGATTGGACATCCTGTGATCAGGATACGTGGTTTCTTCTCTTCTCTTTTGCCCTCTGCATATTCTTTTTCAATCTTCGCAGTAAGAGCATCCACTTCACCCGGGATCAGGGAACGGTCAAATTTGAAGGTGCTTCCGTACAGAACTTTGAACAGATCCTGTCCTTTGATCGGAGCCGGATCATATTTCATTACTTCATAAAGTTTCTTTAAGGATCGACGTGCCTGATTCTCTGTCTTTACAGCTTCACGGATCTGCTCTTCCGTGATCGTCACGCCAAATTTCTGTTCCAGATATTCCTTGAAACGGATGATCTCGCCTTTCCAGAGTTGAAGTCCCGGTTCTCTCTGGCTATTCGGAAGTTCCATGATAAATACATCTTTGAATTCTGACATATATTCATACATCTTCTTCTTACCATCACAGGTTGTTTCCCCAACTACTACATCTGAGAAATAGAAGAACGGACATTTGTCTGTCTTTGCAAATCCATAGCTTGATTTGATCAGCGGACAGAGGTTCTTCGGAAGATCTTTCTCTGCTTCCGGAATTGTCTCATCAGAAGTTGAGCAAAGGCTTACGCATCCTGCCCCCATCGCCATTGCAATCTCTTTCGGGAAATATGTACAGTACGATCCAACAACCGGAACCCCTTTCTCTTTTAACTCCTTGACAGCCAGAAACGATTTCTGTCTCTGCTCTGCGAATTCCTCAAATACCTCTGGTAAATCTTTAATCAGTTCCATTTTCATTATCTCCTTTTATCCTTCTTTTCTCTAGCAAGAAGTGCTGCCCCGTATGCCCCCGCAAAACGGCCAAACTCTTCTGATTCCACTTTCTGATCCAGCTTGTCTGACAGGATTCCTGTGAAATAAATGCTGTGACTGAGTCCTCCGGTCAGGATCACTCTGTCTCCAAGTTCCTTTTTCTGTGCAAGCTGCACTACTTTATTGGCAACAGAATCTACAACTCCGGCCGCAATATCTTCACGCTTTTTTCCTTCTCCGATATAGTTAATCACCTCAGATTCGGCAAATACCGTACAAAGTGAGCTGATCGGAATAACTTCTCCTGCTGCCGCCATATCAAATAATTCATTGATCGTAACACCCAGGCGGTTCGCCATGATCTCCAGAAACTTTCCTGTTCCCGCCGAACATTTATCATTCATCTGGAAATCGGATACCATTCCATTCTGTACAATGATCACCTTCGTATCCTGTCCTCCCACATCAATGATCGAACAGTCCCCCCCTGCAAGTTCACGACCACCTCTGGCATGGCAGGTAATCTCTGTAATTACATGATCTGCAAAATCAACTGCGATTCTTCCATATCCTGTAGCAACTACCTTTGTATCATCTGAGGTAACATCTACCCCCATCTCAAGCAACTTATTCTTGATCTTTTCGCAAGTCTCTTTGCTGCTCCATCCTGTCGGCAGTACGAAATGTTCTTTCTTATCTCCTTCAACAACAACCTTGGATGCTGTTGATCCGATATCAATTCCTACATAATTCATATTTCTTCCCTTTTCTCTCTTTAATGACATCCTGTTTCTATGCTGTTTTTCCAAAATGCCTCTGGTTATTAGGATAACATTTTCATAATATTTCTTCAATAAAACTGCCTGTTTTACTTATTGTTTATCCGGATAGACCGACTTCTCTATAGAGTTTTTCTATTGTAAAATTTCTCCGATATGTAGTACCTTCTATTCGGAATTTCCTGTTAAAAAAATGAGCCTGCCTAAAAAGCAGACTCATGCACTATTCTTCATTCTGATAGCTGATTTCCATCAGGCAGAGTCCCTGCGGCGGTGCCGTGACCGCTTCCCTGGTTCTTTCTCCGCCTTCCAAAAGTTCCTTTACCTTTTCCGGTTCGTAAAATCCTCTTCCGACACGCACCAGTACCCCGGCTATGATGCGCACCATGTTATACAAAAATCCATTTCCCGTGATCCGGATCGTAATATGCTCTCCACTTTGCAGAATCTGCAAATCCGTGATTGTCCGCACCGTTGTCTTTGCATTAGTACGGATACAGCAAAATGGTGCAAAATCGTGTTCTCCTACCAGATAAGCCGCTCCGCGTCTCATCTGCCCCACGTCCAGGTCAAAACTTACAAAGTAATTATAAAGCCTCTCTGTCGGAATCGGCACTTTCGTATTGATGATATGATATTCATAGGTTTTCAGAGTATCCTGATAACGTGGATGCCAGTTAAGATCCACCTCATCTGATTTTACAACTACAATATCTTTCGGAAGACGCTGATTCAGGGCATAAGAAAAACGTTCTGCCGGTATCCTGCTTTCCGTGTCAAACACAGCAATATTTCCTCTTGCATGAACCCCGGAATCCGTCCGACTCGCCCCTATCACCTGAATCTCTTCTCCGGTGAGCTTACAGATTGCCTTATTCAGCACTTCCTCGATCGTAATTCCATTTGGCTGGATCTGCCAGCCACAATAATTTGTTCCATCATAAGCCACTGTTAATCTGATTCTTCTCATCTTATGACTCCTTAAAAGATCCACAGCTTGAATGGAACATATCTTCCAACAACAAATGTGATCACAACATACAGGATCGTAATCAGGTATGCCATGTGGTCAGCACTCTTATAAATCAGAGGTTTCATCTTGGTTCTGCCATTGCCACCGCGATAACATCTTGCTTCCATTGCCATTGCAAGATCATTGGCACGGCGGAATGCGGATACAAAGAGCGGAACCAGGATCGGAATCATTGCCTTTGCCTTCTGGATCAGATTTCCACTTTCCATATCCGCACCTCTGGCAATCTGTGCCTTCATGATCTTATCCGTTTCCTCCAGAAGGATCGGAATAAAACGAAGTGCGATCGACATCATCATCGAAATCTCATGTACCGGTACATGGAGCTTATTCAATGGGTGAAGAAGCTTCTCCAGACCATCTGTCAGTGAATTCGGTGTAGTTGTCAGTGTCATAAGTGAGGATCCCATAATCAGATAGATCAGCCGGATCGCCATATAAACCGCTGTGCTTAAGCCGTACTCCGTGATCTTGATAAAGCCCACATGGACCAGTGTCTTTCCGCCCGGTGTCAGAAATAAGTTGAAACATACTGTGATCAGAAGCAGAATGATAATTGGCTTCAGTCCTCTGACAATGAATTTAAACGGTACCTTCGCCAGCTTAATGCATCCAAACAAGAACACAGTCGCAAGTACATATCCCAAAATACTTTTAAATGTAAAAAGAGAAATCAGATACAGCAGTGTGCATACAATCTTCACACGCGGATCCAGCTTATGGATACGGCTGTCAGCCGGATAATATTGTCCAATCGTTATGTCTCGAATCATTTGGCTGCCCTCTCCTTCTTCAGTGCTTTCATAATGCCATCCGCTGCTTCTTCTATCGTGGTTGCATCTGTCGGAACATCCATTCCCTTTTCCTTCAGCGCATGCATGATGTACGTTACCTGTGGTGCTGCAAGTCCCACACTCTCCAGTTCTTTGTAGTGTGCAAACACTTTCTTTGGCACATCATTAAACATGACGCTGCCTTTATTCATCACAATAATACGATCCACATATTTTGCAATATCTTCCATACTGTGGGAAACTAGAATGACAGTCATGTCTGCTTTTTCGTGCAGATAGACAATCTGATCCAGGATCTCATCTCTTCCCTTCGGATCCAGTCCTGCAGTCGGTTCATCCAGAACCAGTACCTTCGGACGCATTGCCAGTACACCTGCGATCGCTGCACGTCTTTTCTGCCCGCCTGACAGATCAAACGGGGAATGATCGAAATATTTTTCTTTGAGACCAACAAGCTGCAACGCCTCTCTTGCCCGCTTTTCACATTCTTCCGGTGAAAGTCCCTGATTCTTCGGTCCAAAACAGACATCCTGAAGTACATTGACCTCAAAAAGCTGATGCTCCGGATACTGAAAGACCAGCCCGACCTGATTTCGCAGCTCACGTAAGTTATAGTTTTCTCCGTAAATATTCTCTCCGTTGTAATAAAGTGCTCCGCTTGTCGCCTTGATCAGTCCGTTCAGGTGCTGGATCAGTGTCGATTTACCGGAGCCGGTGTGACCAATGATCCCGACAAATTCACCGTGTGGGATTTCCAGGGATACATCCTTCAGCGCATGCTTTTCATATGCAGTTCCTTCACTGTATACATAATTGATATGTTCTAATTTAATCGACATAATATCTCCACCAATTCTTCCTTCTTCAAAACTCCCGCCGGAATATCAAGTCCTCTTTTTCTCAGTTCATCAGCAAGGATCGTCACCTGCGGCACATCCAGTCTGTAGTGCTTTAAAGTATCCACCTGTGAAAAGATTTCTCTCGGTGTTCCCTGCATTACCACATGACCGTGATCCATTACGAATACGTGGTCTGCATCTACAACCTCTTCCATATAATGGGTGATCAGAATCACTGTAATGTGTTCTCTTTTTCTCAGCTCCATCACACTTCGAAGTACTTCTTTTCTTCCATTCGGATCCAGCATCGCAGTTGGCTCATCCAGTACAATACACTTTGGACGCATTGCCATGACACCGGCGATCGCAACCCTTTGCTTTTGCCCCCCGGACAATTTATTCGGTGAATGGTGACGGTATTCAATCATCCCAACCGCTTTCAGGCTATCTTCCACTCTCTGCCAGATCTCCTCTGTCGGCACACCCAGGTTCTCCGGACCAAATCCCACGTCTTCCTCAACGACCGTTCCTATGATCTGATTATCCGGATTCTGGAATACCATTCCGGCGCTCTGACGTACATCCCACAGATGTTCATCTTCCTTCGTGTCCATTCCGTCTACCCACATGGTTCCGTCAGACGGAACCAGCAGGGCATTCATATGCTTTGCAAGTGTAGACTTCCCAGAGCCATTATGCCCCAGGATCGCAATAAACTGTCCCGGCTCGATATCCAGCGATACCTCATCAATAGCGCGGCTTTTCCCTATAATATTACCTTCTTCGTCACGCTTTGCATATTCAAATACAAGTTTATCTGTCTTGATCATTTTCATGGTATTTCCTCATATCCATTCTGTAATTTATCTGTCCATACTGTACTAGATTATAACCTAACTGGAATGCCTATGCAATCGATTTCCTGATTGTATCAAAAAAAGAATGCGCCTTCGCACATTCTTTCCCTGTGTTTCTACTACATTTTTTCAATCTTATCCCTGAGTTTCAGCATTTTTGCATCCAGCTCAGAAATTTCATCTGCATAGGTTTTTAATTCCTTTGCAACCTCTTCATTCTCTGTCTTCTTATAAAATATCTGGTACTCAAGCACAGACCAGTAATCCATTGCCACCGTACGGAGTTGGATCTCCACCTTTTCCTTCAGTGGTCCTTTGGATGAATAAATTGGGACCTCCACGATCATGTGAAGACTCTTGTATCCGTTCTTTTTGGGATTCTTAATATAATCTTTCTCACGGATGATCTGTACATCTCCCTGCGCTTTCAGACGGTCTGCGACCTCGTACACTTCATCTTCAAATGGACAGACCACGCGGATTCCGATCAAATCCTTCAGTTCTGCTCTTGCCGTGTCAAAATCCGGCTCCAGACCTTTCCGGATCAGTTTTGTATAAATACTCTCTGCCGTCTTCACTCTGCTGCTGATCTGGTTGATCACAACATGGCGTTTCTTGCGCGAAAGATCTGCATTTATCATATTCAACTTTGCTGTAAGAAGATCGATTGCAGCTCTGCATCTGAGCTGATACTTCTGATCCTGAAGCGAACGGTCTATCTCTGCAATCTCTTTTGCAGCCTCTGTCCGGATCAGCTTTTCAGGGCACTTATTTTTCTGCTTTATCTTTGCCTTCTGTTTCTTTGGCATAGGCATCTCCCTTTTTGTCTTTTTTTTCACACAATATATATTGTATCATCTTTTGCCCTGAAAATCATCAATTCTTGTTCAAGGAAACGTTAAATTTTTTCTTCCAGATTCAAAAAGCGCAGTAAAAGCTCTGCATTCATCCGTGCAATATTATCGCTCCAGTCAATCTGCAGAAGTTCGTTTACCTTGTCGATCCTCTTCCTGATCGTATTGATATGTACATATAATTTTTCAGCTGTTGCGCTGTAGTTCATATTATTTTCCAGATATACTTTTAAAGTCTTTAAAAGCTCGATATTCTTTTCATCTTTCAGGAGTACACTGTAAGCCGAGAGCATATGAGTAAGCTCTTCTTCCGGAATATCCAGCCATGCAAGTGCACCAAGCTGAGAATACTCCCATGCAAAAAGGCTTGGATAAATCATTTTCCCCATATTCAGTGCTTTCTGGCATTTCTCTATGCTCTGACGGATACGTCCAAGAGAAGCGGCATCCAGTGAATAACCAAATTCCAGTGACGTCTCCGGACAGCTCTTCAGAACTCTTCTCCGGAATTCTTCCAGAAGTGCAAGGATATGACCTTTCTCCCAGTCTTCTTCTCTGTCCTCCAAAAAAAGAATTCCCACATTTTCTCCGATCATTGCGATTCTGGCATATTTGATCAGACTGCTTTTCCTGTAAGCCTCAAGGATCTCTTTTCTCCGGTTTGGAAGTTCTTCCTGATTGTCCGCGCGCCGAAACAATACATACCTGTATTTTGTACTCATGGAAATTCCCTGTACATTCGCCTGAAACATCATCTTCTGTGTATCATCTTCCGTTGCACTCAAAGCGTATAACACAAAATTCTCAAATCCGATATTTCCCATGTTCTGTGCCGCTACGATCTGCTCATATAATCCCTGCAGCATCAGATAGGCAATCCGGATACTGTACTCATCATAATAATCCAGGAATTCCCGCGCTTCCATCACGGCAAAATACGCCTGTACACTTCCATTTACAGAAATCGGGACCCGTATCCAGCTGATTCTCGGTCCCTCCTGGTGACTCTGATTCACAAGACGGTATCTCACCATGTCCATGTAATCACAAAGCGTATGCCGGGTATACGGCATTGACGGCTCCCAGAAATCCTCTGTTTCAAGTCCGAATCCTTTTGCTATCTTCTGAAAATTCATCGAACTGTAATACGCCTCTTCTTCTACAAAATCATATAAAAATGCCGGGAAACCCATCTCAGCCTCCATCGCTTGCAAGATCCGCTTGATCTTCTGCTCTTTATATGAAAAATTCGACATCTGAAATGTCATATGACTGGTATTGATCCGCAGCCTGCGTATGGTCCGGTTCAGCACAGCAGTATTAATCTGGCTCATCACTTCCATCCATGGTGCTGAAAATGGCATGGAGATAAGGGGCACCTCATACTGATCAAAAAGCTCCAGTATTTCCTCCGGTATTTTCTCCAGATATCGTTCTCTTTTGATCATCATTCCCGCTGATTTCTGGATACTTCCCTCCCGGAATGCTTTTTCAATACAATCTGGTTCCTTTGCAATAACGTACCCTGATGAAAGTACCAGTTCCTTCCCTTTTGTCCAGTGAAATGCATCCGGTGCCTCCATAACTGTGATCCCCTGGATCTCACGGTGCAGTCCCTTTGCCCCCGCCAGAACGTAAAAATCCTTAAAATATTCCTGCGATAATAATTCTTGTATTGCGATACCCATTTCTGTCTCCTGCCTGACTGCACTTATCCCCCTCACACAGTCTGTTTTTCTCCTATTTTCTCAGTGTAACATTCATGAAAATTCTTGTCAAATCCAGTCACACACTTACTTTTTTTCCTCATAAAAATCCCGGAAACCTCACGGCTCCGGGATCTTTTTTCTTTACTTTTTCTTGTTTTTATTCACCGTCATACATCGGTGCATATGGTTCTCTGTCCTGCGCATCGAATTCGTCCTGAATTTCTTTTCGCAGTTCCGGCTGTGTATACAGGTCATATGCTGTTGCTGCAATGACTTTTGCTGCGTAAAATGCACCTTTCTGTCCGATCGTGCTTCCGGCAGATGCACAGCTCTGCCAGGTATGCGGTGCAACACCAACCGGCCAGCAAACTGCAGTAAAGAGGTTCATCGGCATCATCTGGCTCACATCTCCACTGTCTGAAGAAGCAGTAAGCGGTGCTTTTTCCCAGGCATTTCTGGAAACAACACCATCTGCTAATGCCTTTTCTTTTGCTTCATACATTCTCTGATCTCTGTCTTTGATAGCCGGATCAACGGTAGCCTGCAACTGTCTTGCAAATTCCATTTCCTCTTCCGTATAAGTTGGTGTTCCGACCTCCTGCAGATTCTTCCATGTCAGATCTGCAAATGATTTTTCGCTGACCATATCACAGCAGCCATATTCAATTTTGGTCTCAACCTCCGTCTCTGTCATCATTGCAGCACCTTTTGCCACAAGTGTCAGTCTGCGGAGAATGTCTTTTACATCGCTGATGTGCGGAGCCCTTGTAAAATACCATGCACTTGCTTTATCCGGCACGATATTCGGTGAAAATCCGCCACTGTCTGTAGTATAGTGGATTCTTGCCTTGTCAACTACATGCTCTCTTAAATAGTTGGCGCCTACACTCATAAGTTCCACTGCGTCAAGCGCACTCCGACCTCTTTCCGGCGCAAATGCTGCATGTGAAGTTTTTCCTTTGAAATAAAACTTCGCAGATGCACTCGCCAGATATCCTTCATCATAAATCATGTTTGCAGACATCGGGTGCCAGCTCAGTGCCATATCGCATCCGTCAAACATATGATAATATGCCATTTTTACTTTTCCACTTAGCAATTCTTCTTCCGGGCATCCATAGAATCTTAAGGTTCCCGGAATTCCTTCCTGCTCAAGAAACCGTTTGATCATGATCGCTCCTGTCACAGCCCCTGCGCCCAGAAGGTTATGTCCACATCCATGTCCTGCTGCTCCCGGTGTTACCGGCTCTTTCGTGATCTGGCATTTCTGGGAAAGTCCAGGAAGCGCATCATATTCTCCAAGAACAGCGATCACCGGTTTGCCACTTCCATATTCTGCATAAAACGCATGTGGAAGATGTTCTTCATTTACAATCACAAATCCTTCATGATGAAGAAGCTCACGGATCATATCCGCTGACTTCTGCTCATTCCCGCCACTCTCAGGATTATTCCATAAATTAGTGCAGATGTCCACGCAGGTAGACCTAAGTTCCTCCATCTGCCCAAGCATCTCTTTTTTCGTCATATCTACCTCTCCTTTTCCATCCAATTATACACTATTCTTACTTTCCGGCTTCTTTTTTCTTTCCATAAGTTGCAAGTGTTACACCGATTGCTACAAATACACTTGCAAGAGTTGTCAGATAGTTTGCTGCTCCCGGAAGCCAGTTGAAAAGACCTGCGTTAATTGCAATACCGATGAGAATTGCAAATGCAAGCATACCACCTGCAAATTTGATTCTTTTCAGTCCAAACTGCATAAGCAAGGCACCAAACAGTGCCGGAAGCAGATAATTCAATGCCTCTATCACACTTGCCGGCATTGCTGAAAGTACAGAGCTCCCGAGGATAACTCCGATCGTCAGCACAGATACGTTGATGACGATGGATGTCGCCATACCGATTACTGAAACGATCGAACCTTTTTCTGTTCCTGGTTCAACGTCAGCTGCGACCTGAGCCATACCGGCACAAGGAACTCGCATATTGGAAATATTTCCTGACAAAAATGCCATGTATGTACCTACCGGACCAAGTACGGTAAAGTAAGAAATCGGTTCTACAACCCAGAGAAATCCAAATGCACTTGCTGCAGAAATAAATGCGGTGGCAAGTGCAGCAGGTTTTGGAAGAAGTCCGTACACAACTGCCAGTACAAGTGCCGGCAGGAAAGATAATACAGCTCCAAGCAATCCGGTAAGTTTACCAATCTTATGCATCTGCGGCATATATTCGCCTTCATAAAAATCTTTTTTTTCCATGTTCGCTCCTCCTTTAAATCACGGCTGTGATGATCATTGCTGCCAGAATTGAAATCGTAAGATTCCATTCTTTCAGCCACTTGATATTCTTTTTTTCTGAAATGGTTAAAAGTATTGCCATAAATACAGCTCCAAGTACGCAGGCAACTGAGTTTTTATTCAGCTTGATCAGATGAGAAGATGACATTGAACTAAATGCACCAATGATAGCCGCACTTGAAATTGCCATCAGTTTTGCCGGATCTCCACCTGAAATTTTGTGCTGTACCTTGTCCATACGGCTTGCAGAAATAGTTGCAAAGATGATCCATCCGATCGATCCAAGGATCATGGTCCATACTGCCATATCAAGTGCCAGTGGTGTCAGTGTATCTGCTCCAAGCTGTACACCAACTGATGCAGTACCAAAACCTGCTGCGATAGATTCAAACATAACGGAACCGATCAGGGAAAGTCTCATCCGCGCCATCGGTCCTCCAACAGTGATCAGAAGGGAAAGCATTCCACTTAAGATTACAATAGATGGTCCAATGGAAGTGATCGCGCTGCTCTTGATTGCGTTCTTCATCTGCTTTTCTGTAAGTCCGATCTTCTTTCCTGCCGAATAAGATTTTTTTGCAAAGATCAGGGCCTGTGCGATAACGAGTATTACCGGGATTCCACAGGCGATCCACATCGGTATACTGTTGGCGATTTTCATAGCATCCATATTGCTACCTCCTTAGAAATAAATAAAATATTCATAAAATTTATTGAAATTA
>JABLTQ010015579.1_pt1 | contig 17241 bp, 15 predicted proteins | sample 7160101 | NCBI WGS metagenome assembly JABLTQ01 (sample SAMN14651228, study PRJNA627086) | human gut metagenome | isolation source: feces | host: Homo sapiens
ATTTAAAAAATAAAAAGCAGAAAGCATAACTACCCAAACTATTAGGTCCTCTCATATCTATAGTTAGACACTTTTTCAAAATACCCCCTAAAAAACTAAAAAAACTTAAAAATTCTTAAAAAAACAAAAAAATCAATTAGAATTATCCTAATTGATTTTTTATTTTACTAATAATACTTATTTCTTCCAGAAATTAGCACCTATAAAATCATTCTTACGAATGATTTAGATATCAGACTTTAAGATTGTTATAACCGGGCGAAGACCAAAGCGACCAGAATTACCAAAGATGTCGCCATCAAAGTAGCCGACAAAGTCACCACTAGAGTACACAAACCAAACGAGGTTATTGTTATTCGCGGACGCAGTCCAATATGTTCTATCATATACCCATGAAGGAGCCGATTTGCATGAATATTTATTCGAGTTGCATCCTAAATCAATTAACTCTTCAAAAGTTATTAATCTTGCATCTACACTTGTTTTTCCTAATGTATTTTTTAAATATGTTTTATAATTTTGTACTGGAGCATAAAGAAGCGAATTATTATCATATACATTTGCAGGATAACTTGTTCCATATTTACTTAATAATTTACCACTTGAATCTGTCCAATATCCATAATCACTATTTAAAATTTCTGCAAAAGCTAAAGTATTAGCATTACTATCTTGCCTATTTGATTCAGTATTAACATTTTGTTTTGCTAAAGCATCTACTGTTGTGCCATTATCTTTTATTACATAAAAACATTCATTTTCTAAGCAGAATTCATCTCCTACTGCGTATGTTTTTTCATCGCCACCTTGACTTCCACTAGTTACTTTTTCATCTGTTTGTACAAAGTTTAGTTTGTATGATAATGATATTGTGCTTGTTTGTTTAGGTAAATCTTCTTTAGTTAAGTTCTTTATAAACTCTATTGTTATTGTTAAATTTCTTGTTTCTCCAGCTGATAAAATATCATCTTGACTTATTTCTTTTCCATTTTGATCTGTTACTTTAAAGGTTACGTATCTTTGTTGTTCTTGTGTTAATACAGTTTTTTCTATCTTATCTATCTTAGCATTAATAGTTCCTTTATTTACTAAGTCTACTGTATATGTAACTTTATCTCCTGGAGTTGATAAACTAACGTTTATTCCTGTTATTTCTGCTGCTTTTGTCTCTTCTATCTTTGCTGTTCCTGTAGTTGTTGCACTACCTATTTTTGTTGGACTAGATAAGTTTTCAAATCTAATTCCCCATTTTGCAGCATCTAGATATGCCGTACCATTTATGTTTAGCGTTGCACTAAGCGCTGCAAACGCAACTGTTAAGCCTGCAACTACTATTAACAATACTACTACAACTAGTGCTTTTGTTCTTCTTTCTTTTTCCATCCTTACTTTCTCCTTACTACTATTATCCTCCTTTTTTATAATACCATATACCCCCTACTGGGTGTCAAGCACTAAAAAAAGTGGAAAAATAAAACATAAGCTGCTATAATATGCCTAAAGGATGTGATTTGCTTGAAAAAAGTTGGTGTTATTGCTGAATACAATCCATTTCATAATGGACATTTGTATCATTTGAATAAGGTAAAAGAAATGTTTCCTGATAGTTTTCTTATACTAGTTTTAATAGGAAACTTTACGCAGCGAGGTGAAATATCCATAATAAATAAATGGGATAAAACTAAAATTGCACTTAATTATGGTTATGACTTAGTTGTTGAACTTCCATTTCTTTTTGCAACACAATCAGCAAGTTTTTATGCTAATGGTGCTGTTGAAATATTAGACAAATTAGATTGTGATTATTTAGTTTTTGGTTCTGAATTAAATGATGTTAAAACACTTGAAGACTTAGTTAACACAACTTATGAAAATAAAAATTATGAATCACTAGTCAAAAAATACGTTGATAATGGAAATAATTATCCCCTTTCCTGCTCACTTGCCTTAAAGGATTTAACTGGCAAGTTAATAGATAAACCAAATGACGTTTTAGCGCTTGAATACGTAAGATGCATAAAACTTTTAAATAGTAAAATAAAACCTATAAGTATTAAAAGAACAAATGATTATCACGAGGAAGATATAAATAAAGAAATTACTAGTGCTACATCAATAAGACGTAATATTAAAAATATTAATAAAATTAAAAATACTATGCCAAGAAATTCCATAAGTTTTATTAATGATATTAATTATGATAAATATTTTGATTTAATTAAATATCAGATTATAAGTAGTGATAATTTAAGTGATTACTTAGACGTTGATGAAGGAATAGAAAATAAACTTAAAAAAGTAATAAATAGCTCTAATAACTTAAATGAATTAATTTTAAACGTCAAATCAAAAAGATACTCATATAATAAAATTCAAAGAATGCTTCTTCATATAGTTTGTAAAATTAAAAAAGAAGATAATAATCTAAGGTTAAATTACATAAGAGTTCTTGGGATAAGTTCTTGTGGCAATAAAATACTAAAAGATGTAAAAAACAAAATAAATATTCCTATTATAACAAAGTATAAAAAGGAATACGATGATTTATTTTCGATTGATAAAAAAGCAAGTTTAATATACTCTATGCTGACAAACTATAACGTTAACGATGATTTTAAAAGTAGCATAAAAAAGATAAAATGACCTATTTCATTTTATCTTTTTATTTGTGGTAATTTTTCTTTTACATTTAATTCGTATTCATCTTTAAACTCTTCTATATCACTAAAATGAGCTTTTATTTTACTTTGAACTATTTCTCTTTGTTCTTTAAGATAATCATTATCAACACATTCTTTATCTTTTTTCATTATTTCTTTTGCGGCATCAATTTCTTGTTCAGTTAGTTTTTCACATATTATATTTGTTTTTTTATTTGAAGAGCAATCTGGCATCATGTATAAAAAATCATTTGAATTATAGGAAAAATAAATATAAGGATCCGAGTCAACATAAGTAGTAGATGTCTTATCATAAATATTATCATTTAATGTATCAAAAACCATTGTTCCTAAATCTTCTGAAACAACTACAGAATGATTTGGATTTTTAATGTCATATTTCTTTCCAGTTTCTCCCATAAAACAAGATAATGTATAAGCTTTTATGCCATAATTATTAAGTGAATCTTCAAAAAAAGGAGCCTCATGTCTACAAAGAGATTTTTTAAATAACATATCCGATGCTAATAAATTATCTTTAGATAAATCTAAATAATAAGAATCTTTATTCTCGTTTATATATCTACTTACTTTATTATTATCTAATGATAAATATCCTTTATCATCTAAGTAATTGAATAAATAGTAACATTGTACTGAGTTTTCTAATCCTAACTTATCATACAACTTAGAAATATATTTAATAGCATCTTCATAAACATCATTAAGTTCATCTACAAACTCATCTCCACCTAATGATTCTCTATAATTTTTATATAATTCTTCATAATAAGCATTATCATTTAATGTATTATCTACCGTACCAAAAGTTATGCTACTTATATCAAAATCATTATGTTTTTCTTTATATAACTTACTAATTGCTACTCCTGACGAACTAATAAGAGAAAGTGCTAAAGCAAAAGAAATTATTTTTTTTAGTGGCGATACATTTCTTTTACCATTCTTCTTTATATAACTAGAATCTACTTTCTCCGCGCTAAAATAGCTCTCCTTATTCTTAGACATACCAAATTCCCCTTTTCTTTGTGCAATTATTATATACATTTTTTTGAAAAAGTCAAATTTACAGTCAAAAAAAGAAGAAGTTAATATCTTCTTCCTATTTCTCTTTCTTTTTCAGAATCATCAGTAAAGCCAGATGACTTATTTTGTTTCATATCAGCCATATAGCCATAACAAACGGTAGATAATGTGTTTAAACTGCTTACTACTCCTTCTTTTGTCATACCGAGCATTTTTGATGCCATATCTAAATCATAATTAAAATTAGTAATAGTATAAAGCATATTTTGCATAATAGGATTAGTACTTAAATACATCATAAATGCTGCATTAGTTAACAAAAGTTTTGACATAGAAGATAATTTTAACCTAGCATTATCATATAGTTGTTCTAAATTATCTACTGGCTTTTTATCATCTTTTTTCTTTACTACTTTATTTATATTTTTTAATATATCTTGTAAATCCATCTTTACCTTTAGTGGATTAGTCTTTGTTAAAACTGCTATTTCAGCCAAACTCTTTTCTTTTTGACCAATACCAAAATACATTGAAACAATGCTTTTTTCTTCCAAAGATAATCCTGATAAAGCACTCATAAATTGTTCTTTAGTTATCTTATTTACCGTTAAAAATTTATCTAACTTAGACTGTTCTTTTTCCTTTTTATCATCTTTTTTAATCTTTTCATCTTTTTTCTTTAGCATACTTCCTACTATGCCATTAATTGTTTTATTTACGTCTTCCACCTTTATACCATATTTTTTTGACATTTCTTCTATCGAAAGTGAAAACAAACCAAGTCCAAAATAATCTCTAACCATCCTTCTATCATTCATATTAAGATTATTTAATTTCTTTATAAAATCTGCTCTTGATATATTATTTTTTAATAAAACTTCATTTAAACTTGTTTTAACATATTTTTTTTCTTCTTTTTTCTTTTCTTCTTTTTTATTCTCTTTTTTAGGCTCTTCTTGTTTTTCTAAAGGCTCTTTTTCTTCTTTAATTATTTCTTTTAAAGCATCTTCTTTTTCATTTGTTTTTGATAATTCATCAATTACTTTATCAGTTGCAGTATCTATTATACCAATTACTTCTTTTTCATTCATATTTAGAGCTGATGCTATTTTTTTATTAGTTATTTTCTCGTTTAAAGATAAAGTAAGTGCAATTTTTTCATATGAAGAAAGAACAGTCATATCTTTTATAACATTAGTTATTTTTACATCGTTTTCTTTTGCGTAAGACATAAGCCTATTAGAAGATAATTTCTCTTCTTTTTGTTCTTTTATTTTGCCACTTTTTATCAAGTTAACTATTTTATTTTCTGCCTCTTCTATTAACTTTAATACCTCTTGTTCTTCCATTTTTAGTTTAACCATAATTTCGCTTGTAGAAACAGGTTTTGCTTTTAACCCATAATATAAAACTATAACACTTTTGCTTAGTGGATCAAGTAAGCTAGTAGCCTTTAAGAAGTCTTGTTTACTAATTTCATTATCACTTAAAAATTTATCTAACTTGGTTTGTTTTTGTTTTTCTTTTGGTTTTTCCTCTTTTTCCTTTTTCTTTGGTTTTTCTATCTTTTTATCAAGTGTTTTTTTGTTTAAAGAATCTTGTTTTATTTCAACTATTATCTCTTTCTTTTTTGGTTTTTCTGCTTCTTTTTTTATTTCTTTTTTAGGTTCTTTTATTTCTGTGGCTTTAGGTTCTTCTTTTTTGGTTTTTTTATTTTCTTCTTTTTTTTCCTTATCTACTCCAACCTTTTTTTTATGAACCACACTCTTTTGCATTCTTTTTTCATACGCCTTATTTACCTTAATAATAACGGTTAAGTTTTGAACAGCATTTTTAAACACCTTATCTTTAGAAGGCTTTTTCTTTTCGTTTAAGTTTTCTCCAAAAACTTCTTTTATTTGTTTTATTGAATTATAGTCCATCTTAGATAACATTTTATAAATAAATTCATTACTTAAAGATTTATCCTTACACATATATCTAATATAATCATAGAAATTGTATTCATAAGAATCCTTTGAAATTATGTTTCTTATAATAGATAAAATATCTGCTTCTTCTCTTTTTAAAAGCATATAACTATAAAGTTTTATTAATATTTCATTTTGCACTTTATTATCAGAGTTTATCTCAAATGTTTTATCTCCCTTAATTCCAAATAGATTAATAAAAGTATCTTTTAAACTATAATCTAAGTTTGCTACCGCATTTAATATTTCCTCTAAAGAAAAAGTATCAAATAGATCATAAATCGTTCCAAACTCTAAGCACTTTTTTTCTTTTACTTTAGATAACATCATATATAAATAAAATTCTTCCAGTTTTTCTGGATCATCAATACTAAAATCTGGTGCTACCAGAGAATACGACTCAAAATAATTTTTTATCTCATCATCATTAAATAAATTTAGTATTGTTTTATCTGATAAATTAATCTGATTATTATTCCACTTTAAGTTTTCAAATATTAAACTTATATTTTCGTAATTGTTTACTGAATTTATTTCTGCTTCATTTTTAAAGAGATTTAAATCTTCCCCGTAAGTATCTCTTAACACTTCATAAGATTTTATTGAAATAAAAAAAAGTGAAAAATAATATTTAATTTTACTATCAAATTCTGGTGCGTTAATATCATAATTCTTATAATTCATAATTAGTTCCTCTTACTTAATAAAATACCACAAAAAAAGACAAAAGACTAGTCTTTTGCTTTAAATATAAGGCTGAAAATAAATCCAAATACGATTGCTGCTGTTATACCTGCCGATGTTAAGCTAAACATTCCACCTAAAAGGCCTAAAATTCCCTTGGTGTGTGCGGCATCTAGTGCACCATGGATAAGTGAATGACCAAAACTTGTTATTGGAACAAGGCTTCCCGCTCCAAACCATTTTATAAACTTATCATATAACCCAAATGAGTCTAAGAATGCTCCTATAACAACAAACATGCTAGTTATGTGTCCTGGAGTTAGTTTAGTATTATCTAAAATTATTTGTCCTATAAGACATACAGCCCCACAGAATAAAAACGAATATAAATATATCATTTAACCACCTCAAGTTCTACTAAATGTGAAATAGAAGGAATAGATAATTTTTGGTTATTCATCGTAGGAGACATTAAAGCTCCTGTTGCAACTATTAGTACCCTATTTAGTTTTCCTTCTTTCATCTTACCTAAAATGTCTGTATAAAATACCAAAGGAAGACAAGCAGGTCCACTACCTCCTGCGTTTACTTTTTCTTGTTTTTTTCTATCATATATAATAGATGCTGCATCAACTAATTTATCTTTTAAATCTATGTCATAGGCTTCTATCATATATAAACTTAATATTTCTTTACCATACACTCCTAAATCACCAGTTAATATAAGATCATAATCACTAACCTTTGTTTTTGTATCAGTTAAGTGTTCAAATATTACTCTAGCTGCAGAAGGTGCCATAACAGAGCCCATATCATATACGTCAGTTACACCTAAGTCAGTTGTAGTTCCAATTGATGCCGATGTAACTTTAATAGATGATTTTTCCGTACTTAAAATGCTACTTGCACATCCTGTTACGGTAAACGTTGATCTTTTAGGTTTAGGACATCCATACTCAACCGGATTACGATACTGTCTTTCTGCGGTCATATTATGACAAGACGTATTACAAATTACATTATTAATATTCTTATTTTGAAGAAGACTTGATGCCATAATTATTTCTTCACAAACAGAAGCACAAGCATTATAAACGCCCATAAATGGTCTGTTAAACAAAACGGATGCATAGGAATTAGGCGTTATTTGATTAAGTAAGTCTGCTCCTAGTATTACATCTATATCATCCATTTTCATGTTTGCTTTATTAAGAAGAATGTTTACCGAATCATTTATCATTTTTATCTCGGCTTGTTCAAAGGTTTTTTCTCCTAAATAATAATCATCATACGTTTTGTCATAAAGCTTTCCAAAATTTCCTTCTTTTTCATCTAGTCCCGCAACCGCTGATACTTCTTTTAAATAAACATTATTAAATTTTATTGTCATAATTAACCTCCAAAAAATAAGTATCTAACAATTCCAAATACGTACGCAGATAAAACTCCGTATAATATTACGCTACCTGTTAATTTAAATGCGTTAGACCCAATTCCAGTTACTAATCCTTCCTTTTTATAATCAATCATGCTTGATGTCATAGCATGTGCAAAGCCTGTTATCGGAACAATTAACCCTGCTCTTGCTTTAGAAACTAAGTTGTCAAAAAATCCCATTGCAGTTGATAGTGACGCTAAAAATATTAATATTACAATCATTATTGTTGTAGCATCTTTATGTGCTACGTTAAAATTATTTTCCAAAATAGTTACTATTACCTGTCCTAAAAAACCAATTAAACCACCTGTTAAAAACGCAATAATTCCGTTTTTAGTCTTATTTTCTTCAGGAACTATTTTACTAGTTAATTCTTTATACCTTTCTTTATTCATTTGTATCACCAGTATTAGTATTTAAAAAAAATAAGTATTTATACATAAAAAAAAACAAGGTGACATTTAAGATGTCATCTTGCTTTTCATCTTTTTTAAAACCTTTTTTTCCATTCTAGATACATAAACTTGATTTACGTTCATTATTTTGGCTACTTCACTTTGTGTTAAGTCTTTAAAGTATCTGTTTTCGACAAGCATTTTTTCTTCATCACTTAAATATGAAAAAGCCTCTTTTAAATCAAGTAACACATCTTTACTTAAAGTCTCTTTTTTTGGAGTAACATCAAGAAGAGTTATTGTTTTTCCTTCGTTATTTATCTCTTCATCTAAGCTTTTTGTTTGCCTGCAAGCATCAAGTGCACTTATTATTTTCTCTTCAGGAGCATCTAGCATAAGTGCGATGTCACTAACTGTTGGAGCATATCCTCTTACCTTTATATGTTTATCAATGTATTCATTTATTTTTCTTCCTAATCTTATCATGTCACGGCTTACTTTTATAGCCTTATTTTCTCTTACGTAAGAGCTTACTTCTCCAACAATGTACGGAAATGCATAAGTAGAAAATTTAACATCCCTTGCTTCGTCAAAATTTTTATATGCTTTCATTAATCCAATTACTCCAACTTGATGCAAGTCTTCTTTATCATTATAGCCTTGATATTTAGAACATACACTATAAATTAAGTTTCTATTTTCTTCTATTACGTCTTCTACACTTTGACATAAGGCTTGCATTTTTTATATCACGACCCTTTCAAAAACGTTTAGTTCATTTTCTAGATTAACTAGTGATTTTAATTCTTTTACCTCTCCACCAAATAAGAATAAATCACCATCAGTTTTTTTCATTATCTTCCTTAATGCCTTAATTTCTTTTACCCCTTCTTTTGTTATCTCCTCTAAATTATAAGTGTTTAATACTACGTACATAATCCCGGATGCTATAATCACCTCCTTAACGTCCTTTTTAAATATATCTATTGTAGAACTATTTAAAGCTCCATATAATCTTACAAATAAAACTCCTTTTCTAAATTCCATTAATACTTTAAGCACTTTTAAATCCTCCCAGCAATTATATTTAATCACTTATTTTAATTTAAAAAAAGTCTTTCGACACAACCTTACAAAATAAAAAAATCACTTATTTTAAAGTGATTAAATATTATTCTTTTTCTTTTAAAAATGGTATTATATCTTCTTTTTTTCTATAACCAAATACAACGTCATAAATGAAATTTATAAACGGCATTTTAACTCTTTTTTGTTTTATTAAACCATATATTGACTCTAATGTATATACGCCTTCCACTGTCGTTTGACTTAAGTATTCGTCAAGTTCTTTTTTTGATGCTCCACCACCTAGCATCTTACCAAACGTGTAATTTCTAGAAGACTTAGAAGTACACGTTAATAAAATGTCTCCGAAGCCTGCGAATGACATGATAGTCTTCTCATTTCCACCAAATTTTTTAATTAGTTTTCTAGTATCATTTATGCTTTCTGTTAAAAACATAGCCTTAGTAGATTCACTTGCATTTATACCATCTAACATTCCCGCTGCAAGTGCAATTACGTTTTTTAAAGTCCCACATAACTCAGTTCCTAAAAAGTCCTTATTAGGTCTTATTTTTAACGTATCAGATGATAACGCTTTAATAACCATATCCCTTGTTTTGTTATTCGTTGTTGCAAGTGAAAGTCCAACTAATTCATCATTTGCCATATCTTTAGCAAATGATGGCCCTGATATAGTTGCAAGTTTTTTAGTTTTTAATTTCTTTCTTACGATAGAACTTGCAAACATATATGTATCTTGCTCTATTCCTTTAGATGCAATTATTATGTGTTTATCCTTAATGTATGGTTTTATTCTATCACAAACGCTAGATAAAAACTTAGTTGCAACCGCAAGTACAACTATATCACTACCATCTATCGCTTTTTCTATATTTTCCGTATAGATAAAGTTATTAGGCATCGTAACGCCTTTTAAGGCTTTTTCATTTTTATGTGTTTTAGTTAAAACATCAATTTCCTCTTTTACCGCTGACCATATAATGATTTTATTTTTATTTTTGTTAAATCTTAGTGCAAGACCTAAAGCATAAGCTCCCGCTCCTAATATTGTTATATTCATAATTATCAACTCCTTATTATCAATTATATCATTAACATTTAAAATAATTTATTAATATTTATTATTTATACATTTATTTTACTTTTTTATTTATAACACTAGTTATTTCTTTCTTTTATACTATCTTTTTGAGTAACGTTACCGGTTAACATAGGAGATAAATCGCTATGCTCCCTCACGTTTTTAAAAACAGCCCTTTCATCATAATTAGCATAACAATACTTACACATGTGTTTGCACGTATTATATTCTCCAATGTCTACCATACTTACGCAAGAACACTTTCCTCTAGCAGTCCACTTTTTAAATTTATCCTTTTTAGTTAAATCTTTAGCAATTTCTTTTGTAACACAATCAGAAACTAAGAAGCCATATTCTTTTAAATTTCTTTTTTCTGCACAAGTTTGAACTGTCATATTATACTTTTTAGCGCTCAAAGCAAAGTTTGTTCCTATTTTTTCATAATCTTCATCCGCTAGCTTTTTTGCTCTTAAATAAGGCATATTATATCTTACGTTTTGATACATATCTAAAAATGAAATGATTATTTTATTTACATAACCAGATAATAATTTACACATATTATCAAAGTTTTTTATGTGGTAATCTACCGTATAATAATCATTTATAAATACCGGGTCATACCTAATCCATAATTTATCTTTTCCTATTTTTTGGGATAACTTCTTTATTGCATTTATTATTAATCCTTTAGGAGGTACATTTGGTTCAATATCTTTTTTATATGGTGTTAAAGTAACGTGAAATATAAAAGGAATATTGATATCATCTAATTTATCTAATATAGGAATTGGATTTTTCGTACAAAAAACAATTGCATCTACATCCTTAAAATATATTTTACTAACCAAAGTTTTATAATATGGATTTCTAACTAAAACATAACCTTCTTTTAATCTATTCATAAACCAATTAGAATAAAATGCTACTATATCAGTTCTTCCACTTACGTTTAATATCATATAAAACACCTTCCTTAATTATTATAACAAACTTTTTTACAAAGCCATCTTTTAAAACTATTATTTTTTATTATTTTAGTGTATAATCTTACGTGAGGTAGTTACTATGAAAAGAAAAAATATAATAACATTTTTATTATCTTTTTTAATTACTAGTTTTATGATTATAGGAACAAGTTTTATAATGACTGGTGATTTCAAGATGATTAAAAAACATCCTTTAATTACGCTATTATCATTTATATTATTAGTTAAAATATTCTGGGAAATAATAAAATACTTATTTGATAGATTAGACAATAAAAAAGATGAAGAAAAAGATATAAAAAAAGGAAAACTTGGAAAGTTATTTGATAAACACCCATTTATATTTTCTATTTTATTTATAATTCTTTTATGGTTAGTTTACATAATTGCATTTTATCCAGCGATTATGTCTCCTGATCCTAGCTTTCAGCTTTTACAGTATTTTAATATAAACAACAAATACTCAGACTACGTTGTATTAATAGATAAAAATGTAATTTTAACAAATCATCATCCCGTTGTTCATACAATAATACTTGGCTCTTTAGTTAAGCTTGGAATTAAATTATTTTCTTCTTTGAATGCCGGATTATTTATTTACAGCATTATTCAGACGATTATTTTAGCAAGTACTTTATCATACACTATTAAATTTATGAAGGATATAAACGTAAGCTTAAAGTATAGAAAAATTTGTTTACTTATCTATTCTTTAGTACCAGTATTTCCACTTTATGCAATGAGTCCTGTTAAAGATGTTATATTTGGATGTCTTATTATCGTTTATATAATTTCATTTTACAAATTAATAAACTTAAAAGGAAAACTAAAGATTAAAGATATTATAATGGAAATACTTTTAATCATACTAATAATATTATTTAGAAATAATGGATTTCATATAGTTTTACTTTCACTTTTATTTTTACTTTTTTTAGGAAGACAAAACATATTTAAATACATTATAATCATTTGCATAACAATTACGTTTTACTATTCTTATAATAACGTTATATTACCACATTTTAAAATCACAAACGGAAGCATAAGAGAAGTTTTATCAGTTCCTTTTCAGCAGACTGCAAGATATGTAAAAGAATATAAAAAAGAAGTGACTAGTGATGAAAAAAAGGCAATCGATAAACTCTTAAATTATGATACTATAGCATCTAGGTATAACCCTGTTTTAGCAGATCCTGTTAAAAATGAGTTTAATAGATATTATACTGATAATGATTTAAAAAACTATTTTAAAGTATGGTTTACTCAATTAAAAAAACATCCTTTAGTATATGTAGAAGCTACTATAGCTAATACATATGGATATATCTATCCGGTTGAAACTAATTGGTATGTACATATTAAGGGTAAAAAGATAATTAATAACTATGGTTTTGATTATCACTTTAATAAGAAATTAAGGCCTTTAAGAATGGTCTTAGGGGGCTTTGCAATAGCATTTCCATATATTCCATTTATTGGATTATTAATTAATATTGGATTTAACACATGGATTCTTCTATTTATGCTATCTTATTTATTTTATAGAAAAAAATACAAAGATATAATACTTCTTATACCATCATTTTTAATACTTTTAGTATGTTTTGTATCACCTGCTAACACATACTTTAGATACGCACTTCCAAACGTATTTGCCCTTCCTTTAATGCTTTTAATGTTTAATAAAATAATAAGTAAAAAAGATAAGTAAATCTAATTAATTTGCTTATCTTTTTTGTTTACACATATATTTAGGACTTTACTTGTTATTCCATCACCACAATTAGGATTAAAATGAGAATAAACCATATCTACTGCAAATAACAATATCAATATTAAACATATCGTACTTTTTAAATTAGGATTTATATTTTTATAAAGGTTATCAATTAGTGGTGCTAAACAATAAGTAAACGCACATCCTCCAAGACCAAATATAATAAGACCTTCAAGGCATACTCTTCCGTCAATATTAAAGATATAGCCACTATAATCCCACCATTTCATATGTTTAAATACTTCTAAATACCATCCAGTAAAATATTCAACTATGCCACATAATATAAATGCCGTTATAAATAAAAGCCAAGGATTTTTTCTAAATGGTTTAAGTAAAACAAGAATTAATATACCACCTGTTCCATATATAGGAAGCCAAGGACCAAACATGGTTCCACGATTTACAAATACTCCGTCACTTACTAAATGAAGCGTAACTTCCCATATCCATCCTATAAATGAGAATGTAAAAAATAATAATATCAAAGAAGTTATACTATAGCGTCTATCAAAATCTAAGCCTTTTAAAACATTTGGTGCTTTAAACCTTTTTTCTATTTTCTCTTCTGGGTAACATCCTAATGTTACTTTTCCGTCTAAAATCTCATCATTCAAAAGTTTTAATGTGTCTTTATTTTCTTTTTTGTATATTTTTCTAAGTGTCATATAAAACGAAGAATAAATGCACTCTTTATATGCATCAAAGTATAATACATCACTTAATCCAACAGTTATAAAGCCTAATAAATACCAAGGTGTTAAGGTAAGTTCAAGTAAAAATAATTTAAACTTATATCCGTTCATCATGTCTTTAGATAACCTTATCGCATCTTTTGCTTTTATATCCGGGTTTTCTGCTAAAATATACGGAACTAAAAAGTATGAATAACGTTTAACAATTCCGCCTATTATAGTTAGATTCCATAAAGCTTGATATATATTTTTTAAAAGTAATGAAAAAGATAAATGAATCTGTCTTTTTACTCTGTATGCAAAAAACAAATTTTCTATCTTTGTATCTTCAAATTTATTTTTTTCTAAAAAATACCTTGCCTTACCTATTATGGTAGGATACCTTATTAAAATAATGTATAAGAAATATATTACTGAAAGTAAAGCCAAAATAGATATTAATTTATAATTTTTCTTAAAAATAACTTTGTTTATAGAATTTAAAAATCCTAGAAAAAATGATTTAGATTTAGTTAATTCGTTAACTAATAAATTAGTTAAATTCTTTGTATTTCCCTTAACTTCAGCTTTAGCATATCTTACGTCTTTCCTGCCATTTTTTGCTATATCATCTAATAAATCAGCGTTAGACTTACTTTTTTTATTTATTTTTTGAGTTTCCTTAACAACCCTACTATTTGCAGTACTTCTAGCAGACTGTGTTACATAAGAATACCCGCCGTTTATTATAAGAAGTGAAATAAAAGTTATGACAACGTTTCTAAAAAAATGTTTTTTTAACACTCTTTTAGCATTCTGTTTTATTTTCTTAAACTGCATTTTAAATACTCCTTTATTACTAATTAATATCCTCTATGAATATGATCTATTAACATTTTAATAAATAGCCAAATAGAAAGTATTATTATAAATACTATTAAGACCATTCTAATTGTTTCGTTTTTTTCGTTTGAAAGTGCTAAAATTAAACTTGCATCTATTATTCCTATTATAAGTTCATGAAGCATCTTCTCTATTTTATCTACTTGCTTTGTAGAACCTGACATTTCAAATTTAATTTTATTATCTCCGTTATTTAAGGTTTTGAAAAACGTTAATACTTCGTTTGGTACCGAAACTAAACTTTTAGTATTTTTAACAATTTCTTTACCTGCTTTAACTATCTTTTCGCCATCTATTAAAGATGTTTTTTTATTTACTATATGATTTGTTAAAACACTTAATAAACTAAGGTTATTATTTAGATTTTTTAATGATGATTCCATAACCAAAATACCCCTAATTAGCATCGTAATATCTTTATCTAATACAAGGTTATTTTCCCTTAACATTTTAAACATATTAGAAGAAAACTTAGCAATGTCTATATCTTTTAAATCTTGACTTGCAACTTCACTTAATATCATAGATACATCACCTTTTAATTTAGACATATCACACTCACCTGTTTTAGTACACATTAAGACAAGAATTTTAGATAATTCATAGTAATCTTCTTCTATTATTTTTTCTATTGCATCATTTAATAGTTTCTTATTTTTTTCTTTTAAAGTTCCCATCATCCCAAGATCAATAAAAACTATTTTATTATCTCTTACCATTATGTTATCAGGATGTGGATCAGCATGAAAGAATCCATCATCTAACGCCTGTTTAATATAATTATCACTTAAAATATAACTTAAGTCATCTAAGTTACACCCTTCTTTAATTAAAGCGTCTTTTTCATCTAAAGAAACACCTTTTACATATTCCATAACAAGCACCTTGTTTGTTGAAATATTACTATATACTTTAGGGGATGTTACGTAATTATTATCATTTAATTTTTTAAACTTTATTAAGTGGTCTTTTTCTATATTAAAATTACTTTCTTCATATGCAGATGAAAGCATCTCATCAAGCGCTTTATTAAGGTCAATTATCTTTATTATTTTATTTAAATGTAATACCTTTATTGCTTTTTTCATTAATAAAACATCGTTTTGCATCTTTTCATAAACGTTCTTTTTGCAAACCTTTATTGCAACCGTATCCCCGTTTTTTAAAGTACCCTTATAAACTTCCGAAATAGAGGCCGCTCCAATACATTCATCTACACTTTTAAATACCTTTTTATAATCGTCATATTCTTCTTTTAATATTTTCTCTAGTTCATCCCTTGGCATAACACCTGTGTTATTTCTAAGGTTTGATAGTGCAGCACAATATTCTTTAGGTATCAAATCTATCCTAGTTGATAGTATTTGTCCTATCTTTATAAATGTAGGTCCTAACTCAGCTAATATGTTGCATACTTTTGATGGAGAAATGCCACTTTTTAAATCATTTTTAAGTATTACTTTAGTTATTTCTTCAAGCCTTTTAACATCATTACTCTTCTTCATAATAATCCCTCTTATTCTAATAGCAATTATAACATTTATAAAACAAAAAGAAAAGAAAGCATTTAATAATTCTTGCTTTCTTAAGATCTCTTTTGCATAGATTTGTTTTCTTCGTTATTTTCCTTAATCATTTTATCTAAAGCATCATCTATAAAATTATAAACCTCATCTATATGATTATTTTCTTTTAGAATTTTATATTCATCTTCAAAGTTTTCTTTAAACCGATCATTAACCCTTGAATCTTTGCTTTCTATTATCACCCGTCCATGCGCCATTACATCGGCACCTTTTACATCTCTTGCAAATTTATAATTCCATTTTGGTTCTTTGCTTTCTAACACTACTTTTTCATGAGCCTTTATATCCGCTCCTTCTATATCATGTGCAAACCTATAATTCCGTTCTGGTTCTTTGCTTTCTATTACTACGTTACCATGAGCCTTTATATCCGCTCCTTTTACATTTTTTGCAAAAATATAATTCCATTTTAGATTTTTGCTTTCTATTATCGCCTTTCCATGTGCTTTTACATCTGCTCCTTTTATATTTTTAATAAAAACATATGATAACTCACCATTTTTTAACGAAAGTATCTTACTTTCATATCTTTTAATGATTTCTGTTTCTGAAACACCAAGTTTTTTCAGTTTTTTTAAATTTTCTTCTATTTGTTCTACTTCACTCATATTTACACCTTCTTTCTTCAATTAACATTTGATTTTTCATTTAAATCTTACACTAATCCTACTTTTTTAAAACCTCTTTTGCATAGATTTGTTTTCTTCGTTATTTTCCTTAATCATTTCATCTAAAGTATCATCTATAAAATTATAAACCTCATCTATATGATTATTTTCTTTTAGAATTTTATATTCATCTTCAAAGTCTTCTTTAAACCAATCATTAACCCTTGAATCTTTGCTTTCTATTATCACCCGTCCATGCGCCATTACATCGGCACCTTTTACTTCTCTTGCAAAGTAATAATTCCATATTGCATTTTTACTTTCTATTACTACTTTTTCA
>JABLTQ010023250.1_pt1 | contig 17064 bp, 9 predicted proteins | sample 7160101 | NCBI WGS metagenome assembly JABLTQ01 (sample SAMN14651228, study PRJNA627086) | human gut metagenome | isolation source: feces | host: Homo sapiens
CCCCGGCAGACTATCCCGGACACACAGTGCCCCCGAGGATGTCAAGTCATTGCTACAAAAATGGCTTAACACCGCATATTTCTGTATAGAGGACGTTATAGAATTGTCACAAAGTAACTGGGGAGGATGTTACGTCATTGTCACAAAATTCTTTCAGTATCATTCCCATCAATTCCTGTACAATGCTTTCTGATTTAATTCTTATCAGATTATCCCATGCGTCCACTTTGCCTAACAAATTCATTCCACCATGCCAAACTAATTCTTGATCTATAATCGCAAAACACTCTGTATCTTCATCTACCATGGTTACCTGAATTCCAGTTTCTTTCATTTTTTCTATCAAAATCAGATAAAAATCTGTATTCCCATAGCATCTATTTTCTGGCTTTGTTAGAATTACACTTACTTTTACTCCTGCTTCCTGTCTTGGCTTCAGAATCTGAATAAAACGTTCTATTTTATCCGCAGTAATTGTCGGGCTTGAAATAAATGACATTGGTGTTCATATAGTTCATAATTCCGATAAAAGCCAGAATCAACACAATCCCAATTCCCACTTGTGGCATATACAGCTGTTTATCAACTTCACGATTTTTGTTAATGAAATATGAAATCTGGACTTTTGCTCTCTGCAGTTTCTTTGTCCATTCCGCAACCAGAATCCCGAACTGTCACACATACAACATTTTCTTTCACTTCCGATATAAAACATTAAACTCTCTGGGAAGAATTGGAACTTCCTCTCCGTTTACATATGCCGCCATCTCATCCATATCCACAGGCTTTACCATGTAGTCATCAACGCCGGAATAAAATCCCTTTCTCTTTGATTCAAGATCATCTAATGCTGTAATAAACAATTTGCCATACTCCAGTCCTCTGTATATCTCTCTTTAAAGTATAGAAAATTAGTATTTAAATGTCTCTATTCTAAAACATCCCGGCATATTATATAAGACTGATACGATTTTTTCATCGCCGTTCTGTCTCTGCTCACATACCCATTTACCAACATGGAAAGTCCCTGCTTCTTTTGTGAGAAAGTCTACTCTCCTATGATCCCCGGGTTTCGTATGGAAACGGATACTGCACATCATTCCTATGATCAGAAACGTATTTTCATCCAGTTCAAAGACGACTCCTGCGGCTGCCGGTGCACCGTCTGTCCTCGGGAGATACTGTATTTCTATATCATAGTTCTTAAACTTCAGATAGCATCCCTGCTCTCCATCTGACTGTTTCAGGAAACACTTCATATGTTCTGTCCCACGGTATTTCAAGTACAGCGGTCTGATCTCTTCCAGCAGCCGGTACACCTCGCCCAATGTCTCTTTAGTCCCACTCAGATTAAAGGAAAGCGGATCCAGTTTCAGAGCGTCTATCACTTCTGCCGGAAGATCCGAAGGCTGGTCTGCCCACAGATCTTCCACTCCAAAAGGCGCATAGCATAACGCATGAAAATGCAGGAATGCATAAAGGGCATAGGAAGCTGTAACCGCATCTTTCCGCACTTCGGGGATTAAAAGCGGATTATCCGGCCGGCTGTACGTCTTCATGATGTCAGAGACATATGGCACATAGATGTCCGGACCGATGGTAAAAAGTGAAGGCGCCGCTGCTTTCCATACCCACAGCATATCCTCTACCGGTCCTCCGGACGGATAGGAACCCGGATACCACGGAAACTGCTTCAGCCATACGTTCGTAAGGCAGGGAAGCGGATGTTTCTCCCTTCCAGCAGATGCAATCTGCTCCAAAGCGCTTGCGAAGCACCATGCAGAGAAAACTTCCTCCGCGTCATCACCAAAGGCTTCTTTCCATGTAGCGCGTTCTTTCTCTGTCTGCTCTGGAAGGAGCATTTCCGGCACGGATCCGCCAAACACTTCTTCTGCCTGCGCACAATAATCTCTTTCTGTTCCCAGCAGCCCTACTTCATTTTCCACCTGTACCATGATAACCGCAGAATTCTCATCTGTTTCTCTGATATGTTCCATCAGGCGCGAAAAAGCATTGGCATCTTTCTCCACCGCCGCTGTGCACAATGGTGAGATTGTATTCAATCTCTCGCCGCCATACAATTCCACACGGAAATATGTCTCACTGTTTTTCTTCATCCATACCGGCACGTAAGCGGACTCTGCGTTCTTCCAGAGACCGAACCAGAGCAGGATCAATTTCTTTTTATATTTGTCCGCCTGCTTTATAAGCGCATCCACAAGGGTGAAATCAAACTTTCCTTCTTCCGACTCCAGCGTTTCCCAATACACCGGCACGATCAGCGTATTCAGATTACTCTGCTCCATCTTCTCCCAGATTTCTATTTCCATCCTTTCCGGATCATACGCAGCGGAATTATGTACCTCGCCTGCAAATGCCTGAAAGGGTTGACCGTCTACATATAATGTTGAAATTCCGTTGTCATTTCTTATCTCTGCCATGTGCTTCATTCCATTATTTCCCTTTCTTTAGAAAAGAATCTTAGTACGGGCAAGCCAAAGGCGTATTCCACTTATAAGCGCAGAAATCCCAACTGCGATCGCAAATGCTCCTGCCACGATATTCATGATTCCTGAACTTTTCACTGTATGATACATTTTTTCTTCCATATACCTACCTGTTTCATCTACATCCTATTATCACATTTACTCGTTACCCTAACCATCAATCTGCCAGCCTGATTCTCTTTATCATAATCAGCAGATGACGCACTGCCTGTTCCAATTCTTCTCTCGTCACTCTGCCTTCTTCGTATCCTTTTAATATCTGGCGGATTACCGGAGGACCGCCGGGCATTACGATATCGTTTCCTGCCGCAACAGCGTCCGCGCCGTCCACAACCATATCCATATCTCCCCAATCCGTTACAACAGCCCCTTCAAATCCCCATTCCTCACGCAGGATCTGTGTGCACAGGTCATGGCTGCCGCCGGAAAATGACCCGTTGATCTTATTGAAGGAGGTCATGATGCATGCGATCCCGGCATCTTTGACTAACATCTCGAACGGCTTTAAATACTGTTCTCTAAGTGCCCTTTCTGTCAGGATTGAGTCCACTGCATCTACATTTTTCCCTGCATTTCCGCGGCGGAATGTCTCCTGTTCATTTGCCGCGAAGTGCTTCGGGCACACAATAACCGGACGGTCATTCTGTACGCCTTTTGTGATCTCGCAGGCACAGACTCCCGTCAGGTACGGGTCTTCAGAAAAATATTCAAAATTTCTTCCGCACAGCGGATTCCTGTGGAGATTCACAGCAGGAGCAAGCCAGACATTTACCTGCTGTTCTTCACATTCTTTTCCTACTGCATCCCCGAACATCTGCCACATTTTTTTGTCAAAGGAGCACGCAATGAGCATTTCTGTCGGCCAGGCAATACCGCCGATCCCGGCAGGGCCGTCCTTATAAAAAATGGATTTGATCCCTTTTTCCGCAATCGCCGGGGAAACATATCCCGGATATCCTGTCGGATGGCTGTTTATCGTCAGCGGATTCCCATCTGCGTCAAAAATTGCAGACGGGTCAGTACGGTCACCCACAGCCGCAAATGGGGTGCCCGGTCCATAACCCACACAGAGAGAAGCGAGTTCTTCGATGGACAGTTCCGGCAGACTTTGCTGCGCTTCTTTTTCAGCCTGTATACTCTCCCCTCCTGCAAGAATATCCTCTTCCGTTACAGAAATTACCTCCGTCTCGGTCACGCCTCCATCAGGTTTTTTCTCATATACGTCTTCCGGCTGACACCCTGTGCAGTCTTTCTGTGTCAGGAACGAAAGCTTTCCTCTGTTGCATCCCGAGATAGTCAGACGGTTCGCACACTGTTCTGTAAGGACTGTATCCCGCAGGCATACCATTCCCACCGTAAAGGTGTCTCTTGATGATTTTCCCATCTTCAGGAGATAATCGCCTGACTCGATGACCCAAGCGGCTCTTTCCTCATCATAAACCGCCAGTTCTCTCCATGGGATCCAGATCTTAACCTGCTCTTTTTCACCCGGAGCGAGGTCAGACGTTTTCTCGAATCCTTTCAATTCCTGATAAGGACGCTCCACGCCCTCTGCTGGATATACCTTAGACAGATAAATCTGGATTACCTCTTTCCCCGACATTTCCCCAATATTTTTCACATCGGCTGTCACCAGAATACCGCCGTTTTGCTTCTTGACCAATGCATCGCTGATCGCAAATGCAGTGTAAGATAGTCCATAACCAAAGGGGTAAAGCACCTGTTTTCCGAATGTATCGAAATAACGATATCCAGTATAAATATCTTCCCAATACACGGTTACCGGACTCTTCGTAAAACCTGTACTTCCGTTTTCTTCTGACGAAAGACCGTAACTCTCATAGTCCAGAATATTCTCCAGATGCTCCTTATCCCATGAGAAATGATCTGCCGACGGATAATCTTCATAGTGTTCCGCTATAGTCACCGCCAGTTTCCCGGAAGGATTAATCTCCCCTGTCAAAATGCCAGCCAGCGCAGAAGCCCCTTCTTCCCCCGGGATTCCAATAAACAGAAGGCTTTTTATGCTCGCATATTTTTTCACCCACGACAGATCAATCAGTCCGTTTACATTCAGGACTATCACTACATTAGCAAAATGGGTACAAATATCCTTTAACAGGCTTTCTTCTGATCTGGTCAGGTAATAATCCTCCGGCAGATGACGGTCACACTCTTCTCCGCCGGAGTTTCTGCCGATCACGAAGATTGCTGTGTCTGTTTTTTCCGCCGCCTGAAAGATAAGTGTCTCCGGCACATCATATTCATCAAGCGGAGCCTTGTATTTTCCGAATATTTCGTACATGATTCCGCTGTTTACCATTTCGCTGACCTTCGTCCAGTCAAACTCATCCTCTTCCGTTACCTGTTCTGCACTTGCTTTATACTCATAAAATCCTTTCAGCTGCGATTCAGGTTTTATCCCTCTCTTTTCACATTCTTCCAGAATTGTGCCGCACCCGGCTATATTAGCACCACCGGATCCATTTCCGGAATACAAAGTGCCTATCTGTGTCCTTCCGAAAAATGCAATCTCTTTCTTCTCTTTTAAAGGGAGTATATGGTTCGCATTTTTAAGCAGAACAATCGATTCTTCTGCTATTTTTCTGGCAATCTTTTTTTTATCCATTTTTTATCCTCTCCTGTTTTCTCATTTCCTGCCGAACCTGACAGCCGGCCTGCTGTAAATCTAACGGATTTATAGTCTTACTTCCCGTGCTTTCGCATAAAATGCCCTTTCCACTCCATTGATCCATTTATCTTCTGTGATTCGGTATGTTCCTTTTAACCGGATATTCTCAGAAGAACTTCCAATTTCTGCATCTATATCCCCTTTTTCCACCTTCCAGCGCATCTGCCTGTCAAGAAAGGCTGACTGATCCGCCTGCACTGTAAATGTCACTCGTACTTTCTCCTCCGGCTCCATATGGATCCGCTTAAATCCGGCAAGCTCTTTCACCGGACGTGTCATACTTGCGAATCTGTCCCTGAGATAAAGCTGTACTACCTCATCCCCGGCACAGTTTCCTGCATTCTTTACCACACAGCTGATCTGTACCGATTCTTCTGCTCCAATCTCTGCTGCCGATATATGAATTTCTGAATACTCAAACCGTGTATAAGACAATCCATGCCCGAAGCAATATCGCGGTGTATGAGGAAGATCCACATAGTTGACAAATCCGATACTCTCCTGCTGGTGCCATGCAGAACCGTTCGGGTGATTATAATAAATTGGAATCTGTCCGGCGTGATATGCCACGGATACCGGCAGCTTACCGCCCGGGTTATATGCACCCAGCAGGACATCCGCCACAGCCTGCGCTCCCGTTTCCGCTGGGTTCCAGGCTTCTATGATGGCATCCAGATATTGGTCTGCTGTGTCACTGGAGATTGGTCTTCCATCAAAATGAACCCCAATCAAAGGCTTACCACATGCAGCGGCAGCCTGAATAAATGCATCCTGACATTCCGGCAGATTGATGTCGGCAGCGTCCACACCTTCGCCCATGGTCGCCATAGAGCATGTGCCGTGCTTTCCTCCCAGAGTCAGGATCACAGCATCTGCTTCCCTGACTGCCTGCAGCGCTTCTTCAAATCTGCCCTGATCCTTTCCGGCAACCGGATACCCGTATGCATACAGAATCTCCGTGTCTGTCATCCGCTCCTTCAGTTCTTCTAACAGGCTTCTGCAGTCCGGCTTCTGCAGGCGCAGGATATCATCAAAAAGCTCCGCTTCGTCTGACTGGATCTTTGTACCTGGGACATAATTCACCGGCTCACCATTTGGCAGCATTGCTCCGCTGATCTGCCCGGACTCCGGGCTGCCCTCTACCCCTGCGATGGAGCTTGCAACAGCGTAGACCGACTCCATCATGCACAGATGGGTATATCCGCCGAAGAACTTACGGGCACAGTCTACATGAGGTCCAATCAGGGCAAGCTTCTTTATCTTACCTGACAAAGGAAGTATCCCGTTGTTTTTCAGGAGTACCATGGACTCTCTTGCTGACCGGAGAGATAACTCCGCCCCCTCTTTCTCTTCAAAAATCTTTTGACAGGACTCACCATCCATGGCGAACGGATGCTCAAACAGACTCATGCGGAACTTGGCTTCCAACACCCGCAGAACGGTTCGGTCCAACAGTTCTGTATCCGCCTGTCCGCTTCGGAACATTTCTTTGAGTTCCTCACCATAACCGATCGCTTTCGGCATCTCTATGTCCATCCCTGCTTCCATGGCAAGAAGCCCTGTTTCTCCGATAGTCTCCCCGATCCGCTGGACTTCGTGGGCATTGTTAATGCCGCCGTAGTCGCTGACACACAGACCGTCAAACCCCATCTTTTCTCTGAGAATTTCCGTGAGCAGCCTGTGTGAAACGGAAGCCGGTTCCCCGTCAATGGAATTATAGCAGGGCATCACTCCTTTCAGCCCGGATTCAGAAATCGCAGACTGGAAAGGCTTGCCGTATATTTCTTCCATGAGGCGGGACGGCGTATCGCTGTTTGTCCCGTGGATACCACCCTGTGAATTGTGAAATCCGAGAAAATGCTTGGCCACACTTTCCGGTCTTCTGCCGCCTGCCTCTGTTGTCTGGATTCCTTTCGTATATGCCGTTCCCAGAGCTGCCGCCAAAGCCGGGTCTTCTCCGTAGGTCTCTCCCTGTCTTCCCATGCGGGAATCCCTCGAAATATCCAGCACTGGTGCCAGAATGTGAGTGATGCCGCAGGCTGCTTCCTGTTTTGCCACCACTTTGGCTATCTTCTCTTCCAGCTCCGGATCCCATCCTGAGCCTCTGGCGATTCCGGAGGGGAAACTGGTTCCTTCCTGAATAAATGCTCCGCACAGTCCCTCCATATGAAAGATTGCCGGGATATGATGAGGGCTTTGTCTCATCACAGTCTCCTGCATCTTCCTCTGCCATCCAGCGGCCTCTTCCAGCGTGCCTATCCTGCGCATTTCCAGAGTACTCACCTGTCCAATCCCGTAAGGCATCTCCAAAGCCTGCTGTTCCATATCATCATAGCTGTCGCCAAATGGGAAAATGCAGCCAAGCTGCGCCATCTTCTCGTCTAAAGTCATTTCTTCGAGAAGTGCCCGTGCCCGTTCAGCCGGGGTTCTCTCGGTGTCTGTATATTTTACCTTCTGCTGTACCATTTACTTTCTTCTCCTTTTACATCTGCGCATTCAATTCTTTTAGTACGGCTTCATAAACCGCTTTTACCTCTGGGGCAGAGCTGATTCCTTCAGCCAGAGTCATTTGCCTTGCATACTCGATCATTGGATTGTGTACAAGCTCCGGCAGCATCTCTTCCATCATCTTCATGCCAAGAGGTTCGTCCAGAATCTCTCCCAGTGTACTGTCCAAAGTGAATTTCAGCTCTTTTAAACTTGTGTTTGTGTCATATTCATACACATATGTTCCCGATCCCACCTCAAAGGATTCCTCTTTTTCCGGCAGGAACAGCTCCGCCCTCGTATTGGCAGGTACGCTGACCTCCACACGGATCTTTCCATTGCGGCAGCTCCAACAGGAAACAATCTTTCCGTAAGGAGACTCCAGCTCTGTCCTTACCTCTTCGATTCCCCTTACAAACATCGGTTTTACATAAAATCTCCTGTATCCGGCTTTCGTCTGGTTTATACCGCCGATTTTCCGATACATCCAATCGCCGATCGCTCCATTTGCATAGTGGTTCATAGAATTAAGCCCCGGATCTTGCATGGTGCCGTCCGGCAGGACGGCGTCCCACCTCTCCCAAAGCGTCGTCGCGCCCTTATTCACAGCATACAGCCATGATGGCAGATCCTCTCTCACAAACAGGAGTCCGGCCGTATCATGCGCTTTGTTCTCAGACAAGGCATGACATAAATACGGCGTCCCTACAAATCCTGTGGTCAAATGATTCTGATGATCTTCTATATTGCTCACCAGCATTTGTACAATATTTTCCCTATCCTTTTCATATGCCAGGTTAAAATAGAGAGACAGCGCGCATGCAGTCTGAGTCTCGCTGACGATCCTGCCTCTTGCGGTGTAATATTCTTTCCTGAAAGAGTCCAGCGTCTTTTCATGGAGCACTTCATAATATGCCGCCTCTTCATATTTTCCCAGCACATGAGCCGTCTTTGCCACAAGCTCTGTGACGTATATATAGTAAGCGTTTGCCACAAAGTAAACATCTGTAGCTCCAACGCTTTTATCTCCCATCTCACGATCCAGTGCCAGCCAGTCACCATACTGGTAATTGGTCATCCACAGCCCGTTTTCATTTACATGATTGTGAATATAATCTACCCACTCGTGCATACATTTCCATGATTCTTCTAAAATACGTGTGTCTCCATACGTCTGGTAGACTACCCATGGTATAATCACTGCCGCATCGCTCCACGCCGCGGAACTGTAAGTTCCCTGTATGTCCGGTACTATATGAGGCACTCCCCGTTCCAGTGAAGACGCCGCCGATATATCCCTCATCCATTTTGTAAAAAACAGAGCCGTCTCCCGGTTGAACGCTGCTGTCCATGAGAATACCTGCGCATCTCCCATCCATCCAAGCCGCTCATCCCTTTGAGGACAGTCGGAGGGGATATCAAAGAAATTATCACGCAGACTCCAGGAAATATTGCTCTGAAGCTGGTTCACTTTTTCATTGGAACATCGGAACTCTCCGGTCTTTCTCATGTCCGAATGCGTTACGCAGGCTGTAAACATCTCAGGTCGGGGATTCTCTATTCCCTCCACGGCAGCATACCGGAAACCATGAAATGTAAAGTGGGGCATCAAAACCTGTTCTTCCCCGTTTAGGATATAGGTGTCCTCGGATTTTGCCGTCCGCAGAGTGTCCGGGTAAAATACACCGTCCTGATCCAGAGTCTCCGCATGGCGGACAGTGATTTTCTGGCCTTTTTCTCCCCGGATTCTGATTTCTACAAGACCTGTAAGGTTCTGGCCGAAATCTACAAGTATATTCCCTTTGGAATCCGTGAAAACCCTCTTTGCCTTCAAGCGCTCAGTCACCCGCACCGGTTCATTTAGCTGCGGCGTCAATACAGTCGGATGAAATACGGCTTCTGGCACGGCAGATACTTTTCCCTCTCTGATATTAGGGGCATTTGTATCAATTGTCTCTCCCATGTAAATCTCACTGTAACGAATCTGGCCGGTACGCACATGCCATGTCTCATCCGTAGTAATTACCTCTTCTGTCCCGTCTGTATAACGCACATGAAGCTCTGCCCAAACAGCAGTCCGATCCCCATACCGGTCCGGCTTACAGTCAAAGCTGAGAATCCCTTTATACCAGCCGTTGCCCACGGTCAATTCCAGGACATTTTCCTGTCCTGTCCCTTGCAGCCTGTCTGTCACATCATAATATTGATACTGCAAAATCTTATGGTAATTTGTCCAGCCGGGTGCCATGTAATAATCTTCTACCCTTTTTCCGTTCAGGGTAATTTCATAGACACCAAGCGCCGTGGCGTAAAGGCAGGCAGATGACACTTCCTTGTCCGGAGAAAATTTCCGGAAGAATACCGGACAAGCCATCTCCTCAGGAGGGAAATCATGCGTAATCATCTTGGCCTGAAAATCTCCGGTATCAAAAATACCTGTTGTAAAAGCTGTTTCTGCTTTTGCTCTATTTCCATAATTGTCCCAGATTTCGAGAGAAACCTGATACTCCTGTTCTCTGGTAAGCGCTTGTCCGGCATAAGGAACCAGCACAGACTGATCACTCTCAATCTTTCCACTGTCCCAGAAGCATTTTTCTGCACTGCTCACAATCAAATGCCATGCTGTCTGCACCACATTGTTGTCACCTGATGCGATCTTCCATGAAAAGCGGGGAATCTTCACAGCCAGTCCTTTGGGCTGTTCCCTGTATTCTATCCTGAAATCATAAATTTTCATTCTTGTCTTCTCCTTCCTGCCTGTCCATTCCCCTATTACTATTTTCCGCCTATAACTCAAGCCGGCGCTCCGATTCCGACGGAAGCGCCGGCTCTCATAATTACAATGTTTCTTTCAGCTTTGCCTGCTTCTTAATAATATCTGTTTCTTATTTTTCAATGGTCTTTCCTGCTCTGCGCGCAGCGATTTCCTCGCGCATCTTCGGCAGTTTTTCTTCCAGATCGAATTTCAGGAAGATTACAAACATCACAAGGTTGATCACAACCGGAAGATAATTTGAGACTCCATAGATGGAATATCTCATGGATGTACTTGCGACTTCCAGCGTGGCATCATATGCACCGATTGCCAGGAACGCCGACAGTACTGCTGCACCAAGGCCATTTCCAACCTTACTGCCAAAGCCGATTGCTCCGCCCGACATTGCCACCAGCTTCTTATCATATTTCCACTCATTGTAATCAATGGTCATAGATGTCAGCACGCCATACAGACTCATCATCGGAATCTGTACAAAGCTGCCTAACAGACCGGTCACCACACAAACTGTAAAGTTCGTCGGTATAAAGCAGCGAATGCCTGCGAGTATCGCCGCTCCTAAGAGCCCGATGGAGATTGTCCTCTTGATTCCAAGTCCGGCAATAATCGGCTTGGATAAGATGAATCCCACTACGGTAGCCAACATACCTGCTGCTCCGATTATTCCGACCAGATTATCATTTCCGAAAATCCATTTACAGTAGTATATACTGCCAGATGCCGTGATACCGCTCGTAACACTTGTGATCAAGTTAAAGAGCAGGATGATCACCCAGTATTTATTCTTCAGAAGCATTGTCATTGCTTCTTTGAAAGGAACCGGCTCTTCCTCTTCTTCAGCAGCTCCCTCGGTTTCTTCTTCGTAATCACATGCAAATTTGGCTTTGCGGCCGTTATGGCAGCAGATTGCAAACAGGACAAATACCAGTACACCAAGTACCACGCCGTATTTGATCCATGCGGACTGTGTGCCGCCCAGCATATTTGTCACCGGGATCGTGAGAATGGAGATCAGCATTCCAGCGCCATAATTGGCAACCGCACGGAACAGCCCGATACTTCCTCTCTCGCTCAAGCTTCTGCTTCGTACAGTCATAACTGCTGAAAACGGGGTCGCAATAAAGGTATAAAGACCTGCGGACAATACCAGATTCGTAATCAGCGCGTAGATTACGCCCGGAATCTGTCCTGCCTGAATCGGTACGGTAAACATCAGAACCATAATCAGGGCTGCCGGAATAATCTGCGGCAGGATCCATCTGAAATACTTATGGTCACCTCCTTTTGAATGATCGATAAAATTCCCCGCAATCACATCCGAGAATGCATCAATCACCTTTGAGATTGCCAATACAATACCAACACTTCCGACAGCCAGTCCTACCTTGTCCGTGTAGAAATAATTGAGCTGTCCGACCAGATTCGCCATCAGCCCTAATGCGAGCTGTCCGCCGAAATCTGCCAGATAATCTCTTTTGCGCATTACGCGCCTTGCGCCCTGCTTGTCGTAACGGGGTGCGTTTTTGTCTTTTGCCATCTTTCCTCTCCTCCTGTATCATTGATGATAGGTTTACTATACTGTTTTTCTATAGATGATTATTGTAAAATAATTTACAAAATTGTAAGTTTCATCCTCGTTTTATTAAAACTTCTATCCTATGCTGCTTAGCATCCTGATAGTCTGGTATCAGCCCGGAATCGCAGATTGAACCGTCAGCATAAACCTCGGCTTTTCCATTCTTAATATGTTCGGGATTGCGGATGATAATATGATAATCCGCACCTCTGAAGTATCTCGTCACTTCTGCCTCTTCCCATTCTTCAGGAAAGCAGGGACTGATCCTAAGCCCTTCATAATCCCGTTTCACACCCAGAATACCTTCATACAGCCCCATCATGCACCATGCGGAAGTTCCTGTTGTCCATGACTGATAGGATTTCCCGTAATATCCCGGGTTCGTGGAATAGCAGTTGGTAAATACATAAGGTTCTGCCCCGGACTTCGCCGACGGGTTCTCTTTGCTGTCAGGCATAATCTTTTTCAGCGTTTTCAGTGCCTTTTCCCCTCTGCCTGTACAGCAGTCCATGAGGATCTTAAAGCCAGTAGCATGACAGTACACTCCACCGTTCTCAAAAAGTCCCGGCAGCATACCGGACATCCTTCCCACATGGGCATCATACTCCGGGTACGGCGGCAGATTTAATGGGAAGCCAAAATCCTGCTCCATACTGTCCACAGCTTCCAACACGTAGGCCAGCCTTTCTCTGTCCGCGACTCCTGCCAGTACAGCCCATGTTTGTGCGTTCAAATAGATTTTGCTTCCGGCGCTGTCCTGCGTTCCTACGTTTCCCTTGCTGCTTAAGGCCCTCGCATACCATTTTCCATCCCATGCATAGCGGTTGATATCTTCCTTCAGCTGTTCATATTCCTTCTCCAGAAATCCGGCATATTGTGTATCACCCGCATACTCCATCATTCTCTTTAATTCTCTCAGAGCCAGACAGAACTGGTGGGACAGCATCACAGACTCTGCCTCCGGATCATCCGTAATATTTAAGGCGTCATTCCAGTCGGCGAAATAAATCTTCACCAAACCATGCTCCCCTTTATCAAGAATTAAGCGATTAATCGCAGCCTTTACATGTTCCAGCACGGATGCTTTGCCGCCGTCCTGCCATTCAATCTCCGTATCAAGAATTGACAGATCTCCCGTCTCCTTGATCAGTTCGCACACCGCCCAGATGATCCAGAATGGTTGGTCTGAATAACGCGTATCATCATAGGGATACCATGTAAGCACTCCGTGCCCGTCCTGAAACTGATGGCGCAGACATTCCAGGATTTCTTCTTTTGCTTTCTCCTGACGGTAATTCAACAGCGCTACAGAAATCTGCAGGTTGTCACGGACACCTTTCTTTCCTACGATACAGAAATCTGCCTGCTTTTTTACCCAGTTGTTCATCATATGATTAATCTTCTGGTCCGGTGTTTTCACAGACAAAGAGCTAATCTTCTCATAGTTATACGCCTCCGCCTCTGCGAACTCCCGTTCTGTGGATTCTGCATCTGCATACCGCTTTACTGCACTGCATGCCTCTTCACAGGAAGAGCTGATCCCGAATACCACCTGAATCTCTTTCTCCTCTCCCGGCATCAGCGTGATCTTATGCTGCAGCACCCCGCCAAGAATGAACAGCGAGGCTTCGGAATTTGTACAGTCTTTTCCATTCACGACAATATCTGGTCTCTGGAACAGGGCGCAGGTCGATGCATCCGGAAGTGTCAGTGTACTTATGGAACCGCAGAACTTCGTCAGGTCACCGTCCCATGCATAAACCGGCTCGGATGAAGCCAGAAACCCATGATACAGTTCATGGGGTGCGAAGGGATGGTCGGAATCACAGTAGATTCCGTTCAGTTCCCGTTTGAATTCTGTCTTCATGCAGCGGTACATTTCGTAGTATCTGGGATAAGAGAAGCCTTCCAGATAGAAACTGACCGCAGAGAACATGCTTAACCTTTTCTCTTGCTCTGCTGTATTGCGAAGTTTCAGTGTCCACACCTCATGAAACCCTTTCTTGGGCACGAAAATCCTCCAGGATTCCTCGATTCCGTTTTTCCTTGAGCAAATCTGTGTGTGCCCGATACTATGTGTACAGCAGTAGTCTTCCACCTCTGTGTTAAGCGACCCCTTCCCGATATTCCAGCATGTTCCGTCTGCATCATCTCTTAAATATACGTATCTGGCATCATCCCGGTTGATCATACACATATCTGCTTTTTCGCTCAGATAATAACTGCGCCCGTGTCCTACCTGTGATATCTGAGCGCAGTAGCGGTCTTCATTCCACAGGTAATTATACCAATAACGCGGTGTTTCCGCATGATAGATCCGGCAGCCGTTCCCGTCCGGTGCGAACTCATACAATCCATTTTGTGCACTTTTCTTTAACTCAGAATTCATCTTTCTTTCAATCTCCTGTTTTATTATTTTGTAATCTCAAAGCACTCCCTTGGAAACTATGCTTATTCACCGACCACAAGTCTGTACTGGATGCCCGGAACAGAACCGTCCATTGCAAACCGTATTTCATCTCCTGTTTTTTCTCCATTCATTTCGGCAATTACTTCCCCGATCGGATTTAACACCTCCAGTTTCGCATTCTCCGCTTTCACACGGATGCAGCCTTCCAGTGTCTCTGCGTACAGTTTGCCTTTGAACTCCACAGCGGCAAACGGAATCCCCATCAGCTCCGGTCCTTTGCCAAATGTTGTCTCGTCCATACCGGTTGTCCCCATTGCCGTCAAAATATATTCTGACGCGCCATCCATCTTAATTTCATCTTTTGCGATCAGAGCCAGTGTAATCCTTTCGTTTTCCGCCTCCACACAGATCTTGTCAGAAAGGGAAATCTCTTCTTCCGGCGCGCCGCTGAAATAGCCGCAGTAAGGTGTGTGGATAGAGAAGCGTGCGTGATCCGGGTCAAAAACGATTTCTTTTGTGTCTGAAATCAGCCTTCCTTCCACATAGCCGGTATCTTCCGGCAGAATACCCCACTCTTTCATCGCACTGTCCATGATTTCGGCAAACGTCCGGTAATCTCCGTTGCCCGATGTCTCTCTGATCCGGTCGAACACAAGTGCTTTTTCTCCAAGATGCACTCCCGGCTGAATCTCTTTCGTGTCTTTCGCAGCATTTTCCAGACGGTTTTCTTCTTTATAACACCGGAACGCATCCCTGTACTCAGACCATGCATAATATACTCCATGTTCCGCATCTGAGAGATCAGCTCCGTTTAAGAACCCGGCATTTACCGCTATGTCCGCATTGCCCTGATACTTGTCTCCTCCGTCCAGAAATACATTGCGCATGGACGTGATATACGGGAAAAATGTAGTCGGCATAGCGTGGAAAAGAGGCAGCGTTTTCAGGTCATTCTGTGTGTAGACCACATCCACGCAGTTCTTTGCCACGGATACAAGCCCCTTCAGGAAAACAGAGGCCATGAATCCCCACTGACAGATTACTGCCGGATCGTTATATACATCGAAAACATTCAGTATCTCATCTGCCGGCTGGTCATCCCAGTTCTCGGAGGTATGGTGATTATAAAGAATCAGTCCGTCCCAGTCGTTTAAGCAGGCATATGCTGCCATCTGCACAAACGCCGTGGAATGGAAAGGATGCTCCCCATACTCGTTCCACTCGCTGAGCATAAAAGGTTTTCCTTTCACAATCGCCAGTGATCCCAGACTTAAAAGGGTTGTTGCCGCTGATCCCGCGCCGGTCTGCATGGTCAGAGGATTCGTAGAGACATATTCCATGGGGCCGGCCACCAGGTATGTATTATTCTCTACCGGAAGGAGAGGATGGTTAAAATAGCTGTTATTCTCCATCAGGTCGCCGTCTGTATGCCCATACACATCCGCTGCCCCGGCAATTAAATTGCTGGTAACGACAGGAACTTTTGCCCCGAGGAAATGGATATAGTCTTTCATATCCTGATAGAACTTCCGGTTCATATAGATGCCGAACTCCATAAAGTCGGCATATCTTGCCGGTCCTTCCGGTGCATCCCACTCTCCTTCCGGGTCGCTGACCGGCTGGTAGAAACTGCCTTCAATCCCCCGGACGGTTCCCCGAGCCGGATCTTCTTCCTCCCCCAGTGCGCAGCAACCGTCCTTTGTCCACGCTTCTTCCAGATGCTCCCGTGTGTGGTACTTCATCAGCAGGAAGTCGTTAAAGCGCTCCTGTACTTCTGCCCGGTAGGATTTCATCTCTTCCCCTGCATCGTCGCCCATATTCCCCTTGATAGCAGTGTCCTCGTTGTTGATTTGGATTGTCACTACCGCCGGATCATCGATAAGCGCCAGTCCCGTATAGGGATTCACATGGCAGAGTAGCTCCTTTGCATACTCTTTCTGGAGTTCAATCATCCGCTGGTTGTACAGACAGTACCGTTTGATACAGGAGGGTGCACCGCCCGGATACTCCATGCCGTCTCCCTCTTCAAACTTTCTCGCTACAATCAAGTCTATATGGAGATAGATGCCCTTCTCTTTCAGCTTCGCCGCAAAGTAATCGAACCGGTCCAACCCATCCGGGTTGAATTTCCTGCTGGTACCGGATGCATAGTCCAGAAGAGGTGCTTCCTTGCAGCTGCTCCAGCTTCCCGGCTCCTCTCCCACAGGGGCGTCCGCCGCATGGAGACGGATGATGTTCACTCCCATGCTGGCGAACCGTTCCGCCATTCTGTCCGCCGTCTCATGATCCGGCGTATTGGAACGCGCCGCCACATTGAATCCTAAAAACCGCGCTCTCGTACCATCTTCAAAATAAAGATGCCCCTTTTTCGCTTCGACAAACCCATGTTTTCCCGCAGGCGCATCCAGCAGATGAGAGTAATTGAGGACTCCCGTATTCGGTTCTGCCTTGTGTATCCTGATTCGTTGTTTCATTCTGATCTTCCTCCTATCTCTTCCAGCTCCTGCTACCTTATCATTTTTCTTGCACAGCAACCTTTCTGATGTCAGACTATCACATGGCAATTTACCGTGGATATGTGTACATGATACAGAAAATCTTTACTCATCGCTCATA
>JABLTQ010139732.1_pt1 | contig 16915 bp, 13 predicted proteins | sample 7160101 | NCBI WGS metagenome assembly JABLTQ01 (sample SAMN14651228, study PRJNA627086) | human gut metagenome | isolation source: feces | host: Homo sapiens
AGATCTTCCCGTCAATGTCGGGAGAATCAGCATAGGTTCTGCCGTAATAGCTGTCCTCGTCCGGGTCATAGCCCTCGCAGAGCACCTGCATGACCCTGCCGACGCAGGAATCGTTGTATTCGTCCATGATGCGCGACTGGATCTCCGCGACCATATCGGCGCGCTGCTTCGCAATCTCGGTATCAGGATATTCCATTTCGGCTGCGCGTGTGCCCTCTTCGGGCGAAAACGCGAACGCACCGACGCGTTCAAGCTTGTATTCCTTCAGGAAATCGCACAGCTGTGCAAATTCCACCTCGCCCTCGCCGGGAAGACCGGTAATGAGGCTTGTGCGGAGCACAAGGCCGGGGATCTCATGGCGGAGCTTTGTGAACAGCTGCCGGACATATTCGCCGTTGCCGCGCCGGTTCATTTTACGCAGGATCTCGTCGTTGATATGCTGGATGGGAATATCCAGATATTTGACGATCTTCGGCTCGTTTGCCAGAACGTCGATCAGCTCCTGCGACATTTCATCGGGATAGAGATAATGTACCCGGACCCAGACCAGCCCGTCGATTTTGCAGAGCCTGCGCAGCAGCTCCGCAAGCTTCCGCTCGCCGTAGAGATCGAGGCCGTAGCGGCTGGTATCCTGTGCGACGACGATCAGCTCCTTCACGCCGTCGGACGCAAGCTGCTCCGCTTCCTTTATCAGATCTTCCATCGGGCGGCTGCGGAGCTTGCCGCGCAGCTTCGGAATGACGCAGTAAGCGCAGTGGTTGTCGCAGCCCTCGGCGATTTTCAGATAGGCGTAATATTCCGGCGTTGTGAGGATCCGGCCATCTTCCGACTGGTCGGCATTGATATCGTCGAAACGCTTGTAGCACTTGCCGGACAGCACCTGCCCGACCGCGTTCGCAACATCGTAATACGAGCCTGTGCCAAGCACGCCGTCGACCTCCGGCAGCTCCTTCAGAATTTCCTCCTGATAGCGCTGGGCAAGACAGCCGGTGACGAGAATTTTCTGAATTCTCCCTTCTGCTTTCAGCTGCGCCATGGCCAGAATGTTGTCAATGGCCTCTGTCTTTGCGGATTCAATGAAGCCGCAGGTGTTGACAATGACGAGTTCCGCACCGTCGGGGTCTGGGCTGATCTCATAGCCCGCCTGCCGCAGCAGCCAGAGCATGTGCTCGGCGTTGACCTGATTTTTGGCGCAGCCAAGCGAGATCATGCCGATCGTATGGGTCATGATATGTCGTCCTCCGTGATTTCTTCCAGCTCCAGCCCGACGCGATAGCGCCGGAGGCCGGACTGGATGTCCTTCCAGCTGTGGCCGCGCCGGATGAGCGCGTCCACAGTCCGTTTTACTTCTTTTTCGTCCGGATCCTTCCCCTGCCAGCGGCGGAGCAGAAAGCGGTCAATGGCGTCGTCCATTTCGGGCAGCTCCGCAAGCGCCTCCTCCCAGAGTTCCTGCGGGATGCCCTTTTCGAATAAAATATTTTTGATGCGGCTTTTCCCGTAGCCCTTTGCCGCAGCGCTTGCAGCGAGCTGCCGTGCTGTCTCGCGGTCATCGAGCAGATGCAGCTCCTTGAGCCAGCCGACGGCTTCCTGCGCGTCGGCTGCTTCCTCACCCTTCCGGACAAGGCGCTTCTGCAGCTCCTTTTCAGACACGCCTGCCGCTGCGACAATGCGCACGGCCCGCGCCTTTGCAGACGCTTTTCCGGCAGCAGCCAGCAGCGCCTGATAGTCTTCCTCCGTCAGCTCCATTCCGCTGTAAAGGCCGAAGTCCGCAAGCAGATACGGCTGCGTTTTTAAAACAGTATCGTCGTCAAAGACAAGCTTGACGCGCTTTGACTGCGGCAGCTCCTGAATGGCAAGCAGGCGCATCAGTCGTCGTTAAAATCGTCTGCCGAGATACTTACAGGCTTCGCGGCGACGGATGCGAGCGGCTTTGCGTTCTTGCCCTGCAGCTTCCACATATTGTCTCGGATGGACTGCTCAATGCGGTCAGCGACGTCGGGATGATCAATGAGGTACTGCTTGGCCGAGTCGCGTCCCTGTCCAATGCGCTCGTCTCCGATGGAGAACCAGCTGCCGCTCTTGTTGATGAGCTCGAGCTGCACGGCAAGGTCGACCATCTCGCCCCATTTGGAGATGCCTTCGCCGTACATGATATCGAAAAACGCCTCTTTGAAGGGGGGCGCGCATTTATTCTTGACGATCTTGGCCCGCGTGCGGTTGCCGATGACCTCGGAGCCGTTTTTGATGGCCTCCGTGCGGCGGATATCGATACGGACAGATGCATAGAATTTCAGCGCGTTGCCGCCGGTCGTCGTTTCGGGGTTGCCGTACATGACGCCGATCTTCATACGCAGCTGGTTGATGAAGATGACGACGCAGTTTGTCTTGGAGATATTACCCGCCAGCTTTCGCAGCGCCTGCGACATGAGCCGGGCCTGCAGGCCGACGAACGTATCGCCCATCTCGCCCTCAATTTCCGCGCGGGGCGTCAGCGCCGCAACAGAGTCGACGACCACAACGTCGACCGCGCCGGAGCGCACAAGCGCGTCGGTGATCTCCAGCGCCTGCTCGCCGGTATCCGGCTGGGAAACCAGCATGGAGTCAATATCCACGCCGATACGGGCGGCATAGTCCGGGTCAAGCGCGTGCTCGGCGTCGACGAATGCGACCTCGCCGCCGCGCTTCTGTGCCTGCGCAACGATATGCAGTGCAAGCGTCGTTTTACCGGAGGATTCCGGGCCGTAGATCTCGATAATTCTGCCCTTGGGTACGCCGCCGATGCCGAGCGCGGCGTCGAGCGCCAGAGAACCGGTCGGGATCGCGTCGACCTGCAGATCGGGCCGGTCGCCAAGGCGCATGACCGCACCCTTGCCGAAGTTTTTCTCGATCTGCCGGATGGCCGTATCAAGCGCCTGCTTCTTGTCATTATTGGGAGTCTGATCGGCTGCTTTTTTCTTTTCCATCGTCTCAGTTCCTTCCTCTTTTGTGTATGAACCTACTATAACACATCATTCGATAAAAATCAAACGTTTGTTTTACTTCTTTTTTCCTCTGGCCGCTCGGACAACGCCGCGCAGATCCTTCCGCAGGACAATGTCCGTATATCCGTATTCCTGCAGGATCATGGATACGGCCATATGCTGTCCCAGGCCGAATTCAAAGCAAAGGTATCCGCCGTCGGACAGCAGATGGGTAAAGTTTTCGGCGACGGCGCGGTAAAATGCCAGACCGTCCTTCCCGCCGTCCAGTGCAAGAGCTGGCTCGTATTCCTTCACGGACGGTTCCAGCCGTGTCATTTCCTCGCTCGTTACATACGGCGGGTTGCAGACCAGCGCGTCGAGCGTGCCGACAAAGCTCAGCCCTCTTTTTCGCGCGTCCAGCCCGACTGCCGTTACGCGGTTCATAAGCTTCAGACGCTTGATATTGCGCTTGGCGACGGCCAGCGCGGGGCGCGAAATATCCGCAAGCGTCACATGGGCATCCGGCAGCTGGTGCGCGATGGCGAGGCCGATACAGCCGCTGCCGCAGCAAAGATCCAGCACGCGCGGTGCTTCCCTGCCGCGCAGAACATCAAGCGCAAGGTCGGTGACAGCCATGGTGTCGTCGCGCGGGATGAGCACATCCGGCGTGACCTCCAGCGAGATCCCATAGAAATCCCACTGTCCGAGAATATACGGCAGCGGCTCGTGCGCCAGCATACGGTTTACATAACTACTTAGTTTTTCTTCGATCTGCTCGCTTGCATATAAATTCGAATCAGCCAGCACAGCTGTCACGGATTTCCCGGACGCGAATGCCAACAGCTCCCGTGCGGCCATGGAGGCATTCTCCCCTTCCGACGGCAGCAGCGCCCGGCGGGCCTGCAGATAGAGGTCGCTGTATTTCTTTACCATCGGTCGGCACCCGCCTCGTCCGGAATGACGAGCTTCAGCGCTTCGATGGCGACCTCCAGCATGGAATCATCCGGCTCGTTGGTCGTAAAGTGCTGGAACCACATACCGGGCGCGGACAGCGCACGCGTCAGAGCGTTGTCATGACGGCCGACAAAGCGGTTGCATTCATAGCTGATCGACACGACGAACGGCAGCAGCGCAAGCCTGATGAGCATACGGACAAGCATATTGCTGGTCGGGAAAACGGCGCTTACGAGCGCAAAGAGCAAAATCGAAATTGCAACGACGACAAACAGGAAGCTTGTGCCGCAGCGCGGATGCAGCCGGGTCATACCGCGGCAGTTTTCAACGGTCAGCGGAAGCTGCGCCTCATAGCAGCGGATGGTCTTATGCTCCGCGCCGTGATAGGAAAAGACGCGCTTCATGTCCTTCATCCGGGAAATCAGGATCATATAGCCCATAAAGATCGCGATGCGGATCACACCCTCGATCAGGCTGCGGACGACGGCATTGTGGATCCAGCGGTCAAAAATACCGCTCAAAAGCGTCGGCAGCAGGAAGAACAGGCCGACAGAAAACAGAACGCCGAGAAACACGGAGAATGACACGACCGCCTTTTCCAGCTTCTCACTGCCAAGCTTCTTCTCAAGCCACTGCTCAAATTTGGACGGCTGCGCGTCTTCTTCCTCTTCCGGGAAGAACTCCGCCGAATACATAAGCGCTTTCACACCGGACACCATAGACGAAGCAAAATTCACCACGCCGCGGATCAGCGGCCATTTGGCGATGCCGGTGCGCTTTTTAAGCGGCTCGACCTTCGTGACGAGGCCCTCCGGCCCGCGCACGACGATGGAGCGCTTGTCCGGCCCCTGCATCATGATGCCCTCGATCAGGGCTTGACCGCCGATGAGCGTTTTAAATTTTTCCTGGCTGACAGGATTGTTCTCTTTTTTCATGCAAACCTCTTATTCTTCCCCGGTGGGGATGCTGATCGTGACAAGCGTACCGCCGCCCTCCGCGTTTTCCAGCGTCAGCGTGCCGCCGTGCATGGTGACGATCTCCTCGCAGACGGCGAGGCCGATGCCGCTGCCGCGCGCCTTGGAGCTGCCCTTATAGAATTTTAATTTGACGTGCGGAAGCTCTTCCTCCGGAATGCCGGGGCCATAGTCCCGGATACGGATGACGACATAGCTTCCCTCGTGCGCGATGGAAGCGTCGATGCGTTTGCCCTCGCCGCCGTGCTTGGCCGCATTGTCAAGAATGTTCAAAAACACCTGCCGCATACGCGCAACGTCGCACGGGATTTCCGGAATCTCCTCGTCGCAGCCGTCGTAATGCAGGCAGATGCCCTCCTGCTTGAGCCGGTTGCCATACATGAAGACCGTATCCTCAAATTCTGCCAGAATATCGGCTGTTTCGACATGGAGCGTAAACCGCCCGTCCTGCATCCGCGTGAATTCCAGCAGCTCCTCGACCATACCGGTCAGCCGCTTGGCCTCGCGCGCGATGATCACGACGCCGCGCCGCGTTTCCGCGTCCAGATTCTCGGATGTCAGAAGCGTCTCACCCCAGCCGGAAATGGCTGTAAGCGGCGTTCGAAGCTCATGCGACACGGAGGAAATGAACTCTGTCTGTGTTTTTTCCGCCTGTCCGATCTTGACAGACATATCATTAATGGTGCTGACCAGCTCGCCGATCTCGTCGTCATACTGACCGGGGATCTGCACGCCGTAGGAGCCGGCGGCAATGCGCTTGGCCGTCGCGTTGATCTGCGAGACGGGCACCAGAATGGACTTGATAAAAAAGCTGCTCAGGAAAAAGATCGAGCCGATGAAAAGCAAGCCGATCGTCACGGCGATCAGCGCGATCATCAGGATCTGAAGATCCGCGTTGCGCAGGCTCGTCACATAGCGCAGAACGCCGATCACCTCACCGTTGGTATAGATCATCGGGCTGGAGACGGCCAGAATGCGCTCCCCTGTCAGCGGGTTTCTGCCTTTATAGTGCCGGATCTGCTGGCTGTCGATGGCCTGCTGGATCTCGGGCGTCGAGGGGGAGCGTCCTGCGAATTTTCCGTAGGAGGAGGCGACGAGCTTTCCGTTTGCGGAAATGAACTGCAGCTCCAGCCGGTCCTTTTCCTCAAAGGTCTGCGCGAATTTGATGCAGGACTGGTAGTATTCCTTATAGCTCTGCGAAATGTAGTTGCTGAAAAAATCAGTTGTTGTTTTCGCCTTGTTTTCGAGGCCGGAGCGAAGGTTTGTGTCGTAATACGCCGCCATGGAGAACACCACGCCGAGCACGCACGCTGCGACCAGCAGCATGATCACGCCCACGTTATTGACGAACCAGCGCCGTTCAATGCCGGACAGGCGTTTCTTTTTCTTCAAAAAGCCTCACCTCACGCCTTATGCGCCCCACTTGTAGCCAAAGCCCCAGACTGTCGTGATATAAGTCGGATTTGCGGTATCGTCCTCAATTTTAATACGCAGGCGGCGGATGTTGACGTCAACGATCTTGAGCTCTCCGTCATAGTCCCGGCCCCAGACCGCAGCGAGGATATCCTCCCGAGAAAGCGCCCGGCCCGGATTCTGCATGAACAACTTGACAATGGCATATTCCACCTGCGTCAGTTTGATGCGGCGGCCCTCCTTGTCCAACGTCCGGTTGCGCGTGTTCAACACGAACGGACCGTGTTTGAGTTCAATCTGATTGGACGAGCCGTCGGAGTCAATGCGGCGGTAGAGCGCGTCGATGCGTGCGGTCAGCTCCGCAGGACTGAAGGGCTTGGTCATATAGTCGTCCGCGCCTGTCATCAGGCCGGTGATCTTGTCCATTTCCTGACTTCTTGCGGTTAACATAATAATTCCGATCTTTTTATCCGTCACCCGGATGCTGCGGCAGACCTCAAAGCCGTCGATGCCGGGCAGCATAATATCGAGGATCGCGACGCCGACATCCGGGTTGGCCTTCAGCAGCTCCAGCGCTTCTTCTCCGGTCCCGGCCTCTACGACCTCATACCCGGCGCGCTTGAGATTGATGACCACAAAGCTGCGGATACTGACCTCATCTTCCAAAATCAAAACCTTTTTCATGCTGTTTCGCTCCTCATGTCTCTCCCGAATTCCAATCAATATGAATAAAGTGGAACATATCCCGCAGCCTGTCCGCAGACAGCTCCTCGGCCCACTTCCCTGTTCCAAGCTTCGCCGCATAGGTGATATCGCCTTTTTCGGCCAGAATGAACCTGCCGTCGGCGGATGCAGATTCATTTCGATTCTCTCCGGAAAACGCGTAGATCGTAAAGATCAGCTCTGTGCGCCGCCCGTCTTTCCACTGCGAAAATGCATATCCATGCACGCCGTCCGCCTCTGCGCCGCGCGTGATGCAGAACTGGTTCTGCCAGCGGTCCGGAAGCTTTAAGAACCAGCCGCCTGAAAAGCTGTGATAGGTCGTCAGCTTTGGCAGGCTGCGTCCGTCCAGATCAAGGTTGTACCAGCTGATCGCGGAATCGTTCTCATCGGATCCCTCTGCCGACGGAAGCGGCAAAATCTGCGGCAGCTCGATCAGCCCGTCGCCGTCAATATCGGAGGCGTAGACATAGTAGCTGCGGACAGTGGAAACAGGGCTTTCCGCCTCGCGCATAGTGACGCTTTGGAACACGCCGTTCTGAAACGCAAAGACGTCTGTCACAAGTCCGGTATCCTCATATGCGCTCGACACAAAGACAGCGGGAATGTCCTTCATCAGATTTCCGGTCAGAATACGCTTGACAAGGGACGCTCCGGCAGTTAGATACGCTTCCTTCTCGCGCTCCATCTGCCCGGCCTGCCAGCGGTAAAGCTCTGCAATGCCCTGCGGCTGCTCTGCTTCAAAGCGGAGCAGGAAAATATCCTTCCGGCCGTCGCCGTCAAGGTCGACTACGCGGTATTCCGAGTAATTGGCATTCATCAGCTCGGCCACATGGCCGTCGGAGTAGGAATATGCGCTGAGCGATTGCAGCACGTCGGTGGACAGCTGCCGCCCGATGACAAGCTCGATGCCCGGCTGGCCGGTCAGCTGGACGTATTCGACGCTGGCAAAGCTGGTGCCGTCGCCCTCGATCACATCCGTCAGGTGGTAATCGCCGTCCACACGGGAAAAGATGCAGGCTCTGAGCGGCCTGTCCCCTGCCGCCTTCAAAAACGCGATCGCTTCTTCCTGTCCGTCGCCGTCGAGATCGGCCAGCTGCACAGACTGCTGATTCGGGCCGGACACCGGCGCAGAATAGGCAGCGCTCTGGCCGCTCAGAACCGCATCGATTGCAAGCTCCAGCCGGTCATATTCATCAGAATGCCGCGGCAGCGTATATAACTCGTCAACTGTTTTGACAAAACAGCCTGAAAGCAGCAGCGTCAGCGCTGCTGCAAGCAGCGCAAGCCCCACCCGTTTTCCGTGCAATCGTTCCAACTCCTTTTTCAACTCTTTATAGTATATCATGTCAGGTTACAAAAGTGTAGCGAATTTGTAAAAAACAAGACTATTTCACGACCACATTTTTTTCGCCGAGCTGCTCCCGCAGCTCCTGCAGCATCCGCTCGTCCAGCGCACAGCTTCCACCCATCCTTGCGCCGGTGTCGGCAAAATAGATCACGGCCCGCGCTTTTCCCGGGAACATCTTGAGAATGGGCAGGACCTTCTTTGCCGAGCGCTGCGCGGAGCTTTCGATTTTGAGATAGACGGTATGCGCCTGCGCCGCTGTCTGACGCGCGGCCTGCGCGGCATCCAGATCCTTCATATCCCCGATCTGCACCACGCGGTTCACGACCATCTGCGGCGGTTTTTCGTCGCGAACGGAAATGCGGCCATTCAGGATAACAGGCGAGTTTTCATAAAGCAGCGAGCCATATTGGCCCAGGATCGTGGAGAATGTCAGAAGCTCCATGGAACCGGTATCGTCCTCCACTGTGACATAGGCCATCATGGAGCCGGAGCGCGTGGTCTTCATCTTGACCGCCTCGACGATTCCGGCAATGTTCACGATCTGCTCGTCCTGATAGGTATCGCCGCCGTTTTCAAAGCATTCCAGAATCTCACCGATTGGAACCACATCCATGCCGCGCAGCAGCGGCCGGTACTCGTCCATCGGATGGCCGGACAGATACAGACCGGTCGTCTGCTTTTCCAGACTCATTTTCTCCTGCACGCTCATTTCCGGGATGTCCGGTGCCTGCACAGCTGGCATGGCAGCGGCGCTGTCTTCGCCGGACAGCAGATCGAACAGACCCATCTGGCCGTCGACATTCTTATTCTTCTGGCTGGCCGCTGCGTCGAGCACAAGCTCATAGATACGCAGCATCTGGGCGCGGTTCAGTCCAAAGCCATCGCAGGCGCCGGCCTTGATGAGATTTTCCAGCGCCCGCTTATTGAGATCCGTCCCGTACATACGGGAGGCAAAATCCTCAAGGCTGGTGAACTTCCCGCCCTGCTCTCGCTCGTTCATGACCTTCTGGATAAAGCCGCGTCCGATATTCTTGATCGCCGCCAGGCCAAAGCGGATGCCGCCCGGCACGACGGTGAAATTGTCGTTGGATTCATTGATATCCGGCGGCAGCAGCGCAATGCCCATCGCGCGGCACTCGGCAATATACTCGGAGATCTTGACCGAGCTTCCCAGCACAGACGTCATGAGCGCCGCCATATATTCGCGCGGGTAATAGCATTTGAACCACGCGGTCTGGTACGCGATCACCGCGTAGCAGACGGAATGCGCCTTGTTGAACGCGTAGTTCGCAAAGTCGTACATCTCGTTGTAGATGGCTTCCGCCGTCTGCTCCGGAATGCCGTTTGCGACGCAGCCGGTGATATTGCGCGAGGCGTCGCCCCGGATAAAGGCGCCGCGCTCCTTTTCGATGTCCTTGACCTTCTTTTTGCTCATGGCGCGGCGCACCATGTCCGCCTGGCCAAGCGAATATCCGGCAAGCTTCCGGAAAATCTCAATGACCTGCTCCTGATAGAGAATGCAGCCGTAGGTGACGGAAAGGATAGGTTTCAGCATGGGATGCTTGTATTTGACAAGCGATGGGTCCTGCTTGCAGGCGATCAGACGCGGGATCGACTCCATCGGGCCGGGGCGGTAGGCTGCGACGATAATGGAAAGATCTTCGATTGACTGCGGCTTCAGGCCCATGCAGACGCCTGTCATGCCGGTCGATTCCATCTGGAACACACCGGCTGTTCTTCCCTGCGTGAGCATATCCATGACCTTGGGGTCGTTGTCCGTCACGCGGGACATGGAGAAATCCGGCTCCGTCTTCCGGATATCGCGGATCGCGGCGTCAATGACGGTGATATTGCGCAGGCCGAGAAAGTCCATCTTGAGAAGCCCCAGCTCCTCAAGCGTTGTCATGGTGTATTCCGTGACGATGGTACCGTCGTTTGTCGCAAGCGGCACATAGTTGTAGACCGGCAGCTTGGTGATAACCACGCCCGCTGCGTGTGTCGAGGTATTGCGCGGCATACCCTCAAGGGCCATGGCCGTGTCGACAAGCTCCTTAACGCGCGCATCGCCGTCATACATCTGCTTCAGCTGCGGGGACTGCTTCAGTGCGTCCTTGAGTGTGATATGAAGCGTCGTCGGCACGAGCTTTGCGACGGCGTCCGTCTCGGCAAACGTGAAGTTCATGACACGGCCCACGTCGCGAATGGCGGCTCTGGCTGCCATGGTGCCGAAGGTGACAATCTGCGCGACGTGATCCTCGCCGTATTTCTGCCGGACATAGTCGACGACCTCGCTCCTTCTCGTATCGCCGAAGTCCATATCGATATCAGGCATGGTCACGCGGGCGGGGTTCAGGAAGCGTTCGAAATAGAGGCCATATTTCATGGGGTCAATTTCGGTAATATGCAGGCAGTAAGTCACCATCGAGCCTGCTGCGCTGCCGCGTCCGGGGCCGACCGGGATCCCGGCGGATTTTGCAAAGCGCACGAAATCCCACACGATGAGGAAGTAGTCCGTAAAGCCCATTTTCTCGATCATGTCGATCTCATATTCCAGCTGCTGCATATACTCCGGGTGCGCCGTGCCATACAGCTCGTCAAAGCCCTCTTTGCAGAGCTGGTTGAGATAAGAAAGGCTCGTCACGCCCTCCGGAAGCTTGAATTCCGGCAGGAAATACTTGCCGAATGTGAATTCTACATTGCAGCGCTCTGCAATCCGGACGGTATTTTCAAACGCCTCCGGCACATCCGGGAAGAGGCTGCGTAGCTCCTCCTCGCTCTTGAGATAGAATTCCTCCGTCTCAAATTTCATGCGGTTTGGGTCGTCGACGGTCTTGCCGGTCTGGATGCAGAGCAGCACGTCCTGCATTTTTGCGTCTGTCTTGCGCAGATAGTGTGCGTCGTTCGTCACGACAAGCGGGAGGTTCAGTTTTTCAGCAAGCTTACGAATATGTCCGTTGACGGTTCGCTGCTCCGGAATGCCGTGATCCTGCAGTTCCAGATAAAAATGCCCCGGGCCAAAAATTTCCGCGTATTCACGCGCGGCCTGCTCCGCCGCGTCCAGATCCTCCTGCATGATCGCCTGCGGGATCCGGCCTGCAAGGCATGCAGAAAGCGCGATCAATCCCTCATGATGCTCCCGCAGCAGTTCCATATCCACGCGGGGGCGGTTGTAAAACCCCTCGGTAAAGCCGAGCGAAACCATATAGCTGAGGTTCCGGTAGCCCATCTCGTTTTCACAGAGCAGGACCAGATGGTATGGCTCCTTATCGACGCCGTGAACCTTGTCAAAGCGCGTCCTGCGCGCAACATAGACCTCGCAGCCGATAATGGGCTTGATCCCGGCCTTTTTCGCTGCGCGGTAAAAATCGATGGTGCCGTACATGACGCCGTGGTCGGTCAGGGCGATGGCGTTCTGGCCGAGCTCCTGCACCCGGTCCATCATGGAGCCGATGCGGCAGGCTCCGTCAAGCAGGCTGTATTCACTGTGGACGTGCAGATGCACAAAGGCCATGGCAGTTTTCTCCTCTCAGCTTTCGTCCGCAAGCGCGACAAGCTTGCGCATACGGTGGTTCATTGCGGATTTGGAAACGGGCGGGTCCTGCATAGCGGCAAGTTCCTGCAGCGTTGCTTCCGGATTATCGAGACGGAGCTTTGCCGTCTCGCGGAGCTTCGGCGGCAGCTCCTTGAGTCGTCCCTGCTTCTGAAGCTTCCGGATGGCTGCGACCTGCTCAATCGACGCGTCGACCACCTTGGTCAGATTTGCCGTTTCGCAGTTGACGCGGCGGTTGATGCCGTTGCGAAGATCCTTTTCGACCTTCGCCTCCATCACGCCCATTGCGCACACCGGCGCGCCGATGGCCGTCAGAAAATCCTCGATCATGTCGCTCTGCTTGAAATACAGAATGCTGTTGCCGCCGCGCGTCGTTTCCTTCGGGGAAAATCCGGCGTCGAGCAGCAGCGCGCAGGTTTCGCGGCTGACCTTATAGTGGGAGGTCGTCAGCTCCAGGTGGTAGCGCTTGGCCGGGTCCGTGACCGAGCCGCCGGACAGAAACGCGCCGCGCAAAAACGCCAGCCGCTCTTCGTCCTCCTCCAGCATCCCGTAATTGACGTGCAGCGTCACGTCTCTGGCCGCGCTGAGGCCGAACTGCGCAAACATTTTATGGATTTTTTCCTGTGATTCCATCACGAACAGCAGCTTTCCCGCGCTCTCCTCCGGCTCCTGGTCGAAGGAGAAGCCGAAGACCTTCTTCATCAGGCGCGGCAGGCGCTCAGCCAGATCGCGCGACTCTGTCGTGATGCGGACAAGATCCGCGGTAAACGCGTTGCAGTAGAGCAAAATGCCGTACAGCTCTGCGGCGGCTTCCAGCTTCCGGTTGATCGGCAGACGGCACAGCTCCTGCTTGACGTTGGATGAAAAAGACATGACGGCGTTTGCCTCCTCGCTTGTTTCAGTTTCTGAATTCCCGCCACACCGACAAAATCGCGCGTGCCAGCGCGTCGGAGTTGTGGCGGATATAGCGTCCCGGCTCAAGGAGCGGGAACGTGCGCACAGCAAGGCCCATCTGCTCCAGATCCTCGCGGCGCAGCTCAAGCTGCGAAACGCCCTCTTTGGCGTATGGCTCCATGATCTCAGGCGGCACAGGCGCGTCGTTTGCAATGCACACATCCATCACGCCGGGACCCGCGTGCTCCAGGATCGCGCGGACGTGATCGTCGGCGTCATAGCCGTCCGTCTCGCCGTCCTGCGTCATGATGTTCAGCACATAAATCTTCAAGGCCCGGCTCTGCCGCACTGCGTCTGCAATACCGCTGACCAGAAAGTTCGGGATGATGCTGGTATACAGGCTTCCCGGTCCGATCACGACGATATCCGCCTCGCGGATCGCCCGGACGCTCTCCGGCAGCGCCGCCGGACGTTCCGGCACGAGGCGCACCTTGCGGATACGGGAATTGTTGATCTTTTTCGCGTAAAAAATCTTGCTTTCGCCAAGAATGCGGCTGCCGTCATGAAATTCCGCTTCCAGACGCACGTCCTGATTGGTCACAGGGAGAACACGGCCCGTAATGGCCAAAACGTCCCCCATGCGGTGGACCGCTTCGTCGAAGGAGCCGGAAATGCCGTTCATGGCCGCCAGAAACAGGTTGCCGAAGCTCTGGCCTGCAAGGCTCCCATCGGTAAAGCGGTAATTGAGCAGCTGCTGCATGGTAGGCTCCGTATTGGCAAGCGCCATAATACAGTTGCGGATATCGCCCGGCGGAAGCATTCCGAGGTCCTCCCGGAGCATACCGGAGCCGCCGCCGTCGTCCGCGACGGTCACGATCGCGGTGATATCCCTCGTATAGGCCTTCAGGCCGCGCAGCATGGCGGACAGCCCGTGCCCGCCGCCGATGGCCGCGATGCGCGGCTGCCTGCGGTGCGGCTCATAGAGCCGGATCTGTTCTGTAAAATCCGTCATAGCGCTCACCTTCTGCCCATGTCGCGGTGGCTGAGCGTGGCCGCGTAGCCCTTTTTGGATACGAACTCAAACAGCTCCTTCGCGATACAGACGCTCCGATGCTTGCCGCCTGTGCAGCCGACGGCGATCACGAGATCTGTTTTGCCCTCGTCCAGATAGTTGGGCAGCAGGAAGGAAAGCAGATCCTCGGTTTTTGTCACAAAATCCAGCGTCTGCTGGTATTTGAACACGAAGCTTCTGACCGGCTCGTCCAGCCCGGTCTGGTGCTTCAGCTCCGGGATATAGTACGGGTTCGGCAGGAACCGCACGTCGAAGACCAGATCGGCCTCCAGCGGCAGACCGTATTTGAAGCCGAAGGACGCGACGCGCACGTCCATCGAATGCTCCCGCATTCCGCCCGCGACCAGATCGATGAGCTGTCCGCGCAGCTTGCCAGTAGAGAGATTGGACGTGTCGATGATGGCGCTGGCACGGTTGCGGACGGGGGCCAGCAGCTCGCGCTCGCGCGCGATGGCATTTTCGAGCGTGGAGCCATCCTTCATCAGGGGGTGCAGGCGGCGCGTTTCCTTATAGCGCTTGATGATGACCGCTGTAGACGCTTCAATATAATAGATCGAATATTGCAGATGCATATCGTCCAGCTTCTGCAGCGCCTGAAACAGCGCGTCAAACGTCATGCTCGCGCGGATATCCGTCACGAGCGCGACCTTTTCATATCGTCCCTTCGTTGCCAGACACAGCTGAGCAAACTGCGGGATCATCTCTGCCGGCATATTGTCGACGCAGTAAAAGCCGAGGTCTTCCAGATCGGACGCGGCCCTGCTCTTTCCTGCGCCGGACATACCGGAAATGATAACAAACTGCATAGTCTTCTCCTTTTACCAGATCCGAACCTCCGGCTCGAGCTGGACGCCGGATGCCTCCCATACGCGCGACTGCACCATTGCGATCGTCTTCTTTACATCATCAGCCGACGCGCCGCCGGTATTCACGACGAAACCCGCGTGCTTTTTCGATACCTCTGCGCCACCCACGCCGCAGCCCTTGAGTCCTGCCTGCTCGATGAGGGGGCCTGCAAAATATCCTGTCGGACGCTTGAACGTGCTTCCGGCGGACGGCAGCTCCAGCGGCTGCGAGGCCCTGCGCTTTTCCATCAGCGTGCGCATGGTCTGTCCGATTTCCTCTGGGTCGCCCGGATGCAGCTGCAGGACGGCCTTAACGATCACGCAGGGCAGCTTCTGATATACGCTTGTGCGATAGCCAAACGCACATTCTTCGCCGGACAGCGTTTTCTCCTCGCCGTCTATGGTCAGGATCGTGACCGATTCCACGACCTGCTTCAGTTCTCCGCCGTATGCGCCCGCATTCATATATACGCCGCCGCCGAGCGTCCCCGGAATGCCGTGCGCGAATTCCAGACCCGTCAGCGCGTGATTTTTTGCGAAAACCGCCGCTTTCGCCATGCTTTCACCCGCGTAAGCCTCGATCCGCGCCTCATCCAGGAGGCGGATGCCGCACAGCGCATCCTTGAGACAGATCACAAGCGCATCAAGGCCCTCATCCGGGGCAAGAATGTTCGTTCCTGCGCCGAGAATATACGGCTGCGCACCTGCTGCGGCAGCGCCTTGCAGCAGCTGCTTCAGCTCCTCCGTGGTTTTGGGGAACGCCATGACTGCCGCGGGGCCGCCGATGCGGAAGGAGGTATGGCGGCTCAGCGGCTCCTGAAGCCGGTACTGAACCGCTTTGCACCTCTGGATGATGGTCTGCTGAAGCTCAGAACTCCACATAAACGCCTCCGGGTGGATAATTTTTTCTATCATAGCACATCTCAAATAAAAATAAAAGAGGAACCAGCCAACCGGTTCCTCTTTTATGTTTCAATCATCGTTGCGGGCCGTAAAGTATTTGCTCATCTGCTCGGTAAATTCTACAGCGGCGTTGTAGCCCATGCGCTTCTGGCGGTTGTTCATGGCGGCGACCTCAAAGATCACGGCAAGATTTCGGCCCGGCGTAATGGGAACTGTGATAGACGGAACCTTGACATCCAGAATTTCCGTGTACTGCGTCTCCATGCCGAGGCGGTCATACGCCTCGCCGTCGCGCCACGGGACCATATTGATGATCAGGTCAATGTTGGAGCTTTCCTTGACCGCACCCATGCCGAACAGCTTGGCGACGTTAATAACGCCGATGCCGCGAAGTTCGATATAGTGCTTCAAAACCGGAGGTGCGGAGCCGACCAGCTCGTGCGGCGAGACCTTTTTGATCTCGACCGCGTCGTCCGCGATGAGGCGGTGGCCGCGCTTGACCAGCTCGATGGCCGTCTCGCTCTTGCCGATGCCGCTGTCGCCGTTGATGAGGATGCCCTCGCCGTAAATTTCGACCAGAACGCCGTGGCGCGTGACGCGCGGGGCCAGCGAGCTTTTTAAATAGGTAATGAGGCTCGAAACGATATAAGACGTCGTGTCCTTAGTTCCCAGCACCGTCACGTCGTATTTTTTCGCCATTTCAAGGCACTCCGGCATGGGTTCAAAGCCCCGCGCAAAAATCAGCGCCGGGCATTTATAGGACAGGAAATGGTCAAAAATGATGATGCGCTCCTCCGGCGTGAGCTTTTGCAGATACGCCGTCTCCACCGTGCCGCAGACATAGACGCGCATCGGCTCGTAATGGTCGAAAAAGCCAGCCAGATGAAGGCCCGGACGGCTGATATCGTCAACGGTCACATGGATCTTGTCAAAATCCGTCGACCGGTAGAAAAAGTCAAGCTTGAATTCCGATGCAAGCTCGGACAGCAGGACCGTATAGGTACTTGCCACATGATCACCTCTGTTTCAGGATACCTCGATTATACCCGCTTTGCCCCGGTTTCGCAACAGGGAAAATCCTTTGTCGCCCCGGCGCGAAATTTTCGGATTTTTCCGAAAAAAGTGCTTGCAATTTCCAACGCAATCTGTTAATATACTTGTCGGCGCTTTATAGCGCGTGAATCTGATTTTCCAAGCGGCAAGGAGGTGCATCCGATGGCAAAATGCGATATCTGCGGCAAGGGCGTAACATTCGGTATCAAGGTCTCCCATTCTCACA
>JABLTQ010021618.1_pt1 | contig 16835 bp, 8 predicted proteins | sample 7160101 | NCBI WGS metagenome assembly JABLTQ01 (sample SAMN14651228, study PRJNA627086) | human gut metagenome | isolation source: feces | host: Homo sapiens
CTTATCGAGCATTTTGGCAACGCAGATGCCGTGCCGCAGCCGCCGGAGCGGTGCTTAAGCCGTAAGGCGGGAATTGTGCGGTGTTGCCTTAGGTTTGCGGCAAGGAACCACCCCTCAGGCCGCTTCGCGTCCAGCTCCCCTCCAGGGGAGCCACCACAATCATGGGGTCCCCCGCACTACTGGCCTGGCAAATATTTCACCGAACCTATGCCCACAAATACAAAAATGCCGCAGCAGACTGTTACATCTGCTGCGGCATTTCTATTTAGGGGTTAATGGGCTGGGTTACAGCTCATTGTTCAGGCTGTGGGATTACTGCCGAATGCCGGTGTTCTTATCAAAATGATAAGTGCGGCCATCGATGACTGCATCGCCCTTAGCCATGGTGCCATAGATCAGGTCGAAATAGTAACGCTTGTCAGCGCTCCAGCCCTTGATCATGTGGCCCTGTGCATCGTAACGGACCCACTTGCCGGTACCATCGGGCCTATCAGCCCACTGGCCAGCTTCGGATTCCTGATAGACATCCTTGCTGGTGGCTTTCTTGCCCTGATCAACAGAGTCCAGCCAGTACCAAGCATCGGAAGCCGGGTCATAGATTTCCTTGCCGCGGCCTTCCAGACCCTGGCGAACGCCCTTTTCGTACCAGTAATCGGCGCCATTGATGGTTACCCACTGTTTATCAAGGCCAATGCCGGTGTTCTGATCGAACGCGCACGGTACGCCGTCAATTTCGGTAACACCCTTGGCCATGGTGCCAAAGGTCGGGTCAAAGTAGTAAGTGCCCTTCTCGGTCGTCTGCCAGCCCTTGATCATGTGGCCGTTCTCATCGTAACGGACCCACTTGCCGGTGCCATCGGGTCTATCAGCCCACTGGCCGGCGGCGGATTCCTGGTAAACGTCCTTGTTGACGGTCATTGCGCCGCCCTGGACAGCATCCAGCCAGTACCAGGCATCGGAATCGGGATCATAGATCTCTTTGCCGCGGCCGGTGGTACCCTGCTTCACACCCTTTTCGTACCAGTACTTCTTGCCGTTTTCTTCAACCCAGCCGTTCTTCTCGCCGTACTTGGCGGTGTAGTCCTTGCCGTTGAAGTTGACAGCAGCGGTGGTAACGCCGCTGGTCTGCTTTATAGTTGCATCCACGAACTGTGCGCTTGCGCAGTTCTTATCGGTGCAGGTAAAGACAGCCATTGCGGTAATGGTGGTCTTTTCAGCGGCACCATGGACGGTGCGTTCCTCGGCTTCAATAGCCTGAGGTTCTTCGCTGGGGTTGGTGGGTTCAGTGGTTTCAATCTTCTTGAATTCTGCAGTGATTTCAAAGTTACAATCGCTCATGGTAACCGTATACGTACCACCATCTTTGACTTTATCGGTGATAACGGTCTGACCATGGGAAGCCTGCTCCAGTTCATAGCCAGAATTCGGCGTAACCGTTACAGCCATTTCAGCGCCCTTAGGTGCGCGTTTCAATTCAGATTTGCCATTAACTGTAACAGTAATCGTGCCACCTTCAGCCGGGTCTGCCGTAGTTACAATGCTGTACTCAACAGTCGTGAACTGTACGCTGATGGTTACATTATCGGCAGGCATCTCGAAAGTATAGGTGCCATCTGTGGTGCCAGCCTTGTAATCAACAGCAGTACCCTTGCTATCCTTAACAGACAGGCCATTTTCAGCCAACTTGGTCAGAATAGTAGCTTCGTTCTTCGGGGTAACGGTAAAGGTAACAATGTCGCCAGCCTTCAGGGCAGTGGTCTCGGTAACAGCTGCATCATTAGCTGTTACTTCTACCGCGCCTTCGCCCTTCTTGTCAACAGCAACGCTGTAAGTTTTAACCTCAACGGCTTCAAACGCAGCGCTAACGGTAACATTGGCAGCAGGCATCTTGAAGGTAGTCTTGCCTTCAGTCAGGGTCAGCGTTTTGGTCTCGGTCTTTTCACCGTCTTTGTAGCTGTAAGTCAGGCCGTCATCCTTAAGCTTGTAGCCATCCTTAATGTTCTTAACCTCAACGGTGATTTCGGCATCCTTCGCAGCTTCCTTCGGGGTTGCGGTAACTTCAGCGGCTTCGCCTTCAACAGGGTCAACCGTAACCGTGTACTTCTTAACCTCTTCAAACGCTGCGCTGACAGTTGCATCGCCAGCGGGCATTGCAAAGGTGTAAGTGTTGGCCTTTTCTGTGTCAGGAGTTGCTTTCAGGGTCTGATTGTCGCCGTAAGTAACCACCACACCGTCAGCCGTCAGGGTATAGCCATCCTTCGGGGTAGCCACAACGGTAACGCTGGTGCCCTCAGCAACCTTATCCAGGTCAGCTTCGGGGCTGGTGATCTTCAACGTATCCTTGTTAGCATCGGCCACCTTGACCGCATAGGTCTTAGCGTTCTTTGCAACGCTGATGGTCACATCGCCGTCCGGCATGGTGAAGGTGTAAACCGTCTTAGCCTTTTCGGTGGTAGCCTGGGCTGCGGCTTCGTCCTGCGCTGCTTCCTGAACTTCAGTCAGGGCAACATCGGTATCGCCGTTCTTTGCGGTAACGGTAACGATATCGGTGCCTTCCTTTTCTACGGTCAGGGTAACGGTATCGTCCTTGATGTAGGTGTTGTTGGTGGTGCCCAGGGTCAGGGTAACGCCTTGAACTGCATCGGGCAGGGTAACAGTGTGGGGGGTGCTTTCGGTTGCGGTATGGCAATCAGAGCACAGGTACACATTGTTGCCAACGGACTTGGTTTCCAGCTCGTCCAGCTTCCAGGTATGGCCCTTGGGCAGTGCGCCGTCAGCGTACTTCTTTTCACCCTTGGTCAGGCCGTACTTGGTGGTGCGGTCCTGGGTGTAAGCGGGGGTATCGCACCATGCTTCAACGGAAACATTGGTGGTTGCGCCGCTGCTCAGGTCGCTGACCATGTCGGACATCGGCATGGTTTCAACCAGGTTAGCGCACCACATGAACTCTTCGTTCTTGTTCTTCTCGTCAGAGCTGCCCATGTTCTGGTTGTAACTCGGGTTGTAGTTCCAGGACTCGGTCTTGTAGCTCTTACGGTTTGCATAAGAAGTGCCGGAGGCATCGGTCTTGACTTCTGCCTTGCCGTCCACCAGTTCCTTATAGGTGTTGGACAGGTTGGTGCCGACAGAAACGACCAGCTGATCCTTGGTGGTGTTGATGCCGGTGATCACAGTCTGGCCCTGCTGGGTGGTGGTAGCAAAGCTGTAGCTGTCACGCAGGGTCAGGCCCGCCAGAGGATGGTTCTTGAAGGTGTTCAGATACTTCACACTGCTGGTATCCTGGGCGCTATCCATGATAACCATGCTCATGCCGGGAAAGTGGGTATCGGGAACCATGTTGCCGTCCTTATCCTTGGTCAGCTTAATGCCGCCATAGACGGTGTTGTATTCCTTCACTTCTTCCACTGTGCCGGTGGTCGGGTCCATACGGTAGATGGCGTTGTTGACGTTGAAGTACAGCTTGCCATCATACAGTGCGGTAGAGTGTACCAGTGCGGGGTAGATCCGCTTTGCAGCAGCGTCTGCCAGGCACTCGGTGTTCAGGTTGTTTTCAACCTTGGTATGCTTATCTTTTGCACTGGTATCGATCTTATAGATGGTGCCAGCTTCGGCCAGGACCTTGGCATTGCTGTCGTCATCATTGAAGTTGCTGCTGGTTTCCTTCAGATCGTTGTAGTACATCAGGATGATATCAAACGGGTCATCCGTCTTGGTAAAGCTGCTCATGCTGAAGCCGCCGGGTCTGCTGCTGGAATCCTCTTTGCGGATATAGTAGTTCGCATTACGCGGACGTGCTTCCAGAGTATCGGGGCCCTGGTTCTGCATCTTCTTCATGAACTGCTGCATCTGGGAGTTGTTACCAGAGCTGCCGGAACCAGAGTTGCCGTTGTTGCCGTTCTCGGACTGCTGGCGGCGCATGTTGTTATACAGGTTCTGGTTGGTCGTGGTATCAACGTAATAGAAGTAATTATTGTCGAAGTAGATGGGGCTGCAGATAGAGGTGAACCAAGTATCCTCGTAGCAGGTATCGGTGTAACGGGTCTCGTTCTTGTTCTCCGCCTTGGTGTAAGAGTAATGCGGCTTGCCGTTGTTCAACACAACATTGCCGTCATCATCCACATCGGGATTCTTGTTCTTGGTGTAGGTGTAGCCATCGTACAGCGAGTCAATGTAATCATAGTACTTGCTGTAACGGCCTTCCAGACCGGAGGGAGAAACCAGGAAGTTGACATGGCGCAGGTCGCCTGCGTTCTCAACGCGGGTCTGGGCCATGCACTCGGTGTTCACGTCATCATAGCAGACGTCAACATAGTACCAGTTCTTGTTGGCTTCGCCGGTGGTCATCGTAGCAGAGTTGCTGTCGCCCTGCAGCTTGTTGACCTTGACTGCGTTGAAGTAGTGGACGTTGTTGAACATGCCGCCGCCGAACGCATTACCGGCAACACTGGTATCAGAAGTATCGCAGTAATACAGGATCTGGGCAAAGTCAACAACAGCGTTATCGCCTACTTCATCGGGGGTCTTCCAGCTGCCGTCATCATTCTTATAGATGCTCTTGTTGTCAGGCAAATTCTGGACCATGTAGTTAAATGCAGCTGCATAGCCCAGGCAGATGCAGCCATACTCAACGCCCTTAGCGCCGATCTCGCCGCCCAGCAGGGCACCGAAAGCAGTCGTCTGGATGGGGTCGTTGTTGCCGCCGCCGGTGATATCGCCCATGGAGCCCATATCGAATTCTGCAACCTGGGAGATCCAGTCGTGCAGGACCAGCAGCTTGGTGACATAGTCAGCGTCACCCAGCTTGGCAACCTGTGCCAAGCCTGCATCACGGATGGCTTTCAGAGCTTCGCCATAGTTCATGACGTAAGACATGAACGCCTGCGGCAGCATGTTCAGCATGAATGCCATGGTGGTCGGCGGGACATTATCGTTCGGATCAATGCTGCACAATACCTTGATTGCGCCCATGGTGCCGGTGATGCTGCCATCCTCGCCCTGCTTCTGAACGCCCTTGGAGGTCCAGAACGGGGCAACCACGCCGAAGTACTCTGCTTCGTCCTGGTTGAACTGCGACAGCTGGAAGTAGTAGTAGTTCATCTGCGCAGTCGAGACATCGTAAGTATTGGTGACCTGGTTGCCCTGGTCGTCCACATACACGGCAGTCTTCTGGCTGTCGTACAGCAGCAGGCTGTTCTTGCCCTTGTTGTCGCCGCTCTGATAGGTGAAGTTCACCTTGCTTGCGTCAACCGGGTTGTTCTGCATATCGTACCAGTTGCCGTCCTTCATTGCGGACACCAGGGTAACGCCGGTGCCGCCGGAGGTGGTATCCAGGGTCGGGGTGCCGCCCACGTTGATGTAGACGGAATTGTCATTCTGGTCTACCACAACGCTGACCGGCATGGTCATTACCGGCTGGTTTTTGATTTCTTCGCCGCAGACAGCGCACTTGAAGGTGACGCTGGTGCATTCCCAGTCAATGGTAACGGGAGCGCCGGCAGAAATTTTGCCGGTTTCGCTGTCATAGAACAGCTGGGCGTTGCTGTAGTCAGCGGCCAGCTCGCCCTCGACCTTCTTCATTTCCCAGTTGAAGGTAGCAACAAAGTTGCCATCTGCATCCTTGGGCACGGCATGGTTCTGGCAGGGCAGGGCGGCAATGTCGTCGGTGCGGGTGGTGGGTTCCTTGTATTCCTTCTTAACCGGGCTCTTGTCAGCGGGCACGCTGGCAGAGTAAACGGTCTTGCCGGCAGCGCCGGGCTTTGCCTCGGTGGTATCCTTGGTTACGGTGCCTTCTACCTTCTGGTAGGCATCGTCCTTTTCACAGGTATACACAGCGGTGTAAGCCCAGCCGTCATCGGTCTTGGTCCAGTAACCATCGGGGGTTTCCTTCCAGGTATGGGTGTGGCCATGCTCCGGGTTGGTGTCATTCCAGTACCATTTCGGCTCGCCATAGGTATGGCCGTCTGCAGCGGCGCTGGCCGCAAAGGTATCGGAGTTTTCAGCAACGTAAGCCTGTGCGTAGCTGTCAGCCTGCTGCGCAATCACTTCATCATCGCTGTTGGTCATGGACTCCATCGCAGAGGTCATGCCGGAGCTGCCGGTAAAGGTAACGGCGGTCACAACGCCTGCGGCATTCGTCTCATAGCCCAGGTCGGTAACGGCGCTGGACAGATGATACGTTTTGATGGTGGCAGCCATCACCGATGCCATCTCGTCCTTGTTCAGGCCATAGGCTTCGGTGTTGATCTTGCCGGCTGCGGCGTTGGCGTACATGGCATCGGCCAGTGCATTTTCCAACGCTGCAAGGCTCATGCCCGCCTTGCTCTGTGCAGTCGCTTCCAGCTTGGCATCGTCCTGCTCCAGTTCATGCACTTCGCCCTGGGCAGCCAGCGTTTGGGCTGTCTGCTTGATCAGGTCTGCGGTGCTGGTGAACTTGGGCAGGGACTGCACAGCGCTGGCCGCGCTTGCTGCGCTAGCTGCAACAGACTGCGCTACCGAAGAATCAATCTTGGTAGTTTCGGCTGCTGCGGGAAGCGCCACGCTTTGGGCAACCATGGCTGCTGCCAGCACGGATGCACCAAAACGCTGAAGGTTTTTCTTCATAGTTTTATCCTCCCTTAAGTGTTACTACTTTCCCCTTTTGTGTGAAAAGTGGTACGGCAGATGTGCGGCACTTTGCAGGTGTTGATTGCAAAACGCCTGGTTGTGCTCCCCTCGGTCTGGCGATCCCTTGCCGGGCTGCGGCCTGCTTTTGGGGCTTTTGGCCCCGGCACAGCGGCTGACAAAACGTTGTACCGGCTGCATGCCTTGATCCCGCAAATGATAACCTTTCCGACACATCTAGGTATATACATTATATCACAGTTGCCAGAATTTGCATAGTTAATTAGAGCGGTTTCTATGTAAATTTTTGTCCTTGAATCAACTGAAACCTGCTTTTCGCACATTATTTGCGCTGCGGTGCGGTGACTCTTTGGCGGTACTTATTAACATTTTTGAATGGTTTATTCCTGTTTTTATCAAATGATTAAACATTTACCCCGATAATGTTCTTTGCAATCTCTTAATACAATCACCCAGTATTGTGACCGCGCATTTTTTGTCATTTCGGTTTGGCTTGTTGTTGAGAGATTTGGCAGAGATTGGAGGAAACTTGAAGAGAAAATTGGAGGTTGAGAATTGCCCATTATAAATTGTACTGTAGAGAGCGTTCCTGACCGTTCCGAAAACTTAGGGATAGATCAACCCTTGCCCCTTAACCGCGACCTGAAATACGCCTTTCCAAGGTAGGGCGGTGTGAGTGCCCCCTCCTGCTCCACTTTTTCAAAGTTCCGAATGGTGTCCTCTCCCCTATCTACAATTCCTGATGTTTTCATGATGCCTTCCTTGGTCTTCCACACCCGGCCTTTGCCCCCTCTCCGCCCCATAAGTCGTACACAACAAAAAGGCCCCTGCCTTAACAGCAGGAGCCTTGAAAGCTATATCACAAGCCGAAAATTACTTCTCGATCTTGGAAACAACGCCGGAACCAACAGTGTGGCCGCCTTCGCGGATAGCGAAACGCATGCCTTCTTCCATGGCAACCGGGGTGATCAGCTCAACGTGCATATCAACGTTGTCGCCGGGCATGCACATCTCAGTGCCTTCGGGCAGGGTGATGATGCCGGTAACATCGGTGGTACGGAAGTAGAACTGAGGACGATAGTTGTTGAAGAACGGGGTATGACGGCCGCCTTCTTCCTTCTTCAGGACGTAAACATGGCCATCGAAAGTGGTGTGGGGATGAACAGAGCCGGGAACAGCCAGAACCTGGCCACGCTCGATCTGGTCACGGTCAATACCACGCAGCAGAGCGCCGATGTTGTCGCCAGCCTGAGCGAACTCGAGGCTCTTGCGGAACATTTCCAGACCAGTGATGGTGGTGGTCAGCTTCTCTTCCTTCAGACCAACGATTTCCATCTGATCGCCGACATGAGCAGTACCACGCTCAACACGACCGGTAGCAACGGTGCCACGGCCGGAGATGGTCATAACGTCCTCAACGGGCATCAGGAACGGCTTATCAGCAGCACGGTCCGGGGTCGGGATGTAGCTGTCAACAGCGTCCATCAGCTCCCAAATGCACTTGTATTCCGGAGCATCGGGATCCTTGGAAGTGCTCTCCAGAGCCTTCAGAGCGGAACCACGGATGATCGGGGTGTTGTCGCCGTCGAAATCCTGGCTGTCCAGCAGTTCGCGAACTTCCATTTCGACCAGGTCGAGCAGCTCTTCGTCGTCAACCATATCGCACTTGTTCAGGAACACAACGATCTTGGGCACGCCAACCTGACGAGCCAGCAGGATGTGCTCACGGGTCTGCGGCATCGGGCCATCGGTTGCAGCAACAACCAGGATAGCGCCGTCCATCTGAGCAGCACCGGTGATCATGTTCTTGATGTAGTCAGCATGGCCCGGGCAGTCAACGTGGGCATAGTGACGCTTCGCGGTGTGGTACTCAACGTGAGCGGTGTTGATCGTGATACCACGAGCCTTCTCTTCAGGAGCCTTATCGATGCTGGAGTAATCCATGAAATCGGCGTCGCCCTTCAGAGCCAGAACCTTGGTGATAGCGGCAGTCAGAGTGGTCTTGCCGTGGTCAACGTGACCGATGGTACCGATGTTGACATGCTCCAAAGAGCGGTCAAATTTTTCCTTTTCAGCCATTGGAAGTATCCTCCTTTAATTCAAACAGATAAAATAGCCTGTTGTAAGGCTATCATACTAGATTTTTCAAGAAAAATCAAGTATTTTGCGCGAATTTGTGCAGAATCAGCCCTTATTGCGCTCGGTCATGATCTTATCTGCAACACTCTTGGGAACCTGCTGGTAATCAGCCGGCTCCATGGAGTACTGGCCACGGCCCTGGGTCTTGGAACGCAGGTCAGTAGCGTAACCGAACATCTCGGACAGAGGAACCATAGCGGTGACACGGGCAGTGCCATCGGTGGATTCCTGGTTCTGGATTGCGCCGCGGCGGCTGTTCAAGTCGCCAATGACGTTGCCCATATACTCGTCAGGAACAACAACGTCAACCTTCATGATGGGCTCCATAATGACGGGATCAGCCTTCTTCATAGCATCCTTGAATGCCATGGAGCCGGCGATGGAGAACGCCATTTCAGAGGAGTCAACTTCATGATAGGAGCCGTCCCACAGAGTGACCTTGACATCCACGACGGGATAGCCAGCCAGAATGCCGGACTTCATCGCGCCCTGGATACCGTTGTCAACAGCGGGGATGTATTCCTTCGGGATAGCGCCGCCAACAATACCGTTGACAAACTCATAACCCTTACCCGGGTTGGGCTCAATCTTGATCTTAACGTGACCATACTGGCCCTTACCACCGGACTGACGTGCGTACTTGGTTTCCTGGTTAGCATCCTTGCGGATGGTTTCACGGTAGGCAACCTGAGGTGCGCCAACGTTAGCTTCGACCTTAAACTCGCGGAGCAGACGGTCCACGATGATTTCCAGGTGGAGCTCGCCCATGCCGGCGATGATGGTCTGACCGGTTTCTTCATCGGTCCAGGTACGGAAAGTCGGGTCCTCTTCAGCCAGCTTAGACAGGGCAATACCCATCTTCTCGCTGCCAGCCTTGGTCTTGGGCTCGATGGCAACGCGGATAACCGGCTCGGGGAAGTTCATGGACTCGAGGATGATGGGATGCTTCTCATCGCACAGGGTATCACCAGTGGTGGTGTTCTTCAGACCAACAGCAGCGGCGATATCGCCAGCGTAGCAGATGTCGATATCCTTACGGTTGTTTGCATGCATCTGCAGGATACGGCCGATACGCTCGTCCTGATCCTTAACAGAGTTGTAAACAGTGGTGCCAGCCTCAACGGTACCAGAGTACACGCGGAAGAAGCACAGCTTACCGACATACGGGTCAGTCATAATCTTGAATGCCAGTGCAGAGAACGGCTGATCATCGGAAGAAGTGCGATCTTCTTCCTCGCCAGTCTCCGGGTTGGTGCCCTTGATGGCCGCAACGTCGGTCGGAGCAGGCATATAATCAACGATTGCATCCAACAGTTTCTGAACGCCACGGTTCTTGTAAGAAGAGCCGCAGACAACAGGAACGATCTCGTTGGAAATAGTAGCCTTACGCAGAGCAGCCTTGATTTCTCCCTTGGTCAGCTCTTCGCCTTCCAGGTACTTCATCATCAGCTCTTCGTCGGTCTCAGCAACAGCTTCGATCAGCTTGTCATGATATTCCTGAGCCTGTTCTTTCATGTCTTCAGGAATTTCCTCAACGCGCACATCATTGCCCATATCATCATAGTAGATATCGGCTTTCATGTCGATCAGATCGATGATGCCGCGGAAAGTGTCTTCCTGGCCGACAGGCAGCTGGATAGGCACACCGTTGGCATGCAGACGATCATGCATCATCTGTACGCAGCGGAAGAAGTCAGCACCCATGGTATCCATCTTGTTGACGTAAACCATGCGGGGAACCTTGTACTCGTCAGCCTGGCGCCAAACGGTTTCAGACTGAGGCTCAACGCCACCCTTTGCGGCCAGAACGGTAACAGAACCGTCCAGAACACGCAGAGAACGCTGAACTTCAACAGTAAAGTCAACGTGGCCCGGGGTGTCGATGATGTTGATACGATGACGGTTCTTTTTGAACAGAGCCGGATCGTGCTGGGTCTCGGTGTGGCTCCAGTAGCAGGTGGTTGCAGCGGAAGTGATGGTAATACCACGTTCCTGTTCCTGCTCCATCCAGTCCATCGTGGCAGCGCCGTCATGAACTTCGCCGATCTTATGGTTAATACCGGTGTAGTACAGAATGCGCTCGGTGGTGGTGGTCTTGCCTGCGTCGATGTGGGCCATGATACCGATATTTCGGGTCATTTGCAGGGATACGTCTCTCGGCGTTGCCATGGCTTAAACCTCCTCAGTAAGCAGATCAATAACGGTAATGCGCGAAAGCCTTGTTGGCTTCTGCCATCTTGTGGGTATCTTCGCGCTTCTTGACAGCGCCGCCAACGTTGTTGGTAGCGTCAATGATCTCGGCGGCCAGGCGAGCGGACATGGTCTTTTCACCACGGCTGCGGCTGTACAGAGTCAGCCAGCGCAGGCCGAGGGTCTCGCGGCGGGCGGGGCTGACCTCCAGGGGAACCTGGTAGGTGGAGCCGCCGACACGGCGGGCCTTAACTTCGAGGCTGGGCATGATGTTTTCCATGGCCTTCTCGAACATTTCGAGAGGATCGTTGCCGGTCTTCTCTTTGACAGTCTCAAAAGCTTCGTAAACGATCTTCTGAGCGACGCCCTTCTTGCCATCCAGCATGATGCTGTTGACCAGACGGGTGACGAGCTTGGAATTGTAAATAGGATCAGCCAGAACTTCGCGCTTTGCGATTTTACCTCTTCTGGGCATCTTTCTTCCCTCCTTCACATTAATGATATCATCGGTACTCGAAAGTTAAAGAAAACTCCCGTTATGCCACAAAAGGGTCAGCTGACCATTTTATGGCGAAAAGATGTTTCCTTACTTCTTGGCACCGGCCTTGGGACGCTTTGCGCCGTATTTGCTGCGAGCCTGGTTACGGTTTGCAACACCCTGAGTATCCAGAGTACCACGGATGATGTGGTAACGGACACCGGGCAGGTCCTTAACACGACCGCCACGGATCAGGACAACGCTGTGCTCCTGCAGGTTATGGCCGATACCAGGAATGTAGGAGGTGACCTCGATACCATTCGTCAGGCGGACACGGGCAACTTTACGCAGAGCAGAGTTGGGCTTTTTGGGGGTCATGGTACGAACAGCGGTGCAAACACCACGCTTCTGGGGGCTGTTCATGGTGGTGTACTGCTTCTTCTGGGAGTTGTAGCTCTTCTGAAGGGCAGGAGCAGTGCTCTTGGTTACCAGGACCTCACGGCCTTTGCGTACGAGCTGGTTAAAAGTAGGCATTTCTTTTCTCCTTTCTTGATTATTCCGCGCAGTTTTTTGCGGGGGTTGTGCTTCCATTTTGGCCGCACTTGACCCCTTAACTCACGCATTTATTATAATAGCGGATAAACCACGCTCTGTCAAGAGTATTCACAAAAAATATTTCAAATAATCGTGCAAGATGCTGATTTTCTGCACCGTGGGTTCTAAGGCAATACCGCACAATTCCTGCCTAACGGCTCAAGCACCGCTCCGGCGGCTGCGGCACGGCATCTGCGTTGCCAAAATGCTCGATAAGACATCCAGTATTATCTGCGCTTTTGGCTTGGCAGCTGCCGCACCTCGCTCGCCGTATCGGCACTTAGAATTATGCGGTATTGCCTTAGGTTTTCTGTTGTGGGTCAGCCTGCGTTTTCCCCGTTGGCTGAATCCGGTTCGCTCTGGGGTTCCTCGGCGCTGTCGGCGGCGGGCTCGGTGTTCCCGTCGGTTTCCTCCGCGGGCTGCAAAGCGGCAAGCTCGGCAGCGGCGGCATCATAGGCCGCCTGGGCCTCCGCCACACGCTGGCTGGCGGCATCGTCATCGGAGCTGTCTGCCGTTCCGGCTGCATCCTGCTGGGCCTGCAGGGCTTCGTTCAGGGCAGTCTGGGCCTGGTTCAGCTTGTCCTGGGCATCCACAAGGGCCTGAGCGTGCTGCTGTGCCTGTTCAGCAGCCTCAGCGGCTTCATCCGGCACGGCGCTGTCCAGCAGGGCCGGTTTTTCCGGCAATGCCTGCTCGTTACCGTCCCCGTCCAGCAGGCGCAGAGCCTGGCCATAATAGCCGCCCCAGATGGCAAGAAAGCTCTTGCCGGGATTCACATCCAGCGTTTTACCACTGGCATCGGTCAACTGCAGCGGCGCTGTGGCATCGCCCTTGGTCCACTGGATGGTTTCCCATCCGCCTTTTGTCAGGTAGATGCCGGTGCCTCCGGTCAGGTCATACTGGCGGGTCACGCCGTCATCCTTTACGCCGGAGGAAGCATACAGCACAAACACATTGGTGAACGCTGCCTGCTCATTATTGCCCGCATCCATCATGGGGCTGCCATCGGCATTGTTTTTCAGGTACAGGCCCACTTCCGGCGAATAAACCAGTTCTTCGGTATCCTTGTTGGAAAAGGTGATATACAGGCTTTTGGCATTCTGCTGCTCCGGGTCCTTGCGCTGGACAAAGTGGAACAGCGGCATGTTGGCACCGGCGGTATCAGTGTTATAGGTTGCCAGGCCGGTGTTGATCAGATCTTTTGTGGTGTACCAGCAGTTTTCCTCCCGGTAGCCGCTGTTGGCGCGGTCCTCGTCAAAGGCAAAACCTGCGGTGCCCGCATGGTAGCCGTCCAGATCCTGGTATTGCAGTACGTTCAGCAGGTTGGAAGCATACACGCTTTTGTTAATGTGTACCGGAACGGCATTCAGCGGCAGCACCAGCTGCAGCGGCAGGTCCCGCCCAGGGGCCACCGGGCCGGCTTTTTCCACGCTGTCCACACTGGCAAACACCGCGGTCAACCCGGCAGTCTTGCCCTCGGTCACGCCCTCAATCAGCACATCCGCAGCGGCAATGCCCCACTGGGGGGTGCTGCCATCCCCGGTGCGGATGCTGACCGCCACCGGGCGCTGGTTGGTATAATCGCCCTGCTCCCCGGTCAGGGGGTTCGCTTCGGGTTCCGGCGTTGGGGTGGGTGCTTCTGTCGGCTCTGCTGTGGGCTGCGCTGTGGCCGCTGCGGCGCCTTCCGCCGGGGCGCAGCCTGCCAGCAGCACAGCCAGCACCAGGGCTGCGGCACACAGGGGGTATTTTTTCTTGTTTGAACGCTCAGTCATACAGACTCCTGTTATAAAAAAGTACCCGCCCTGCGGGCGGGCACTTTAGACTGTCGAAAAAAATTCTAAAAGCCATTCCAAGCGGCAGACATGCGCCGACGCTTGGAATACCTTGCGAGCAAAAAAGGCATGAGAACATGCTTTTTTTGCGATAGGGTGATTTCAAAGGAGAGGTGCAGGAGCGTGGCGCTCCAGCGTCACGCTCAGTCTGCCCAGGGGATATCCTCACCGCTGTCAGCGCTGGCGGTGTCATCTGCGCTGCTCTGGTCGGCGGTATCCTGCTGCGGGGTGTTGTCCTGCTGGGGGGCAGACTCCGCGCTCTGGCTGTCATTGCTGGTATTGGTGGTGGTGCTGCTCTGGGTGGTGCTCTGGGTATTGCTTTCGGTGTTGCCCACAGCCTGGTTGTTGCGCGCTGCGCTGACCAGGTCGGTGGTGGAAGTCCCCAGGCTTTCACCCGCCTTGGCGTCGGCATCAATGGAAGTGTTGGAAGCGCTTACCGTTGCGGCATCCAGGTCAAAGTCGGCCAGGTTGCCCACCTTCAGGTTGATGGCTTCGTCCACATCCACAATGGTCACATAGCTCTTGCCAATATTGATCTCGCAGGGGGTATCGCTGCACTGGCCGTTTTCATTCAGATAGTACAGGCGCAGGGCTTCCAGCGGGGTACCCTTCTGCCAGTAGATCTTTTCGCACTTGCCGCCATAGAAGTAATAGCCGATGCCGCCCCAGCTGTATTCTACATACTGCAGGTCCGTGGTTTCGTGGCCGGGGTAGGTGTGAATATCGGTGAACAGAACGATCACATTGGGGAATTGCAGCTGATAATCGTTGTACTCTTCGTCAATGGTATCACGCCAGTTGCCGGAGAAGTTCTGCTGCATCAGGTAGACGTTGTTGGTGTTATCGTACAGAAAACGGGTCTTGTAGGACTGGCTGTGGCTGATCTCCACATATTCGCCGTCCTTCACCACCGGGCCGTCCTTGGTGGTCAGCTGGGAATCCTGGGACTGGGTCAGGTCGCGCACCGGGTTATCCTGGCGGTAATCCACAAAGTTAAAGAAAGTGGAATTGTAGGTGCGGTTCATATCCACATTGTTGTTGGTGATATACTTTTCAATGTTTTCGCCGCTGGTGTACATCGTGTGTTCCAGTGCCAGGCCGTTGCCATAGCTCAGGCCGCGCCAGTTCACACGGTTGTAATCACGGTAGCCGGAAGCACCATCATTGTTGTTCAGCAGGCCGTAATCATAATCCAGGGCGTACTGCTGCATGACAACAGACTGGCCTTCGTGGATATACAGGGCCTGCCAGGGCAGGATCAGCTGGAAGAACTGGTCACGGCCGGAACGGATGGGGCCAATCTCATCAATATCGTGGTAATCATTGAACACCGGCATAAAGCGGGTGATGCCGCCTTCCACCTTGATTTCAAACAGCATCTGCGCCTTGGAAAGGCCACGCTGCGGGCGGGCGTCCACAAGGTTGTTCACCATAAGGGCGGTAATGCGCTGGCCCTCGGGATAATTTTCGCCTTTAGCCTCGCCGGTCAGCACGTTGGCTTCATACGGGGGCAGGGTCGGGGTGGGTTCCGGGGTAGCCTCGGCCTCGCTGCTGGCGGCGTTGGATTCCGGCGTAATGGGCGAGATTTGATCATCGGTTTTGCCGCAGGCAACCAGGATCGCACAAGCTGCCATAACGGCCAGAGTGCAAAGGATATTACGTTTCATCGGCTGGGTCCTCTTTTCTGCTCATACAGCTGGATGGATAAAATCCTGCCCGGTCCAAAGCTCCGGGCAACGTATAGATTTATTGTACTTGTTTTGTAATGATTTGTAAAGATTAAAACCAGATTTTACATGTCACCGCGGCATACCGCCCACATCCCACCCGCATTTTTTTGTTGCTCTTGGCCGCCAACACTGATATAATAAATAAGTATATTTCAAGCGCAGTGCTTGTTAAAACAAAGGAGATTCTACCGCCATGGGACTTTTTTTCTCTTCTGACCGCTTTACCCGTCCCGGACCGGGCGTGCGCCCGGACGCCCCGCGCAAAAAGGGTGTTGCCCGCCTGGCCGAAATTATGGGCCGCGATATGTGGAACTTTTTCCGCGCCGGTTTCCTGGCTTTCCTGGGCTGCCTGCCTTTTATTATCGGTATGTTTTTTGCCGTTGAAACGCACGCGCTGCTGTTCATGCTGCTGGCCGGTATCATCGGCGGCCTGATTGCAGGCCCGGAGCTGAGCGCCATGGCTGATACCGTGCTGCGCAGCCTGCGCGATGAACCTGGCTACTGGTGGGAAACCTACCGCCGCGTGTGGAAGCGCAACGCCAGGGAAAGCCTGGTTCCCGGCATGCTGACCGGTCTGGTGCTTTCGATGCAGATCTTTACCCTGTTCCACATGTCGGTCATTAGCGCCGGTATTGTTACCTGGGTGCTGCTGATCCTAAGCTTTGTGGTAACGCTGGGCTTGGAAAGTTACATCTGGCCGCAGATTGCCCTGCTGGATCTGCCGCTGTACGGCATTTTGAAAAACAGCCTGCTGCTATTCTTGGGCTACTTGCCCCGCAGCCTGGGTGCCATCGCCATCAAAGCCGTGTATTGGGGCGCCATTTTGCTGTTCTTCCCGCTGACGACGATCATTCTGCCGTTCACCAACTTCTGGCTGCCGATGCTTCCTGCCCTGCTGTGCGTCTACCAGCCGCTGAACAAGTGCTTTACCATTGAAAGCACCATCAACAAGATGCGCGAAGACGAACTGAACGCCGCCCTCGCCAAAGATAACGAGCCCCTGCCCGAAGACCCCACCGAGAAAGCCGAAGAATCCACCGAAGCTTCCTCCGACGACTCTTCCTCCGACGACGTCCAGTAATCCATTTACTAAACGATATAAAAAGCGCACAGCGCCCGATCTATCGGCGCTGTGCGCTTTTTCCTTTCATTGCTAATTTCTAAGGCAACACCGCACAATTCCCGCCTTACGGCTTAAGCACCGCTCCGGCGGCTGCGGCACGGCATCTGCGTTGCCAAAATGCTCGATAAGAC
>JABLTQ010095464.1_pt1 | contig 16833 bp, 13 predicted proteins | sample 7160101 | NCBI WGS metagenome assembly JABLTQ01 (sample SAMN14651228, study PRJNA627086) | human gut metagenome | isolation source: feces | host: Homo sapiens
CCGGGCCCTGGCCGCCTGGCGCGACAACGGCGGCGGGCAGCCCCCCCTGCTGCTGGACGGCACGGCCGGCAACGGCCATGACTGCCTTTTCCTGGCCCGTCAGGCCCCGGCGGGCAGCCTGCTGCTGGCCCTGGACATCCAGGAGGCCGCCCTGCAGGCCAGCCGGGCACGGCTGGGACAGGCAGGCGTGGCGGCACGCTGCTGCGCCTCGGCTGCGGCGGCCTGTGCCCTGCCCCCCCTCCCCCCTGATACGACGGACGTCCGTCTCGTCCTCCATTCCCATGCGGCCCTGCCACAGCTGCTGGACGCCCTGCCCGAAGACGACAGGCAACGGCCCCTGCTGGCGGGCATCTTCAATTTCGGTTACCTCCCGGGCACGGACAAGCGCTGCACCACCACGGCAGCGGGCAGCCTGGCGGCCGTGGACGCCCTGCTGGAACGTCTCGCCCCGCAGGGCTGCCTGAGCCTGCACTGCTATACCGGCCATGAAGGCGGCGCCGCCGAAGAGGCCGCCCTTGCCCAAAGGCTGGCCCGGCTGGAACCCCGGCGCTGGCGTGTGCTGCACTGCCGGGACGCCAACCGGGAGAACCACGGTGAAAGCATTTTGCTGGCCGAACGCCTGCCTGTGCGGCAACGCTGATCCCCGACCTGAAAGGCCCCCGGAAGGGGCTTTTTTTACAGGATTTTCCTGTCCGGAAAAATCTGGAAAATATCTCATGAAATATTTTATGATATAAAAATAGTTATTAAATTCAGTATATTAAAAAAACAGGGCTCAACGGAAGAACGCGGAAACAACCCCTTTTTTATCCCTAACCTATTGCATTTTCATCATTGCCAGCATAATCTTAGCGTTAAGGATGTATTTGTGTCGCCTGTCCTCGGGCAGGGGCCGGACGGACCGGCGGCACGCTTTTTAGTAGTAAGGGAGAGAAAGATGGCTTGGACTCAGGTTTACGAACCTCTGGGAGGCATCGGCCTGTCGGCACTGGCGGCATCCGTACCGCTGATCATTCTGTTCTACATGCTGGCATTCCGGCAGGCGAAAGGTCATATCGCCGCTGTGGCCGGTCTGGTGGGCGCCCTGCTGGTGGCCATCCTGGTCTGGAAGATGCCGGTAGGCCTGGCAGTCAACTCCGTGGCGCTGGGGGCCTGCTTCGGCCTGTTCCCCATCGTCTGGATCGTCATCACGGCCGTGTGGGTCTACAACATGACCGTGGAATCCGGTGAGTTCGAGATCATCAAAGACTCCCTGGCCCGCCTGACCGACGACCGTCGTCTGCAGGCCCTGTTCATCGCCTTTGCCTTCTCCTGCTTCATCGAAGGTACCGCCGGTTTCGGTACGCCTGTGGCCATCGCCGCCGCCATGCTGGTGGGCCTGGGCTTCACCCCGCTGTGGGGCGCCGGTATCGCCCTGATCGCCAATACCGCCCCCGTGGCCTTCGGCGCCATCGGCGTGCCGCTGATCGTGGCCGCCCAGGTGTCCGGCCTTGACCAGATGACCGTCTCCGCCATTGCCGGTCGCCAGCTGCCCCTGCTGTCCCTGATCGTGCCCCTGTGGGTCTGCGTGGTCATGTGCGGCTTCAAACGTTCCATGGAAGTGCTGCCCGCCATCATCGTGGCCGGTGTGGCCTTTGGTGGCGCGCAGTTCCTGCTGGCCAACTTCCACGGCCCGACCCTGCCTGACATCGGTTCCGCCATCGCCACCATCGTGGCCCTGATGCTGCTGCTCAAGGTCTGGCAGCCCAAGAGCATCTTCCGCTTCGAAGGCGAAGCCCCCTCCAACCTGGAAGGCCAGGGCTACCCCCTGTCCGTCGTCATGCGCGCCTGGGCCCCCTATCTGGTGCTGGCCGTGTTCGTGTTCTTCTGGGGCCTGGGTTCCTTCAAGGCCATCCTCAATGGCATCCCCGGTACCGTGTTCAACATCTCCTGGCCCGGCCTGGATGGCGAAGTCATGAAGACCGCCCCCATCGTGCAGGCTGACGCCGTGTACGGCGCCAAGTTCACCTTCAACTGGCTGTCTGCTGGCGGTACCGCCATCCTGCTGTCCGGTCTGGTGTCCGTGCCCTTCATGCCCAAGTACGGTTACGGCAAGGCCATCGCCTGCTTCATGCGCACCCTGAAGCAGCTGACCTTCCCCATCCTGACCATCGCCATGATCCTGGGCCTGGCTTACCTGATGAACTACTCCGGCATGAGCTCCACCCTGGGTCTGGCCTTCACCCACACCGGTTGGCTGTTCCCCTTCTTCTCTCCCCTGCTGGGCTGGCTGGGCGTGTTCCTGACCGGTTCCGACACGTCCTCCTGCGCCCTGTTCGGCGGCATGCAGAAGGACACCGCCCTGGCCGTGGGCATGCGTCCCGAACTGGCCGTGGCCTCCAACGCCTCTGGTGGCGTGACCGCCAAGATGATCTCGCCCCAGTCCCTGTCCGTGGCTACCGCCGCCACCAACAATGCCGGTCAGGAAGGCAAGCTCTTCCGCTTCACCATCGGTCACAGCATCGGCATGACCCTGGTGCTCTGCGTGCTGGCCTACCTGCAGGCTGGTCCCCTTTCCTGGATGCTGCCCTAACGGGTACAGCGCAGGCTTGAGGGCCTGACAGACCAACGTCGGCAAGGGCCCCGGTCTTCCGGGGCCCTTTTCGTATGAGGACGGCCCGCCGGCCTGCTCCGGCAAGGGCGCCCGGTGCTCCCGGCCGGAGCGGGGGAGAGCTGTCCCGCAGCGGCAGACAGGCCGCAGCCCCTCCTGCCTGCACGGCAGAGGCGCATCCTGACACAGGGGCAAAATCCCTGAACCGGCAGGAAGGAGTCGCCGTGCCCGAAGCCGGTGTTCCTGACCGCTCCCGCTTTTTCCTTGCAGCGGCCCTGCTCCCCATAGTATGGGAGGCAGGGCGGCGTGCCCCCAGCGCCCTGGTTTGTTCTGGAAGAGCAGAAAAAAGCACCCTGGAAACGGAGCAGCCGGCGGATCCCCCGGGCTGCTGCCGCCCTGGCCGGCCCCGCCAGTGAAGACGGTGTGCAATATTTTTGTCCCCCCGTATGGCTCCGGCAGGCCCTATGTAAAAAAATTAAACGGTCTTTTCATTTGTAGCGAAATATAAAAACAATAAAAACAACAAGATAGAAAAAGATTTTGCTTTGCAAATCTTGGCACGCCTTATGCAGTAAGCTAAGTACCTTCCTTTCTTACTGACAGTTCAACCTAAACGGCCTGCCCCCCCAGCAGGCCGTTTTTCTGTCTGGAGACACGAGCATGTCCAGCCCCGTCACCGTCTGTCATCAGGAATTCGACGAAAGCCATTTCCTGGCCTCGGAATACGAACCGGCCCCGCCGGAACAGGCCGCCTTCCACATCATCCCCGTCCCGCTGGAGCAAAGCGTCTCCTACGGCGGCGGTACCGCCCGCGGCCCGGCCGCCATCCTGGCTGCCTCGCAGCAGCTGGAGGCCTGGGACGGCATCAGCGCCCCGGGAGAAGCGGGCCTGTACACCGCCCCCGCCGTGGACTGTGACGCCCCCATCGAGACCGTGCTGGACCGCATCGAGGCCGCCACGGCCCATGCCCTGCGTTGCAAGGCCCTGCCCGTCCTCCTGGGCGGCGAGCATACCGTGAGCCTGGGCGCCCTGCGCGCCCTGGCTGCCGAGGCCGCACGCACGGGCGAGCCCTTTGGTGTGGTGCAGTTCGATGCCCATGCGGACCTGCGCTCCCAGTATGAAGGCTCCATCTATTCTCACGCCAGCGTCATGCACCGGGCCGTGGCCGACCTGGGCCTGCCGCTGGCCCAGTTCGCCATGCGCGACTTCTGCCGCGAAGAGGTGGATGTGCGCCGCCGGTACAATGTCTTGCACTATGACGCCGACGTCCTGTTCCGCCAGGGCCTGCCGGAACAGCCCCTGCCCGCGGACTTTCCCCGTCGCCTCTACATCACCTTCGACGTGGACGGCCTGGATGCCTCGCTGATGCCCGCCACGGGCACGCCTTCGCCCGGCGGCCTGTTCTGGCACCAGGCCCTGCTGCTCATCGAGCGCTGCCTGCAGGGCCGCAGCATGGCCGGCATGGACGTGGTGGAACTGGCTCCCCTGCCGGGCCTGCACCACGCGGACTTCACCGCCGCCAAGCTCACCCATGCCCTCATGGGCTTTGCCCAGCGCGCCGGTCTGCCCCGCAAGGCATGACGGCCGGGAGACCGGGCTTTTTGGGGGAAGGCTATCCCGCATCCCTGCTGTCGATGCCCGTAGCTTCCTCCGTCGCAACGGGCACGGCCCTGCAGGCCGCCATCCGGTCGCATCCCTGCTGTCGATGCCCGTAGCTTCCTCCGTCGCAACGGGCACGGCCCTGCGGGCCGCCATCCGGTCGCATCCCTGCTGTCGATGCCCGTAGCTTCCTGTGTCGCAACGGGCACGGCCCTGCGGGCCGCCATCCGGTCGCTGCCGGCACGAGAGGGCTTTTTCCCCCTTCCCCGGTGCACTCTGCACGCCTGTGTCCCGAGACGGGGCACAGGCGTTTCGTTCTGGCGGCTCTGATGCAGACAAGGCGTTTCCTGCCCTGCCTTTGCCGCCCTTTTCGTGTGCGCCATCGCTATCCTGGCTTTTTTACTGGACTTTTATTCCAGCCTGTGTCATAGACAACGGGTCGTCGATCTGACGGCCATGTCACGCAAGGAGTTCCCATGTCATCTGACAGTCCCATCCCTCCCAGTATCCAGGTATCTGTCCCGTCACGCTGATCGCCTGCCTTGCGTCCACCTTCCCGCAGGCAGTGCCAGCCCTGCGAGGAGGTCTCCATGTCCCGTTCCCGCATCTTCCTGCCGTCTGTCCCCCAGCACGGCCCCGTCCGTGACCGGATCATCTTCCGGGCACGCCGTCATGTCCTGCATCCTTCCCGCTCGTCCATCCCTGTCATGGGCCGGACGTCCGTGATGCGCGCTGCCTGCTGACAGGCCATCACATCCCCTTTGCCGTCACCTGCCGGGCCCTGCCCTGCCGGACGGACTTCTGTCATCAGCCGCCTTTGCCTTCGGCGCCGCCAGGCCTGCACGGGAATATCCTGCGACAATGCCCGCGCATGTCCTGTACCGGCCCGGCACGGCCTGCCTTTCTGCCGTGCGTCAGCCCTGACGCCCGTCAGGAAGGATTTATCAAGAACATCCCCAACAAAAGGAGCCGACGTATGGACAGTCACCCTGCCCCCCTCCCGCCGTCCGTAGCCGCGCCTGCCTCCGCACGCGCCTGCCCCCAGCATCCCAACCTTGGGGAGGTCTGCCATGATCCTCAAAAAACCACAGCAGGCCCGCCGGGTCGCCTTGGGCGTCACCGTCCATGACCTGGGCCTGATCCGTTCCGTCCCCCGGACGCATAACGGTTTTTTCCTCTTCCGTGCCCGGCCGCATGACCCCGGATCGCGGGCGGTCCCAGGGCAGCGCCTGCTGTCCGCCATCCGCCGTCCCCATCCCGCACGCTGAAGAAAAAAAGGAGAAAGCCCATGATCCGTGAAGATCTGCTGCGCACCGTGCGCGACCTGTCCGCCCGCCACGACACCAAAGCCTTTGCCGAACTGGTGGAAAGCGTCCACCCCTCCGACATGGCCGAGGCCCTGGAGACCCTGAAGAGCCGTGATGTGGCCCGCCTGCTGCCCTGCCTGAAGGCCGGGACGCTGGCCGAAGTGTTCGTGTATTTTTCCGAAGAGCGCCAGAGCCGCCTGTTGCGGGAACTGCCCCGCGAGACCGTGGTGTCCCTGTTCGAAGGCATGGCTGCCGACGAGCGCGTGGACCTGTTCCACGACCTGGACGATTCCGCCCGCCAGCGCCTGCTGCCTGCCCTGGCCCGCGGCGAACGTGAGGACATCCTGCGCCTGGCCGCCTATGCCGAAGGCAGCGTGGGTTCGGTGACCACCTCGGACTATGTGTCCGTGCTGCCGGACATGAGCGTGGCCCAGGCTCTGGCCCATGTGCGGGCCACTGCCGCCGAAAAAGAGACCATCTACGTCATCTATGTACAGGACAAGGAAGGGCACCTGTGCGGCACCCTCTCCCTGCGCGAACTGCTGCTGGCCGATGATGCCCTGACCATCAGGAACATCATGCGTCGCGACCCCGTGTTCGCACGGGCCCAGTGGCCCTGGAGCAAGGCCTCCGAACTCATCGGCCGCTATGACCTGCTGGCCCTGCCCGTCATCAACGGCGGGGAAAAGATGGTCGGCATCGTCACCGTGGACGACGCCATGGACATCGAGAAGCAGGAAGACGCCACCCAGCTGGCCCGCTTTGGCGGTACGGTGACCACCGACGGCACCGACCTGGACATCCTCGAATCCCCCTTCCGCAAGATGTTCAGCGTGCGCGTGTTCTGGCTGGTGCTGCTGACCCTCTTCGGCGTCGTCACCAGCACCTTCGTGGCCGCGCAGGAAGAGATATTGTCACAGGTCATCGTGCTGGCGGCCTTCATCGCGCCCATCGTGGACATGGGCGGCAATGCGGGCAGCCAGTCGGCCACCCTCGTCATCCGGGCCATGGCCCTGGGCGACGTGGGCCTGCGCTGGCAGGACGTCTGGCGCGTCGTCCGGCGCGAACTGCCCGTGGCCGCCGCCCTGGGCCTGGTGGTGGCCGGCATGGAGACCGTGCTTGCCTGGTTCTCCAAGGGGATCGGTCTGGACGTGCTGCTGGTGGTGGCCCTGAGCATGCTGGTCTGCACCGTGCTGGGCGGCATCATCGGGGTGCTCCTGCCCTTCGTGGCCCGGCGCATCGGGACGGATCCCGCTACCCTGTCCTCGCCCCTCATCACCTCCATCATGGACCTGGTGGGCGTGTTCATCTACTTCGCCTTCGCCTACGCCTTCCTGGGCGATCTGCTGCGGCAGGCGGGGTAAGACGATCCGGAGACGCCCAACGAGGAAGGCCCCCCGGGCTGTCCTTGAGGGGCTCCCCCGCGTTGCCGCCCCATGTCCGTAGAGCTTGCAGCCCAGCGGGCACGGCTTTGCGACTGCCCTGCGGCCGCTCTGACGCAAGGGTATTTTTCCGCGAACGCCCCTTTCCGGCGCGTTGCCTTCCAACAGCGCTGACGCCTCCCAAGACCATGCCACAAAAAAAGCCCCCTCATCGAGGGGGCTTTTTTGCAGCTCGTCGTCAGGGGGCTCCGGGGCCTCCCGCAAGGCTAGTCCTGACGGAACAGGGGCGTGGACATGTAGCGTTCGCCGGTATCGCAGGCAAAGGTCACGATGTTCTTGCCCCGCATCTCGGGACGGGCGGCCACGCTGAGGGCCGCCAGCACGTTGGCACCGGTGGAGATGCCCGCGCACACGCCCTGCAGGTGCATCAGACGGCGTGCCATGGCCATGGCCTCTTCCGTGGGCACCTGGATGATCTCGTCCAGCAGGCCGCGATCCAGGATGGAAGGCACGAAATTGGCCCCGATGCCCTGGATGCCGTGCTGCCCGGCCTGTCCGCCGGAAAGGACGGGGGATTCCGCCGGTTCCACGGCCATGACCTTGAAACCGGGGATGTTCTCCTTGAGGAAACGGCCCGTGCCCGTGATGGACGAACCGGACCCCACGCCGGCCACCAGCACGTCCATGTGGCCCACGCTGTCGGCAAGGATCTCGGGGCCGGTGGTGAGGTAGTGGGCCTCCACGGCCAGCGGGTTGGAGAACTGCCCGAACAGCAGGCCGTTCCGCTCTTCCGCCAGTTTTTCAGCAACGTTGATGGCCCCCTTCATGCCTTCGGCAGCCGGGGTCAGCACCAGTTCGGCGCCCAGGGCACGCAGCAGGTTGCGACGCTCCACGCTCATGGAATCGGGCATGGTCAGCACGCAGTGCAGGCCCCGCACGGCAGCCACCAGGGCGATGCCGATGCCCAGGTTGCCGCTGGTGGCCTCCACGATGGTGCCGCCGGCTTCGATGTCGCCCCACTCCATGGTCTTGTCGATCACATGGAACGCCACGCGGTCCTTGATGGATCCCCCGGGATTGCGGTTTTCGAGCTTGAGCCAGACCGTACCGGGCAGATCTGCGCCGAGAGCGTTCAGACGCAGCACAGGTGTTCTGCCGATGCTTTGCAGAATATTGGTGAGCATGCTGTATCCTTGCTAAAATTCAGGGAATAAAAGGAATAACATCACTATATGCCAGCCGGGCAGGTTTTGCAAATCGGCGCGATGCCGCAAGGGACACGGCTTGACAGCCACCATGATGCCCCGTACCGTTTTTTATAACAGGTACCGTCTATCCCTAGCCCCAAAGGAGGATACATCATGAAGCTGTTCCGCATGTTCCTTGTATCGCTGGCCCTGAGCCTGGTCTTTGCCGGTGCGGCCCTGGCCAGGGCTGATGTGACCGAACTGTATGCAGAAGCCCTCATGACCGGTGATGTGGCGTCCCTGGACAAGCTCCTGGCTCCCAATTACTGGCATGTCAGCGCCAACGGCCATATCCAGGACAAGGAACACTTCCTGGCCAGCCTCAAGGACAGGAAGCTGGTCATCGACCGTATCCGCCTCAGCAACATGCGCAGCACCGTCATGGGTGACGTGACCCTGGTCACGGCCAACGGCGAGCTCAAGGGCTCCGCCACGCCCCCCCTGCCCCAGGGCCTGATGCGCTATACCATGGTCCTGAACAAGGTCGGCAAGGACATCAAGATCGTCCTCTTCCAGGCCACGCCCGTGGTCCCCTCACAGGATTGCAGCGACGGCAACTGCGCCATCCGCTGATCCCTTCCCGGATCCGACACCTCAAGGCTGCCTGCGGGCAGCCTTTTTTTTGCCTTTTTGCCCAGCATCATTTTTTTGAAAAATTTCATGAAAATGGCCCCCTGACTGTTGACACCACATTGATACTATGAATAGTATCAATATACCAATTAAGAACAACTTTCTTCCACATCAGCAAGGGGGAAGACCATGGTGACAGATCTGGTAACGGCCCCGGTGCGCTCCGCGGAGATCTTCGTTTTCAGGGCGCCCATCGAAAAAGCTGTTCGTACCTCGTTCGGCATCATGCACGACAGGCCTGCGGTCCTGCTGCGCCTGGAGGATGAAGACGGCATGCACGGCTGGGGCGAAGCCTGGTGCAACTTTCCCTCCTGCGGTGCCGAACACAGGGCACGCCTGCTGGAGACGGCCATCCTCCCCAAGGTCGTGGGCAAGCCCTGGAGCAGCCCGGCCGCCCTGTCCGCGGACGTCTCCGCACAGCTGGAAGTCCTGCGCCTGCAGGCCGATGAGCCCGGCCCCATGTCCCAGGCCCTGGCTGCCCTGGACATAGCCCTGTGGGATCTGGCGGCCCGCCGCGCTGGCCTGCCCCTGCACCGCTTCCTGGGCGGCTGTGGCGACGGCTCCATGCCTGTCTACGCCAGCGGCATCAATCACCCCGACATCGCCGGGACCATCCGGCGCACCCGTGCCGAAGGCTACCGCTGTTTCAAGGTCAAGATAGGCTTTTCCGAAGAAAGTGATGCCGCCAACCTCGAAGAGGCCTTCGCCGCCCTGCTGCCGGGCGAGGAGCTGGCTGTGGACGTCAACCAGGCCTGGACGCGCCGGCAGGCGCTGGCGGGCTTTGAAAAGCTGCGCCACTGGCCGCTGCTCTGGATCGAGGAGCCCCTGCGTTGCGACAGCCCCGTCGAGGACTGGGCGGTGCTGGCCGCCGCAGCGCCCCATCCGCTGGCCGCGGGCGAGAACATCCGCAGCCATGCCGATTTTTCCGCCGCCATCATCCGGCGCCACCTCGGCGTCATCCAGCCGGACATTTGCAAATGGGGCGGCCTGAGCAACTGCCTGCCAGTGGCCCGGGCCATCCTCAAGGCGGGCCTGCGCTACTGCCCCCACTACCTCGGCGGCGGCATCGGCCTGCTGGCCTCCGCCCACCTGCTGGCTGCTGTGGGCGGGGACGGCCTGCTGGAAGTGGACTGCAACCCCAACCCTCTGCGCGAACTGCTGGCCCGTCCCTTCCCGGCCGTCCGGGAAGGCCGCATCACCCTCTCCGATGCGGCCGGGCTCGGCGTGGAACCTGATCTGGATGCTGTGGAAAACCTTGTGACTTACCGGGCCGAATGCCGCTGAATACCTGCACGTCCCGTCATCTACAGGAGGCGATCATGAAGCGTTTTCTTACCTGCCTTTGTCTCGTCGTCATGTCCCTGGCCCTGTGTTCCGGTCTGGCCGGAGCCACCGAAAAGGTCAGGATCAACCTGTTGAGCACACCTTTCGGTACCGGGAGCTATGTGCTGGGCACGGCTCTGGAAAACATCGTCAACAAGGGTGACTACCCCATCCTCATCTCGCATGCGGAAACGCCCGGCCAGGCGTTCAACGTCAACAAGCTCAATGCTGATCCGGCCGCCCGCAAGAACACCGTGGGCACGGCCTCCAAGGGCATCAACTGGCTGGCCGCCCAGGGCAAGAAGCCCTTCCCGGCCAAGCGTACCCCGCTGCTGCTCATCGGCAGCTACACCTATACGGCCACCTGGCTGGTGACGGCCGACGAATCCATCAAGTCCGTCAGCGACCTGCGCGGCAAGCGCATCGCCATGGGCCGCATCCCCCAGGCCATCTGGGGCTACGAGCCTGACGCCCTGCTGCGGTGCGGCTATTCCGACGATTTCTACAAGAGCCTGTCCATCCAGTATGTGGGCACGGGCGAAGCCGCCACCGCCCTGGTCAACGGCCAGGTGGACGCCGCCACCATCGGCGGCTACATGGACCCGATCAGCGGCAAGTTCTCCCCTGCGCCCCAGACCGTGGAAGTGGTCGCCTCCGGGCGTGACCTGCACCACCTCGACTGGACAGAGGAAGCCGTCAAGAAGACCGCCGCCAAGGACATCCAGCTGATCCCCTTCAGCGTGCCCGCCAATTCCGTGGAAGGGCAGACGGCCCCCATCTTCATCGGAGCCGATACCCACGGGCTGTTCGCCCATCCCGACTTCCCCGAAGAGTACGCCTACATCCTGGCCAAGGCCATGATCGAGAACATCGACGCCTTTGCCCAGTACCACGCCCTGGGCGCCCTGATGAGCCGTGAAGGCCTCATCAAGGGCTGGAGCCCCGAACAGATCCACCCCGGAGCCCTGCGTGCCTACAAGGAAGCGGGCCTGCTGTAACCGATACTCCCCTGGGCCGGGCCGCTCCGGCGGCCCGGCGACACATCCCGGAGACGATGGAGACGATTATGAGAGCGGGAGAACTTGCATCCAGCATGATTTTTCGTGGCGGCGCTCTGGCTATGGTGCTTTACCACGCCATAGCCTCCCAGTACCTGTATTTTTCGCAATGGGAACACCAGACCATCCACTTTTCCTTCCTGTTCCTGCTGATCTTCATGAGCTACGCGCGCAAGACGTCCAACAAGGCCGTCAAGTACCTGCTGTATGCCTGCATGCTCGTGACGCTCGTCTGCTGTGCCTATGTCTATCTGAATACGGAAGAACTGGAGATGTCTCAGGGCTTCCCCACCCAGGCCGCCGTTATCGTCGGCATCTGCCTCATGCTGGGCACGGCCCTGTGCACCTGGCTGAGCTGGGGCCTGCCGCTGCTCATCGTGGCCGTGGTCTTCGTGGCCTACTTCTTCCTTGGGCACATGCTCAGCGGCCCGCTCCATCATCCTGTTTTTTCCTTTGATTATGTGGTCTCCATGCTCAGTGTGGGCCTGTCCGGGCTGTACGGCCTGTTCATGTCCATCAGTGCCGACCAGGTCTTCCTGTTCGTGGTCTTCGGCTCGCTGCTGGGCATCTTCAAGGTGGAAGGCCTGCTCATGGAAGCCGGCAAGATCCTGGGCCGCCGCCTGCGCGGCGGGGCCGGGCTCACGGCCGTGTTCTCCAACTCCCTCATCGGCATGGTCTCCGGCGCTCCTGTGGCCAACGTGGCCATCACGGGCCCCTTCGTGCTGCCGTACATGAACCGTTCCGGCTACAACGTGGATGAAGCCGGCGGCATCCTGGCCTGTTCGGCCACGGGCAGCCAGCTCATGCCCCCTGTCATGGGCGCGGCCGCCTTCATGATGGCGACCTTCATCGGCCAGCCTTATGCGGTGGTCATGCTGGCGGCCATCCTGCCCGCCGTGCTCTTCTACTTTGCCGTGGCCATGGGCGTGCAGTTCCTTTCCGTGCGCAAGGACCTGAAGACCGTCCAGCTGGATGTGGACTGGGGCCTGATCCGCCGCCGCGTGTTCATCTTCATCATCCCCATCGGCCTGATCTTCGCCATGCTCCTGCTGCGTTACAGTCCGGCCAATACCGCCTTCTGGGCCAGCATCGTGACCCTGGTGGTGGGCTTTGCCGTCAAGGACACCCGGCCCACCTGGAAGGAACTCATCCAGTCGCTGGTCAGCGGCGCCGTCACAGGAGCCAAGATCGGCATCTCCCTGGCGCTCATCGGCATGGTGGCCCAGACGCTCATCTCCACCGGCCTCGGCAGCAAGCTGGCCAGCCTCATCCACATGCTGGCGGGCGGTCATCTGTTCATCGCCCTGGTGGTGACCATGATCGTCTCGCTCATCCTGGGCTGTGCCGTGCCTCCGGCGGCCGCCTACGCGCTGTGCGCCATCATCATCATTCCCACGTTGACCCCCATGGGCGTGGCCCTGCTGCCCGCACACATGTTCTGTTTCTACTTCTCCATCATCGCAGCGGTCACGCCCCCGGTGGGTCTTGCTTCCCTGGCGGCCACGGGCATTTCCGGCGGCAATTACGCCATCACCAGCGTCCACGGCTTCCGCCTGTCGCTGAGCGGCTTCATCCTGCCCTTCCTGATCGTGTACAATCCCCTGTTCTCCCTTGATTTCAGCAACATTTCCTGGTCCGTCTGCTCCCTGCTGTGCATCCTGTCAGGCCTGATGAGCCTGGATGCCCTGCTCTACGGCGCCATGGTGCGGATCTTCAGGCCCGTGGACTACCTCGTGTCCCTGCTGGTCTGTGCGGGCTCCTTCTGGCTGACGGTGTACGGCGACATCCTGGCCGCCCCGCTGCTGCTGGGCCTGACAGGGGCCGTACTGGCCCTGCTGGCGGCCCACATCATCTGGCAGCGCCGGACGGCATAAGCTTGCTCCTCCTTCCCAAAACAGAAGAGCCCCGTGCATACAGTACGGGGCTCTTCTGCTGCCGGTGGCGGCCTGAAGGAGACCGGGCCCGGCCAGGGCGTGTCGATAAAGATTTTACAATTTATTTCAAATAAATAGAGAATGTCTGAGCTCCACCTGCCCAATGGGGGATGTTTGCCGCATGCTCCCGCGCTCAGCTGAAAAAGCGCACCGGGGAAAAGATGGGGCCTGAGGGGCGGGGAGCCCCCTTTCGTGCGGACAGAGGGGGGCCTTTCCCCCAAAACGAGCCGCGGGCAGCGTCAGCACGCCCTAGCGGACAAGGTCTATCTCGAACCGTACCCTGTCACCGGGGTGGACCATGCTGGCGGCATAGACCACCTTGCCGCTTTTGTCGCAGGCAAAGCGCTCCACCTGGGCCACGGGCATGCCGCAGGCGATGCCCAGATGGTTGGCCGCTTCGGGCGAGGCGATGCCGATGGTCAGGATCTGCCGGGCCGTGCTCACATCGACGCCCAGCTCGTCCATGACGGGGATGACCGTCGTGGCATTGAAACGCTCCGGGGCCAGGTCGTAGATATCCTTGTCCAGATACAGGTCGATGAAGGCAAAGCGGACGCCGTCCTTGATATGGACGCGCTTCATGTACTGGTAGCAGGCCGCGGGGGTCCCCTTCTGCTCGGCGCTGAGCAACGGACAGACCGTCACTTCAGCCGCTGCCAGCAGTTCCACGCTGGCACCTTCGATACGCTTGATGAGGGCGCTCCAGGATGTCCGCATGCTGGTGCAGGGGCGCAGGGGCAGTTGCCGGGTCACATGTGTGCCGCGCCCCTGACGGGCCTCCAGGTAGCCTTCGCTGACCAGCAGCTGCACGGCCTGGCGGGCCGTCACCCGGGCCACACCGCATAGTGAGGCCATCTGCTGCAGGGTCGGCAGCTTCTCGCCAGGATGCAGGCTCTTGTCCAGGATCGCCTGACGCAACTGGTCGGCCAGCTGCTGATAGAGCGGCGGCCCCGGGTGGCGGAACTGGATGGGAGGCAGCGTATTTTCAAGACAGGATGCGTTCTTCATTTCACAGACCTTGGAGCAATCAGTATGCCTTTTCATAGCCGAATTTTGCCCAAAGTCAAAATGTGCTCCTGCCCGTCATCCCCCGGTATCCGTGCTTTTTTGTAACATCCCGCCAAAGAATGAAAAAGGGCCGCACCCCAAAGTGCGGCCCCCAGCAACGATCTGGATCGTGCGAAACTACTTCTTGACGGCCATGATCACGCTGGTGGCCTTGACGATGGCGGTCACCTTGCTGCCTTCGGCCAGGCCCAGCTTGCTGATGCTGCCCATGGTGATGATGGAGGTCATCTCGCCGTCGGCGCCCAGGTCCACCACCACTTCGCCGTTGACGGCGCCGGGGGTCACGCTCTTCACGGTGCCGCAGAACTGGTTGCGGGTGGAGAGGATGTACTGGTCGGCATCGTTCATCAGGATGACCATGCTGGCCTTGACCAGGGCGCAGGCTTCTTTGCCTTCGGCCAGGCCCAGACGTTCGGTGCTGGCCTTGGTGATGGAGGCCACCAGTTTGGTGCCGGAAGGCATGGTCAGTTCGATCTCGTCATTGACGGCGCCGGGACGCACGGCGCTGATGGTGCCCCAGAAAGTATTGCGAGCGCTGGTTTCCATATCGTTTTCTCCTTTGTTGGATGGGAGGTGTGTTTCGTTCGCAGCGGGATATACGCACTGGCGGGGAGGCTGTAAAGAGGCCGAAAGCGCGCCGGGAGGCAAATTCACGCTTTGGCAGGAATATTTTTCAGGAAAATTTACCAGTTAGAAAAAAATAAATTATTCCATCATGTTTGGCACGTTTTTCCCTGAAAAAGAGACTGAAAATGGAGATCCCGGACACAAATAATAGTGATAAACTATGTCTTGTATGCCGGAATCACGGCATTTCCTGGAACGTGCATGAAAGTCCCGCCCATGCAGGGGGGCCCGTCAGGGCGCAACGTCGCAGCGCACACCCGCTGTCCTGCCTCGGGGAAGGAAAGGCGGCAGGGGCAGGCGCGGAGGGCACGCCGCAGGGCCGGGACGCAAGAGCGGTCCCCTTCCCTGCCGCATGCAAGGGGCGGGGCTGCCGGACACAAAAAAAGGAAGGGGCCCGAAGGCCCCTTCCGTCAAACGCAGCAGGATGCCGGCTACAGTTCAGGCGGCAGCTCCTTGAGCTGGGCCATGGTGAACACCGGGCCGTCCACGCAGACATAGTGGCTGCCGATGTTGCAGCGGCCACAGATGCCGATGCCGCACTTCATGCGCTTTTCCAGCGTGGTCACGATGTTCTCGGGCTGGAAGCCCAGTTTTTCCAGGGCCTGCAGGGTGAACTTGATCATGATCGGCGGGCCGCAGAGCACGGCCACGCAGTTGTCCGGGCTGGGGTTCAGCTCGGTCAGCACATTGGGGATCAGGCCCACCTTGTGCGGCCAGCCTTCGTAGGGATTGTCGATGCAGAGCGTGCAATCCAGGTCGGGGTTGGCCAGCCAGCCGTCCAGTTCGTAGCTGAAGGCCATGTCGCGCGGCGAACGGGCGCCGTAGAGCAGGCTCACCTTGCCGTAATCGGCCTTGTGCTCCAGCACGTGCAGCATGATGGTACGGATGGGGGCCATGCCGATACCGCCGCCCACGAAGAAGATGTTCTTCCCCTTCCAGTCGTTGTAGGGGAAGAAGTTGCCCAGGGGGGCGCGCACGCCCACCTTGTCGCCGGGGCTCAGACGGTGGATGGCGGAGGTCACCTCACCGGCCTGCATGACGGAGAACTGCAGGTACTCCTTCTGCGAAGGCGGGGTGTTGATGACGAAGGTGGATTCACCGGCGCCGAACACCGAGAGCTGGCCCACCTGGCCGGGCTCGTAGGTGAAGTTGGCCATCTGCTCGGGATCGTCCAGGACCACGCGCAGGGTCTTGATGTTGCCGGTCTCCTGTATGGTCTCCACCACCGTGGCCAGCATGGGCTTGTAGGGGTTGCCCGCCTGCTGGGGACGGGGCGTGATCTCGCGCAGCATGCCGCCGTCGGCACGGGGCTTGAGGACGGCAGGCTTGGCTCCCGCTGCGGGGGCGGGAGTTTCGACGGGCTTTTCTTCAGCCTTGGGGGCTTCTTCCGCAGGGGCTTCGGGCTTGGCGGCAGCCTTGCTCTTGCGGGCACGGGCGGGTTTTTCTTCAGCCACGGCGGGAGCCTGGGCGGGTTCGGCCACAGCGGGGGCTTCGGCCTTCACGGCCTCGGCCGGCACCGGGCTTTCCTTGACCACGGGCGCATGGCTTTCCTTCAGCACGGGGCTGTCCGTGCCGCGCACGGCCACTTCCGCGGCTTCCGCCGGGGCAGCCGCAGCGGCAGCCTGCTTGGTCTTGGCTGCGGGCTTGGCGGCAGGCTTGGCGGCAGCCTTCGTGCTTTTGCTCCGGGTGGTAGTTTTCTTGGTAGCCATGAACGAACTCCTACTTGTTGATGGCATCGAGCACGATGGCGCGGATATCCAGATGCACGGGGCAGTTGCTCACGCAGCGGCCGCAGCCGTTGCAGGAGAAGGCGCCCCAGTTCTCGGGATAGGTGGCGAACTTGTGCGACACGCGGTTGCGCATGCGCAGGGCCTTGGCCGTGCGGGGGTTGTGCCCGCTGGCTTCACGCGTGAACAGGGGCGACATGCAGTTGTCCCAGGTACGCAGACGGCGGCCCTCACGGCCGTTGAGGCCGTCGCCTTCGTCGGTGATGTTGAAGCAGTAGCAGGTGGGGCAGAAGTAGGTACAGGCCCCGCAGGACAGACAGCGGTCGGTCTCCTGCTGC
>JABLTQ010059338.1_pt1 | contig 16686 bp, 12 predicted proteins | sample 7160101 | NCBI WGS metagenome assembly JABLTQ01 (sample SAMN14651228, study PRJNA627086) | human gut metagenome | isolation source: feces | host: Homo sapiens
TCTATAATAATCAATGCGATTTTTAGCAATTCAACTAAAGCCAAGATAGTCATGGCAACATCAATGTACAGATAAATATACATAAAACACGTCCTTGTACAAAATCGGAATCTTTAAGAACTCAAGATATCATCCTTTTAATTCAGAGGGTTCACCGTTACTACATCCAGTAGCCAATTCCTATTATAAAGAGCCAATGTGAAAACATTATTAACTCCAAGCATTTTGTTGCGAATGATCCTATCTTGTCTAAATCGCATTATTTTCGTTGAATTAGATATGGTTTTAACATCTAAACTAACACAAAATCAATCATTTACACAACATAAGATAAAAGAACCCTCAACTAAGAGGATCCTTCTTACTCAATACATGTTTTAACACTACTTCCATCTTTTGAAAGTCAATTGGTTTCGTTATATAATCATTCATCTTTACATCAAATGCTTTTTTCTTATCTTCCTCAAACGCATTGGCAGACATAGCTATAATTGGAATATTGGCCTTTTCAAGTTGTGAAAGATGTCGAATGCAATCTGTTGCCTTATAGCCATCCATATTTGGCATTTGAATATCCATTAAAATCAAATCGTATGTATTAGTTGGTTGATGTTGCACTTCATTCACACATAGGATTCCATCTTCTACAGCTTTAACTTCAAAACCCATTTCACTAAGAATTGTAGTTGTGATTTCAGCATTTAATTCATTATCTTCGCCCAATAAAATTCTTTTACCCTTAAAATCAATATCAAGCTCATGGGAAGATTCAATATTTCTATTAGTATAATCTTTATTCGCAATCTTATGTGGAATAGTGATAGTAAAAGTACTACCCTTACCAAGTTCACTCTCTACTTCAATACTGCCATTCATTAAGTCCACAAGGTTTTTGACAATAGCCATACCAAGTCCAGTACCTGGAATTTTAGATAGAGTCGTATTTCTTTCACGTGTAAATAATTCAAATAAGGATGGTAAGAATTCTTCACTCATTCCAATACCTGTATCCGATACTTTTGTTTGAATTAAAGTATAGCCTTCTTTATCATAAGGAAGTTCTCTTGTATCAATTGTTACCTTGCCACCAGCAGATGTATATTTGATCGCATTACTGATTAGATTGGACAGAATTTCCTGCATCTTTGTAGAATCGGTAATAATATGTTTGTGTTCGACATTCACAATTTTGTTTAATTCAATATTCTTTTTTGAAGCTTCCGCCGCAAATGCACCACAAACAAGTTGAGTAATATTCCCCACTACTTCATAATTTTCATCCAATTCCATCTTACCACTTTCAACACGAGCCATATCCAATACATTATTAATAATTGAAAGTAATAATTGACTCGATTGTTCAATCATTTCTTGATAATGAACGAGTTTAGGATTTGTTAATTCTTTCTTCATTAATTGTGAATATCCCAAAATCGCATTCATCGGTGTACGAATATCATGTGACATATTAAATAAGAATATGGACTTGGCCTCATTGGCCTTTTCAGCCTTGATCTTTTCTTGGCGTAAAGCCTCTTCCTGTTCTAACTCACGCTTCTTTTCTTCCGTAAAATCACGATTGGCAAGCAATACACTCACAACACGACCATTCTCATCATATTTTTGAGGTACAATCATCGAAAGAATCCAAGTTCCATCTGTCCTTTCACAAGTATGGAATAAGGAATTCTTTCCTTCAAGACGTTTTGCGATGGTCGTACTATCATAAAACTCAACACTACTCTGCCTAAATGGTTCGGTAAGCAAACGATTTACTTGCTCTAATAATATATTATGATCTATCTGAGTATAGCGCCCGTTTAAGCCGGGAATATTATTTCCTTTAATCAATTCCACATCACCTGTCTCTAGATTAATCAAACAAATATAGGAATACCCAGCCGATAATGCCTCAACTTCATGTCGAGCCTGTTGCACCTGCTTACCTAAAGTAATTGGAAACTCTTCATCTTCCAATTGTTCTTTATCTGGAATCGAATGATGAATATGAAGCACCTTCCATTTTCCATCCCTAACACCATAAACAACAGTAAAGCGAGAATCCAAATGCATAATTGGAACTTCTTTATCATAAAGACCATAAATTTGAACAGATCCATACACAAAGACACATTGATCATCCACAATATTTTCTTCTATTTCTAAATCTTTAAATTCAAAATGAATATTCTTTCTTTTCTCCACATCAAATTTGAAAGAATTTAAAAAGTTCTCAATATTTTTAAAAAATTCTTGTTTTCCCGTACCAATAATACTCGCATTGGAATCTAAAAAATCTTGAATTGCAACATCACTCAACGTATCCGATCCTAGATATGTTTCTAACAATTGTTTAGTAAGTAACTTAAAATCCTGCATAACCCAACCCCACAAAATAAAAGGCATCATCTCAAATCAGACAATGCCACATTATATTATTAATTCTAACTGATTTGAAAAAAGATATATCATTACCTATATCATACCATTAATTTCAACCAATGTTGTCATTAATTTCATCTAATTTATCAAATATATCTTCTAAAGAACCATCACGATATTCATTTCCACGAATCTCATCCAATTTCTCATTCATTGTTCTCAATTCATCTAAAATTTCATTCAATAAATCAACCACTTCATTCATGATTCGTCACCCCCCTCATATATTTATTCCATCTTCTTAATACATCTTTTAATGGCTCATCCAAATAAGCATAAGCCTTTTCTTTCATATCTTCCGGAATACCATAAGCAGCTTCTGCAATACTTCACGTAATAGCTGCGATGGTATCACTATCTCCACCAATCGAAATCGCATTTCGAATCGCATCCTCAAAATCCGTACTTTCTAAAAACGCAATAATGGCCTGTGGAACACTACCTTGACAAGTTTCATCAAACTTGTAATCCTTACGAATTTCATCTAAAGACATTGACAAATCATAACCATACTCATTTTCAATATGCTCTTTGATTCTTCTTTTACACTCATCCGGATCTGAATCAATTGGATTTGAATATTCAATATTCCATCCACCAAAATAAAATCTTGCCATAAAGATCGTATCACATACAGCAAAATCACCCTTAATGCCTTCTGGATGATTGTGTGTTACACTAGCCGATAATCTTGCTAAGTCACGATTAGGCCACATACCTGTTCTTGCACAAAAACCACAATCCATTACCCAAGCACAAGGAGATACTCGCATGGCTGAGCCATTGCCAAAACTATTATGTAACAAAAAGAACAGATACAATGATTCTAATAGTTAGAATTCAAATCTGTTCTTAGATATCTATGATTAATTCTTTCTTTAATCTAGTCTTTAAAATATCCCATCCAAATAAGGAACTAATACATCGTAGAATTTCTTACTCCATTCTGCATGAAATTGAGCAATTAGTTCCCAATCTGCATCATTATTGATACTAACATTTTCTAAAGTGACATAAATTTTTGAACTAAGTAAATCATCATTTCTTTCCCATATCAACTTAGCATTTAATTCTTTTTCAATCTTGTCTTTATTTGCTGCTAATAAATCAAAAGCCTGTTTGTTTTTATTGACGTCTGAATTACCTAAATAAAGTTCAACTCGAGACTGATTTGTATTTGTAACACAACATATATTGAACCTCACAATTCCAGTAGATCCACTTTGCCAATTTCCCTTAGATGGTTTAACTTTTTCAAAAGGGTTGAAATCTGTGAAACTTTCATTAATTTTTTCAAGTGCAAAAGCCCAAAACTTTCTTTTTACATCATATTCTTGATCATCATCTGCAGATCTTAAATAGAAAACTAAATCTTCAGGGTCTTCGTTATACAAGGCAAAGATTCGTGTTAATACATTGATTTTAGAATGTGTCCCAGTATTGGAAAATACATAAATACCATCTGATAAATCGAAGGTACGGATAAAATCATCTTTTCTTGTAGTAAAATGGGATTCTAAGCCTTCATTAGTTGATAAAGCTAATCGAGTTATAATACTCTTGTTTTCAGAATATAAAATCTGAAGTATCTTTTGATATGCTTCTAACCAACTTTCTACAGGCTGTTCCGTGTTTTTAAATGTAAATTTATAAATCTTTCTTCCAGTAAATTCCACATCGTCAGCTAAAGTATAGAACTCATATTGCTTTTCTTTTGGTTTAAACTCCGTTTCAGGCAATGACCAAATATCAGTGGCTCGTTTCATTAAATAATCGTTTCGCTTTTTCAACTCATCCTCATTCCAGACTTCTTTTGAAGCAATATAAGTATTCATTCGAATTCCACTATCTTCAAAACCATGTTCCATTGTCTTTTTTTCATTAAAAGACAAATTACTATATTTTGAATTGTACGCTGTCAATGTTAAGTTAGCCATTCTATGAAGCCATGTTTCATGAACTTCTTTATAATTATCACCCAAATCTTTTATCCAAGTCGGTGTTAAATGTTGTGGCATAATATGTTCGATACTATACACTCCATCATCACAATGACTATATACATCTTTATCTTCAAGTGTGCCATAGTTTTCAAATCTCTCAAATATATATAGTTTATTCTTACTATTCATTAAGTATATTTGTTTTTTTGAAAAGTTTGATACAAATTCTTCGTCATCTGGAAATCTTGCTTTTTCTCTTTTTGAAAGCAAAGCATATTTAAACTTCTCTAGATAATCATCGCACGTGCCATCATAACGAATAATTTCCTTATGCAATAGCAAGAAGATTTTATTTAACATATTCGTAGGCAAGTCACAAATCATTCTTCGTAACAAATAAGATTCTGTAATCGTAAATACTTTAGAAACTGTATTCAAATCTAATTTACCATCATCATATAAACTCAATACCTCTAAAAAGAATGGACGTGTTACTGTTGTAGATAAACGGTTTAAACGGTATATTGACGCATTTAATTCATTACTTTTAGTACCGCCATCTAATAAAACACCATAGCGTTTTGAATATGCTAATAGATCTTTTAGTAAATCTTCAGTATCTATATTCTTTTGCTCAACATATTCTTTAAACGTAATATAAATTCGGCTTTGCGAAGGTGTTAATAACTGTTTAACGCTCAAATAATCACGTACAAAACTACTCACATCGTATTTAGTGTTAATTTCTATTTTGTTCCAATACTTCTCGTAATAATCATTTTGTTTTGCAGAAGGAAGACCCATCAAAATGAAGTTACGAATCTTATCTCCTTCACTTAAATCCAAGCCTGTTGAATTTAAACTCTCGAAAATCAATTGCGGATTATCATCATTATCTAAAACAATACTAATGATTTCTAATTTACAAATTGCATCAAACAATTCATCAATAGTTAATTCCATTTTTTGAATGCGATCATAGAAATATCTGTAGTTCACTGTAATATTGGAATCTAGAATATAATCATCTTGATCATCAAATAATTTATCAAATGCATTCTTATCATTTTTAATAGGCTTTAATTTAATACGCTTATCTTTTTCTTGGTATTTATCAACTAAAAACTGCTCATAAATCATATCATTCAACATAGGAGTTTTATAAGAAACCTTACCCTCTTGTATTAAGTTGTACATAGCTAGCAATAAAAGAGTAATTGTTGTTAAGCGTTGTTGTCCATCTATAACTAAAAATTCGATATTTCTAGCACTACTAGGTTCATATACAGAAACAACACTTCCAAAAAAATGACTTCTTCGATTATTTCGAATTACTTTGATTAAGTCATCATATAATTGCTTACAGTTTTCTATTTTCCAATCATAATTACGTTGATAAACTGGAATCACAAATCGTTTTGTGGGTCCACTTATATATTGAATAAATTGAATTTCTTGCCCTTTCATTGCTACTCCTCCTATAAAGCCATGTAATTAACACTAATTATAATTCGCATTATTATTAATATTATCTATAACACTCTTAATCTCCATCCAAGTTTGAATATCATTTCCAAACAAATCTGCAACAGAACCTTTATCTGTAAATGGAGATTGTTGTAAAACACTCATATCTTTCATTAAACCATTTCTTACAATATATTCTACAATTTGATTTACAAAATAGATCTGTTCAGAATTAAGATTTCTTTCATCTAAATATTTTGAAAAAGCATCTTTGGCAGCATTCATATCCAAGCCAACAATTTCTCGAACAAATTCGCAGATAGGTTTTTCTCCTACTTCTGAATAATAGTCTTTCTTAGAGCCTAATTCTTTCCATAAGATATTTTCTAAAGAAACTAAATCTGTACTACTTAATGGTTTGTTTTCTTTGATTTTCAAAATCACAGGATCATCTTTTTGATGTTGGCGAATATAATACTCAATTTTAGATTTATAATTCTTTAAATCATCATTCTCTAATTCTGAATCATTAAATTGAACATCTAAAATATCATCTTCAAAATTAGTTTCATAAGATAATCCTTGTCTTGGAATATATTTAATTAAATCTCTTAATCTTAAACGAATATTTTCGAATTCATCAATACCACTATATTCTAAATAATTCGTATTTAAGATAGCATGAATAATTTCGCTTTCCTTTTCTATTGCAGGAATATTCGATACTTTAGATAAACCTGTTACCTTTTTTAATAAATCTTTAATTCTACGTTTACTCTGTTTCTCAGCCAAATGAGCTAATTCAATACCATACATTAACGCATCAAATCGCACAGCACTTACCTCATCTTCATCCGGTAAGATTAGTGGTGCTAATTCTTGGCGCACCATCAAACAATCTTCATATGTAAGCATTTGATAATGATCTGGATTTGAATAGAGATCAACATATTTTAAATGTTGTCTAACATCAAAACGATTACGATCCAATTCTTTTACTTTACTAACCATATAATCGACAAGTTCTTTACGCCATTTTTTTAATTCATCCGTTTGATAATTCAAAGCTTGTAATTTATAAGCAATCTCAAACTTCAATGCAAAAACAGCTCCCTGTACTGCAAGCATGTTCGGTGTTGCACTTCCAGTCTTCATTCTGAAAAATTCAAAATTACCACAGAAATCAAAAATCAAGAACTTATCTTTATCTTTTCCATCTAAAAGTCCAGGACAAAGTCTTGTTCCACGACCAATCATTTGCCAAAATTTAGCCTTACTCATTACTTTTTTAAAGAAAATCAAATTCACACATTCAGGCACATCAATACCTGTGTCTAACATATCAACTGAAATTGCAATTTGAGGTAATTTTCTTGGATCAGAAAACTGGTCAATTAAAGTCTGAGAATAGTTAATTTTATTATCAATGACTTTTGCATAACCTTTTAATTCAGGATAATCCTTATTAAAAATTTCTAGAATAAATTCTGCATGCTTATGATTTTTCGCAAAAATTATTGTTTTACCAATTTTTTGTCCATAATCAATACGAATACCATACTTAAATAAAGTTGCTAATACCTTACGCACTGTATCTTTATTAAAAACATATTGGTTTATAGCTGAAGCACTGATAACTTCTGGAACATTCCCCTCTTCATCGACAAATGTTTCTTCATACTCTTCTTTTTCATCATTATCTAATTCATCCCAATGAATTCCATTCTTCATAAATTCTGTAGAACATTCTATAGATTTATAATCAACTAAAAATTCATCTTTTACAGCCTGAGCTAATTCATAACCATATGTCGGAATTCCGTTTTCTAATTCAAAAACCTCATATGTATTCTTATCAATTTCATCCTTAGGCGTTGCAGTTAAACCAACTAAAGGTGCATCAAAATATGAAAATATATCTCTATACTTGTTATAAATAGATCTATGCGCTTCATCACAAATAATCAAATCAAAATGCCCACAAGTAAATAATTTCTTGCCTTCATCCCTAATCGTATCTATACAACCAATCATTGTTTGGTAAGTCGAAAATACTGCATGAGCATTATAATTTTCTTTATCTTCCACTAAATTTGTAGCCGAAAGATCAGGTAATAAATTCACAAAACTACGCTTAGCCTGTGTAACTAATGAGTTACGATCTGCCAAGAATAAAATATTCTTAATCCAACCATTATTTAATAGTACATCAACTAAACTAATAACCGTTCTAGTTTTACCTGATCCAGTAGCCATGACTAATAAAGCTTTTCTTCTATTCCCTTTATCAAAGGCTTCACATACAGCACGAACTGCAGCTTCCTGGTAATAACGTCCAGCTATATTCTTGTTAATCGCAATATAATTCAAATGAGATTTTGTTTTTCTCAAATTAAAATACTTTTCTAAATCACGTTTTGAATAAATACTCGATACTCTTCTTTCAGGATAATCATTATCTATTATGCGTGTTTCAAAGCCATTCGTAATGAAAATCACAGGTCTTCTTTTATACTTCTTCTCTAATAAATCCGCATATAATTTTGCCTGTTGTCTTCCTACCGCAGGATCTTTACAACTTCTCTTAGCCTCAATTACCGCTAATGGAATGTTCATATCATCATATAGAACATAATCCGCATAACCAACTTCTGACTTGTTAGGCATACCTTCAAGTTCAACTTCATTAATCCAGTCTTTACCTTCAACCCATCCAGCATCCATCAACATGGCATCAATATATAATTTACGTGTTTTAAATTCAGATAAATCTAATGGTTTTGAAACATATGTTTCTTGCTGTTGAACACGACGAGAACTCAATTCCTCTTTTAAAGATTTATTTTCAGCAATCAAAGCCTCTAAATCAACATCAGGAACCACTTTAACAGGAGCCACTTCCTCTTGTTCTAATAATGATTCGTCAAATTCTCTTTCTTCGTAATTATCACCATAACAATACGCTATAAAATCAGTAAAATAGAACAAATTACGTAAACATATTTTGGCTATACTAGACGTTTTTTTCGTTGAAGTATGAACCGCTTCATTCCCATATCGACGGATAAACTCTATTCGTTTCCAAATATCATCATCCATGATTGATTTAAAAGCTCGTGTATTCATTAATGTATGCAAATTATCCTGATACGGAACATCCAAATCTGCATCTACTGAATACATCCATTTAATACCTGCCTCTAGTGCACGTCTACAGTTGATAATACACGTACTAACATCAATCTTATACGTCTTCTCTGCAACAATAGCTATATCTACAAAGCTATCAAAATCTTTTTCTTTCTTTAAATAATCGAAGTTAGTCATATACTACCTCTCTTTCTAGTTCTGTAATACTCTTCTTAATATCAAACCTTGATTTATCGACTTGTTGAACGAAGTTGGCAAACTGATTTTGTAGTTCAATAGGTGGAACTAAAATATTAAAATCCTTAATCATAGTACAATTTAAATTAGGTTGATTTCCTCCTTTTGCTAATTCTCTTAATTTATCATAAGATAATTCAAAATATTTCCATAAATATATCATATTCATTTTATTAGTAGGCAATATACACGCACAAGCTTGATTCGTAGTTGCTTCTATTTCTAAATATCCGGTCATACCTCTTGTCTTACCCTGTCCATACATTGCTACCAACACAGTATCTGAAGGAACAAGTTTAGCAGAAGATTCTTCTAACCCTAATTCAGTAATAAATTCTTCAACATGTGTTAATCTGTTATTTTTTAATTCAGTAGTTTTAACCCAAGGAATAGTACCAAATTCCCAATATGCTTTGTTATCTCTATTAGGAGTACCTCCACTACATACAGTCGTAATTTCTTTTAATGGATAATACACAAATGTTTTACTGTTATGAATCGATCCAAACATCTCTATAAATCGGGCTTTGATTAAATCATCAAATTTTTGGAGTTGTATTTTGTACAACGTAATTACTGATTGTATATAATCTAACCGATTCACTATTTTTTTCTGTGTTGAAATGTCACCATCGATTTTAACGACAAACTCACCAAATTGCTTTTTATTTATTATTGGCACAACCGGAGCATTAGCAATTGCTTTTAGTTTTACTTTAGAGTTTTGCAAACAATAGCACAAATATTTTGTATCTATGTTTTTATTAGGAATAATTGCATTTATTTGTTGATTAAAGGCACATTCCCTAATTTTTACAATTCCTATCTTAGCTATACTACCTATGCAAGTTACCAGGATGGAGTTTTCATTTACAATTCTAGCTTTATTTCTTGCGTTTTCAGAAATATATTCGTTTGAATCTAATAGTTCTGTAATTTCATCTTCTGCAATTACATCTGGCTTAATAAAACAAATGTCAGGAGAGTTCCAAAAATTAGTGTCACTTTTACTTGGAGTGTTGCCAGTAATTATTTCGCCAATTTCATTTAAACTTACTTCCATAATCTCTACAAATCCGAATTTAGCGCTTTTTAAAGTTATCATATGTTGCAATCAAGCTACAAATTTTCTATGAGATTCTTTAACATTATTTTGATTTACCATTGCATAATGCATTGTAGTATCTATTTGAGAATGTCCTAATAAACTTTGAACTTGTTCTATAGGCATCCCTTTATCAATAGCCTTAGTAGCAACTGTTCGTCTAAATTTGTGTGGATGCACTTTATTAATACCTAGTTTTCTACCTAATTGACGAAGTCTTATCTCGACTCCACTAATATTCAATCTGTCATGCGGTGCATCTAATGAAACAAATAATGCTGCATTATCATCATTTCTAGAATTAATATAATTCCTTAAATGAATCTTTGTTCTGGCATCAAAATAAACCGGTCTTTCTTTATTACCTTTACCAAAGACAACACACTCTCTGTTTTCAAAATCAATGTCATTAATATTTAATCTAACTAGTTCGCCAACACGCATACCAGTAGATGAAAGAAGATCGATAATTGCTAAATCCCTTAGATTATTACAATTATCTCTTAACAATTCTAAGGTTTCATCTGAATATGTTTCTTTAATAACTTTATCCGTCTTTATTTTATGAATTCTTTTCATTGGACTTTTCAAAATATAATTTTCTTCTTCCAACCAAGAAAAGAAACTACTTAAATTTCTTCTAATGTTATCAATACTTGCTTTGGAACAATTATTAATCTTCTGATATTCAGTCAAATACATTCTTAGATCATCCGTTGTTAAATGAGTTACATTCTTACTAATCATCGAATCCATTTTAATTAAAGTAGCATAATAATACTTTGTAGTTCTTTCACTACATCCTTCTATTTCTTTAGCAGCGATAAATTTATTTATAAGTTCCATATTCGTAAATTCACTAATATGGATATCCGTATCTTCAACCACTTTTATTTCTACTTTATCCAAGCAACGACATAACACAGTATGCAAAACATCTAACTGAGAATTATCTAAATAATTCAATAAAGATTGTTCGATTTCTTGTATGATTGTATTTTTCACGTTAATAACCTCCGTTACCAACATCTCTACAACCATAAATTTTATCTATCTTATCCAAAATATTCTTGCATCAAACTATCATATAATTGCTGCGTTTTTTCTAATGACTTCTTAACTGCTTCCCTTGATTTATCGACCTGTTCTACAAAGTCTGCAAACTCTTTTATTAATTCATTAGTTGGAATTGGAACCTTAACAGATGCTAATAATGGCAATGAAATTTGATTAATTGCTACAGCAGTTTGAAATTTTATTTGTTCTCTGAATGCATTCATTTGAAAAAAAACAAACAAATATTCAAATATTTCACTTCGAACAATTGTCATGAAGGTACCAAAAGTCATTTTCTCTTCTAATTTTGGAATCTTTGCAACCTTACCAACAAGGTTGACACTGCCATTTCTATTACACATTAAAATATCATTTTCATTAACCAATTTATCATTTGAAATTTTTTTTGAAATTCTAACAATATCTTCTAAATCAAATGCATTACCTTTAATATTACCTGAACGTAAAACTATTATTCCTTCTTTAGATATATCATCAGGGGAATAAGTTATACCTTTATTTAATACTGCAACTTCATCGATTTTTTTGACTGGAAATCCATATGGGTTAATAATAGGATCTCCAAACATCTCGACAAATCGGGCTTTAATTAACTGTTCCATTAAACTCAATTCAGTTTCATAAAATACAATTAATTCAGTTACAATATTTAATTTTTGTGCTATTTTCCTTTGAGTATTCAAACTAGGATACGGTATCAAAACCTTATCAAAATCTTTCTTCGTTATATGTTTCATTGTTGCGCCATGCGTTTGTTGTGACATAACCGATAATGAATTCTTCACAGCATAACAAAAATATTCTTTGTCAATTTTAATTTTATTAAATAGTACCTTGAAAATATGTTGATTCAATAAAGCTTTGCCTTTATTCCATTTATACACACCTAAACTACCAGACCAAGATATCAAAATATCTCCAGCGTTAATTTCGACTTGCTTAGGATATTCTCCATCAAAAAAACCTAAATCATGACTGTTTCCGTTCAAATCTTGAATTCTAATTATTGGTAATCCTTTTTTTCCTCTTTGTTCCGGTTTAAAAGCGTAACCATTTATATACGTAGCTACATCACCTAAATTCACATATTCCATCACTTATGCAAATCCGAATTTATCATTCAGATTCTTCCTCCTTTCCATCATTCAACAAAGCCTTTAACTCCGCCAAATTCTTATCAATTTCTCTATTTAAAGCTTCAATATCAGCTAAAATCTCACTTGTTGGTGGATATTCTACCTTTTCATAGACAACTTCTTTATATTTGTTGATAGATAGATCATAATCGTTATCAATAATCTCTTGCTTATCAACCAAGAAGCTTTGTTCAGTACGCTTTCTATCTACTTCTTTATCTAGATTCTTGAATCTTTCTAAAATGTCTGGAATATCATTTTCTTTTACTGGAGAACGTTTATCATCTAACGAGAATCCATCAGCTTTCATATCATAGAACCAAACTTTATCAGTTCCACCATGACCAGTCTTTGTGAAAATCAAAATACCTGTAGATACACCAGCATATGGTTTAAATACACCTGATGGCATAGAAATAACCGCTTCTAGACGATTATCATCAACAATAGCTTGTCTAATAGCTTTGTGTGCTTTACTTGATCCAAATAAAACTCCATCTGGAACAATACATGCACATCTTCCCCCGACTTTTAACATACGAATAAACAATGCTAAGAATAATAATTCAGTTTTTTTAGTTTTCGCAATCTTTAATAAGTCTGTCGAAACAGAATCATAATCTAAAGACCCTTTAAATGGAGGATTGGCTAAAATCATAGAGTACTTATTATTATCTGTATTTTGATCTGATAAACTATCACGATATTCAATATTTGGAGATTCAACACCATGCGTCATCATATTCATTGCTCCAATACGAAGCATAGTTCTATCCATATCAAAACCATTGAACATATGATTCATAAAATGATCACGATTTTGTTTATTCATCAAAATATCATTTCTGTATTTTTCCATTAAATAATCACTCGCAACAACTAAGAATCCACTTGTACCACATGCCGGATCACAAATTAATTCTTGAGGTGTTGGATTCATTAATTCAACCATCATACGAATAATATGACGAGGCGTTCTGAATTGTCCATTACGTCCTGCTGAAGCAATCTTAGACAATAAGTATTCATAGACATCACCACGAATATCCATACTTGTAGTTTTATCCATTAAGCTATAAATCTCATCCAAAGAATCGATGACCTTAGATAATACTAATGCAGTTGGAATTTTAAAAATCGCATCATCCATATATTTAGAATATGCACTATCCTTATCACTATGTAAATTCTTTATAAACGGAAAAACCCATTCCTGCATAATTTCATACTGTTTATTTGCAGGATAGTCATGGAACGTAGACCATTTCAATTGATTTCCATCAATACTACGCTCCCCAATTTTCACTTCATCCGCAAATATACTTGTATAAGGTATTCCAAGCATATTCGATTCCTTTGCCTTTTTATTGTCTGCAACATCCAAATCACGAATAAACATTAAATATGTTATTTGCTCAATAACCTCTAATGGATTCGTTAATCCACCTGCTGCAAAAACATCCCAAAGCGCATCAATTTTATTTTTAATTTCACCTGTAACCATAACTCTCTCCTACTTAATCAATTCCACTACATCATCAAATGTACAATCCAAACAATCGCAAATACGAATTAATGTATCCATAGATACAGTTTCCTGTTTAGATAGTTTTGCAAGTGTAGCTGGTGTTAACTTAGCTTCTTTAGCCAAATCTGTTTTTTTCATGCCTTTATCAATTAATAATTTAAATAGCTTATTATAACTTATTTGCATAAATCGATCCTCGCTTACCTTTCTATTATACGTGAAACGCTTACAGTATTAAATAATAAATATTCACTTTTATGAATATTTTGTCAACAAAAGATAAGATTAAAATTAAGTTAGATTGAAAACTTCCAAATCTTTGATAAAATAACCAAAATAAAAGCAGAGTCTTGCTCTGCAATTACTACTAATCATCCATTAACGCCTTATGATACTCTTCTACACTACTATAGTCACAAGGATCTATTTCATTATGAATGTTATCTGAATCATACTTATTCTTCCATGCCTTTCTTAAATCAAGGACATGCTGATATTGAAACATATTGTCATACTTAGATGGATCTATCTTACTATAAACTCCATCTGGATCACACTTCTATATCCAATCTAACCGATTATTTAATTCAATCAAATAATCATCAACTGTTGTAAATCTTTCAAATTCAAAGCCATTGAATCTATGTTGTGGATCATACGTTTCTTGCCAATCGTTTACTAAAGATTCTTTATAGTCTTCTTCCGTATTATAATCATCTACACATACATTTGTCTTTGTATTCGGATCATATTTATCTTGCCAACAAGCCCTTAAATCATCCAAATAATCTTCTTCATAATCATAATCACTTGGATCTAATTTATATGCATTATGCTTATCGTATTTATTCATCCAATTCTTCTTATTATCAATCGCATTTGAATAATCATCCTCATTTGAATAATGGTTTGGATCAATAGAACTAAACTCATTAAAATAATCATGCTTACGTTTCCATAATTCTCTTAATTCATCTACATACTCATCTTCATCATCAAATTGACTAGGATCCACATTATATTCATCATTCGAATCATGTTCATCCTTCCACTCCCTACATTCATCAATTCTCTCCCTATAATCATACACGTCATCAATCAATTCTAAATCAATATATTCAAACTCATCATAAGGATCCAATTCCTTTTTCCAAGCCCGCTTTAAAGCCTTAACATAATACTCCTCATACTCAAAATCACATGGATTCACTTCAAATTCACAATCACAATCCCATTCATCACGCCACTCTAATCTAGTTCTATAAACATCTATATCATAGGCATAATCATCATAATTTGAATATTTAGATACATCCACATAGTCCTCAAATTCACATTCAGGATCTTCATATTCTTGCCACTTTTCTTTTAATGCAGCCAAATATTCTTTGCAAGTTGAATAATCATATTGATTTACATAAAACTGATTCTTAGGATTATATTTCTCAGCCTAACCATCCTGACACAGCATTTTACCAATCGCAAACCGCAGTATTCTCTTTCTACTTATCATATTCCTAAATTCCTTTTCTTTGAATATATACCAAAAGAGCCGCCTTATTACAGGCGACTTAGATATCAATTCTATTATTCATCGTTAATTTGAGATTTCCGGAAAGCAACTATTTCAACAGCTCCATAATTTCATCTTCACTCTTCGACAATGACTTAGAAATAAGCTCTAAACTCATCCCATTTGTTAGCATCGCTTTAATCCCTAGTTTCATTAATTGATTCATCTGATCCATTTTCTCATCCGATTCATCTGCACGTTTATTTGCTTCTTCGGCACGTTTATTTGCTACTTCTGCACGTTTATTTGCTTCTTCTACTTGTTTATTTGCTTCTTCAATTTCAAGTTGTAATTCCATTCGTTCTTCATTTTCATGCAGTTTTTGAAAATCTTCTATTATTTTTTTCCAACCATCATCCGATATCGTTTCTACACGCTTCTCTAACATTTGAATCACCCCATCACTTTCTATCATTACCTTAATTTTACTATCATCCATTCCCTTGTGGCAATTCAAAAAGTAATAAATCATTTTCTCCTGTTCATTCATGTCTTTAAGCGGTTTATTTAAATCTAACTTTGCCATTTCAACTGTACGTAACTTCATACGATCCTGACTTTCTTCTACAAAAGATAAACCTTCTTCATTCCTTAATGTAAATGTGTTACACATTCTATTATTATCAATTAGATTCACATTAAAGAACACTAAGACGATTGTTTCCTTTAACTCACCATAATATTTTCCTTCTAACTCTTGAGAACCATGAAGTCGAGCCAAATAATAACTAAAGCGAATTGGCAAATTATCTTTCGTTTGTCTTAATTGCATCTCTAAATCCACCATCGTTCGATCATCAAATTCAACTAATAAGTCTAACCTTGGACTTTTCATTTTACTATAGTCTTTTACTATTTCTGAATTCTTAACAACAACCTTATTTACCTTCCTCTCTAAAAATACCGTGAGTAATGATTTTAAGGCATCATTGGCCAATGTCATTAAGTTAAGAAATGACGGTTTTGAGGGGAACACAAAAAATGTGCTCCTCTTTTTTTTATGGAAAATTTGAATTTTTTTGTTGACA
>JABLTQ010057752.1_pt1 | contig 16644 bp, 14 predicted proteins | sample 7160101 | NCBI WGS metagenome assembly JABLTQ01 (sample SAMN14651228, study PRJNA627086) | human gut metagenome | isolation source: feces | host: Homo sapiens
GGGAAAAGGTTCTCCCTCCCCCTACTCCCCCTCCCTTCCAAAACCTTTTGCTCAGGTCGGTACAGAAAGTCCCCGTCGCTGGCTGGCGGGCGAGGATATCGGGAAACAGGACGTCCGCTATTCTTCCAGCCTACCTACCAGAGAACCTGACATGACCATCGCACGAAAAAAGACGCCGAACGGCGTCTTTTTTCGTGCGTAATAAAGCGCGCTGGGGAGGGGGAGAGGAGCTTGAGGGGAGGGGACACCCCTCTCGCGCGAGCAGAGGGGTGCCCCCTCCCCTCAAAAAACAACACAGGCCGCCCTTCCCTCGCCTCAGCGTCGGGCCAGAAGCTTCAGACGGCGCATGGTCAAATGGCAGATGGCTACGGCCAGGGCGTCCGTGGTGTCTAGGGCCCAGCCCTCACCGCGCACATTGAGCAGACGCCGCACCATGAAGGCCACCTGTTCCTTTTCCGCGCGGCCGGTGCCCACCACGGATTTTTTGACCAATGTGGGCTCGTAATCGCTCACCGGTACCCTGTGCGCGGCGCAGGCGGCCACAGCCACACCGCGGGCCTGGCCCAGCTTGAGGGCGCTGGCCGCGTTCCTGGCCGTGAAGACCTGTTCGATGGCGGCTTCCTGCGGCCGGTAACGGCCCACCACGTCCGCCAGCTGCCGGTAGATGACGGCCAGCCGCCGGGAGAATTCCTTTTCGCCGCTGGAGGTGGTGCGGATGATGCCGCAATCCACCAGACGCAACACGCCGGACTGCTCCGCGATGATGCCCCAGCCCGTACGCTGGGAGCCGGGGTCGACCCCCAGGACCACAAGAGGAGTGTCTGCCATAGCTCACCATAAAGAAAAAAAGCCCGGCACTCAGGGAATGCCGGGCAAAAAACGGACATCTGCCGCCCGGAGGGGCGGGAGCGTACCGGACTAGTCCATATCCATGTCTTCGGGGAAGTCGGCGTTGGCGTAGACGTTCTGCACGTCGTCGTTGTCGTCCAGGGCTTCCATGAGACGGATGACCTTCTGGGCCGCTTCGGCGTCCACGGCCACCAGGTTCTGGGGCACCATGGCCAGTTCGGCGGACTGCATGGTCACACCAGCGGCTTCCAGAGCGTCGCGCACGGCCGCGAAGTCGGCCATGGCGGTCTGGAGGGTCCAGACATCTTCATCGTCGATGACGTCGTCGGCGCCGGCTTCCATGGCCACTTCCATCATCTGGTCTTCGGTGTAGGCGGCCTTGTCCACGGTGATGACGCCCTTGCGGTCGAACATCCAGCTCACGCTGCCGTCGGTGCCCAGGCTGCCGCCGTGCTTGGTGAACAGGTGGCGCACTTCGGCCACGGTGCGGTTCTTGTTGTCGGTGGCCACTTCCACCATGATGGCGATGCCGGCGGGGCCGTAACCTTCGTAGAAGCATTCGGTCAGATCGCCGCCCGCATCTTCACCGGTGCCCTTGCGGATGGCGGCTTCGATCTTGTCCTTGGGCAGGTTCACGGCCTTGGCAGCGGCAATGGCGGCACGCAGACGAGGGTTGCCCGCCGGATCGCCACCGTTCTTGGCAGCGATGATGATTTCCTTGGCGGCCTTGGTGAAAACCTTGCCGCGCTTGGCGTCCTGACGGCCCTTGCGGTGCTGGATATTGGCCCATTTGCTGTGCCCAGACATAAAACCTCCCAAAACTCGGAGAATGTAAAAGGTGAAAAAAGACAGACGGCCTTGCGGCCCGTCCGTTCCCTGCCCAGGATGCCGGGACATCCCGGCGGCGGGAGCCCGCTTCCGCCCTCTCCGGGCGCGCACGCGGGTGCAGCGGCCCGGACAGCGGAGGATGGGACGCCCCTAAAGGGCGCCGGGCTCCTGTCCGGTGTCGGCGGCTCCGTCCGTGCCCGCATCCTGTGCGGCAGGACGCGCCTCGGCCTTGAACCCCATGCCCACGAAGAAGGTCTCCTTGCTCTCGGCACGGGAACTCTTGGGCTTGAAGGATTTGACGGCCCTGAAGGCGCGGCGCATGGGCTGGAGCATCTCCTGGATGTCCGGCCCCATGAAAATCTTGACGATGAAGCTGCCGCCGGGCTTGAGGTGCAGGCGCGCTACTTCCAGGGCCTCGCAGGCCAGCTCGAGCGAACGGGCCTGGTCCGTGAACTTGGTCCCGGTGGTACGGGGCGCCATGTCGCTCATGACCACGTCGAACGGCCCCATCTCGCGCAGACGGGCTTCAAAGGCATCGGAGCGGTTGAACACGTCCTCCTGCATGAAGGTGACCTGCGGCGGGAAAGCGGTCTCCGTGGTCTGGATGTCGCAGCCCAGCACGAGCCCGCGCTGACCCACCTTTTCGGCAGCGCCCAGCGACCACGAGCCCGGAGCCGCGCCCAGATCCAGGACGCGCATCCCCTGGCGGAAGAGCTTGAACTTCGCGTCCAGTTCCTTGAGCTTGTACACGGAACGGGCCGGGTAATTCTCGCGCTTGGCCTTGAGAAAGTAATGATCTCGATATTCCTTCATAGTGACACCAGCGGGCTTCTATAGCGTTTTTTTTCGCGGTAGCCAAGCCCCACAGGGGCGGCCCGGCCGATTTTTTTGCAGGTGATGGCCGAGGGGAGCGGCGCTGGGGATGCCGCCCTGCGTTCCGGCTTTTGAGAGGCTTGCCTGAGGGCCTGGCTGGAGAGACCTTGCCTTTACGCAGGTGTTCCGGGAGAGGACGCACTGCCCGCCCATCAACAAACGATGACGTTCCCAGGATACATGCCGCAAGGTGGTACAGGCAGGACACAGCCCCTCCATCCTTCCGGGCAGTGCCTCCCTCATCATGCAGGCCTGCCATTCCTGCACACGAGAAGCCGAGCATGCTGGCCTTTGGCCCCGGAGGGGGAGATCCGTAACGCAACGCGCAAGAACGGCAAACGCCGGCCAGCCGTGCGATCCTGGCCATGGACTGCCCGGCTCGCGAGTATGGAGGATAAACTGCAAAGCCGTGGTGAGTGGCGGCACAGGCTACGCCACACCTGCACGCCTGGAAGATGACGTCGGGGGACCCCGATCATGCCTGCCCGCCACAGGCAGGGATGGGGATATGCCAGACCGGGAAGCCCGCCATCAAAAAACTGACCGCTCCCAGGCAGGGAAACTTCTCCTGCCCTGTGCCAACTGAGCCATTGCCCATCCCCTTTTGGGAGGACAGACTGAACGCTGACAACGCATGGCTGACACATCCTTGCCGCCACAACTTCTGGGCCAGAGCGGACCGCCGCCCCACCGGCTGCCCTTCCGCAAAAAAGACTTGACCCCGGCACATGAATGGCATACATACCTCGCTACGCCGCGTTGTGGCGTCCATGTGGGGAAGTAGCTCAGCTGGGAGAGCATCGCCTTCGCAAGGCGGGGGTCGGGAGTTCAAGTCTCCTCTTCTCCACCACAAGGAAGACTAGGGGTTACGGTGACGAGCTGTGACCCCTTTTTCTTTGCCCTGACATGTGCTACCTGATACAGAATCCTGTCTAAAACAGTTCAAAATTCTTCCCATCCCGCTATCCACCACAGAGGATATTTCCGCCTTTCAAAATAAGGAAGTACCATGGCAGATATCGTTTCCATCCGGCACGAGGGCGAGCTGCTGGCCCTCATCATTCCCGCTGATTACCGTGCTGATGGCATACAGTTTTTCACTCCTGGGACTTTTTCCCAACAACTTGGCTATATGAACCATCCACAGGGGCATGAAATACTTCCCCATGATCACAATCCTGTCCCCCGTACCGTGGAATGGACTCAGGAAGTCCTTTTTGTCCGGTCGGGAAAAGTACGCATGGATATCTATGCCCCCGGTAGCCGGGCCTATCTTGAAAGCCGTGTCCTCCGGCCGGGGGATGTGGTTCTTCTTGCCCACGGTGGTCACGGTTTTTCCATGCTCGAGCCATCGGAGATGATCGAAGTCAAACAGGGACCTTATGCCGGTGAGCAGGACAAGGAACGTTTTGCCTCCATCTCCACCGATCAGATCCGCATCATGGCATAACAACCATTTCCTCCAATCAACTTTTTACGATCATGAAAAAAGCACTCATCACCGGTATCACTGGCCAGGACGGCGCCTATCTGGCGGAATTCCTTCTGAACAAGGGCTATGAAGTCCACGGCATCAAGCGCCGCTCTTCCCTGTTCAATACGGACCGTATCGACCATCTTTACCAGGGGCCGCACCAGAAAGGCCGCAAATTCGTACTGCACTACGGGGATCTTTCTGATGCCGGCAACCTGATCCGCATCATGCAGGAGGTGCAGCCGGACGAAGTCTACAACCTGGCAGCCCAGAGCCATGTGCAGGTCTCCTTCGAATCGCCCGAATACACCGCCAATGTGGATGCTTTGGGGACCCTCCGTCTTCTGGAAGCCATCCGCATGCTGGGCCTGGAAAAAAAGACCCGCTTCTATCAGGCCTCCACTTCGGAGCTGTTCGGCAAGGTGCAGGAGATCCCGCAGACGGAGAAAACGCCCTTCTATCCCCGTTCGCCCTATGCCTGCGCCAAGCTCTATTCCTACTGGATCACGGTCAATTACCGCGAAGCCTACGGCATGTATGCCTGCAACGGCATCCTCTTCAACCACGAGTCCCCGGTACGCGGCGAGACCTTCGTGACCCGCAAGATCACGCGCGCTCTGGCGCGCATCCTGCTGGGCCTGTCCTCCTGCCTCTACCTGGGCAACATGAACGCCAAGCGTGACTGGGGCCATGCCCGCGACTATGTGGAGATGCAGTGGCTCATGCTGCAGCAGGAACAGCCCGATGATTTCGTCATCGCCACGGGCCGCCAGTTCTCGGTGCGGGATTTCGTCAATGCTGCGGCTGCCGAGCTGGGCCTGAGCCTGGAATGGAAGGGCGAAGGCGTGGATGAGACCGCCACCGTGAAAGCTGTCGATGCGGACAAGGCCGCGCTGGCCGCCCGGGGCAAGGCACTGACGATCCGTGTCAAAGAAGGGGACACCATCGTACGTGTGGATCCGCGCTATTTCCGTCCCACCGAAGTGGAGACCCTGCTGGGTGATCCGGCCAAGGCCCAGGCCAAGCTGGGCTGGGCGCCGCGTACCACCTTTGAGGAGATGGTGCAGGAAATGGCCCGCTACGACCTGGAACTGGCCCTGCGCGACGCTGTGGTGGAGGACGCCGGTTTTACCAGCTTCAAGCACGAAGAATAGCAGGAGACCTCCTGCACTGCATCAGGGCGTCTTTCATATATGGCTGCCCTTTTGCCGTATCGGGGACATCATGTTGCAGAAAGACGGTAAATTCTTTGTAGCCGGGCATCGTGGTTTGGTAGGCAGCGCCATCTGTCGCGCTTTGTACCGTGCTGGCTATGAAAATCTGTGCGTTCGCAGCCATGCAGAGCTTGATCTGACTGAGCAGCAGGACGTACGAGATTTTTTTGCGGCCGAAAAACCGGACTATGTCATCCTGGCTGCTGCCAAGGTCGGCGGTATCCACGCCAATGCCACCTATCCTGCCCAGTTCATCTATGAGAACCTCCAGATCCAGAACAACGTCATCCATAGTGCCTGGCAGAACAGTGTAAAAAAATTCCTCTTTTTGGGGTCGTCCTGCATCTATCCCAAGCTCTGCCCGCAGCCCATCAAAGAGGAGTACTTGCTCACCGGTGCCCTGGAGCCCACCAATGACGCCTATGCCCTGGCCAAGATCTCGGGCATCAAGATGTGCCAAGCCTACCGCAAGCAATACGGCTTTGACGCCATCAGCGCCATGCCCACGAACCTTTATGGGACGGGAGACAACTATCACCCGGAAAATAGCCACGTGATCCCGGCCATGATCCGCCGCTTCCATGAGGCCAAGATACGGGGACTTTCCCAGGTGAACATCTGGGGAACAGGCACCCCCTTGCGGGAATTCCTGCACGCGGACGACATGGCCGATGCCTGTGTCTTCCTTCTGGAAAACTATTCTGATTTTGAACATGTGAACGTGGGCAGCCAGCAGGAGATGACCATCATGAACATCGCCCGCCTGGTGGCACGTGTGGTAGGCTATGAAGGCCAGATCCTCACCGATCCTTCCAAACCGGACGGTACGCCGCGCAAGCTCATGGATTCCGGCCGCCTGTTCGCCATGGGCTGGCGCCCGCGTATCAGCCTGGAAGACGGGCTGAGGGCGGCGTATGCGGATTTTCTAACATCTGTTGCGGGATAAAGCATGTCGCAAGAACTTACCATTGAAGCCGGACACGCTGAACGCCAGTACTGGAAAGACCTTTGGCGTTATCGTGAGCTGTTTCTCATCCTGACTTGGAGAGATGTGGCCGTACAATACAAACAGACCGTCGTCGGCATTCTTTGGGCTGTTCTCCGCCCATTGCTGACCATGGCGGCATTTACCATTGTGTTCAGCAAAATCGCCAAACTGCCAGCCGAAGGTGGAGCCCCTTATGCGCTGATGGTTTTTGCCGCCATGCTGCCCTGGCAACTCTTTGCCACCTCACTGGCGGCGACAGCCAACAGTCTTGTGGCAAACAGCAATCTTGTTTCCAAGGTCTACTTTCCGCGTGTCATCGTCCCGACGGCGACACTTGGTGTTGCCATCGTTGATTTTGCCATCTCCTTTGTCCTCCTGTGTGGCATGATGTGCTGGTATCAGTATCTGCCGCCTATCCAGGTACTGATGGTACTTCCCCTGACGTTACTGGCCGGCCTGGTGGCCTTGGGGCCTGGTCTTATCCTCTGTGCTCTCAATGTGACCTACCGGGATTTCCGCATCATTGTCCCCTTTATTACACAGTTTGGTCTGTATGTTTCGCCAGTCGGTTTTTCCTCCAGTATCGTCCCGGAAAAATGGCATCTGCTTTATGAGTGCAATCCCATGGTCGGCGTCATAGACGGCTTCCGCTGGGCTATCTTGGGAACCACAGATTTCCCGGGAAGAGCGTTGCTTATCAGTAGTATCTGTGCCCTTGTCTTCCTGCTATTAGGGATCAAAATTTTTCGCCGTACAGAGCGCACATTTGCTGACGTCATCTAGGTAGATACTTATGAAACCCATCATCTCTGTCGAAGGCCTGGGGAAAAAATACACTATCCGCCATGAAGGCCAAGGTCGATACCGTGCGCTGCGCGAGGAGATATTCAGGCTGCCCCAGCGCCTCTTCCAGCGTAAGCATCAGGACAAAGAAGAATTCTGGGCTCTCAAGGATGTCAGCTTCGACATCATGCCGGGGGATAGAGTCGGCATTATCGGCCGCAACGGTGCGGGAAAATCCACACTGCTCAAGCTTCTTTCCCGCATCACTGAGCCCAGCACCGGCAAGATCACCTTACGCGGACGTGTAGCCAGCCTGCTGGAAGTAGGCACGGGGTTTCATCCCGAGCTCACAGGACGGGAAAATATCTTCCTCAATGGCGCCATCCTTGGTATGAGCCGGGCAGAAGTCCGTCGCAAATTTGATGAGATCGTGGATTTTGCCGGTGTGGAAAAATTTCTGGACACTCCGGTCAAACGCTATTCTTCAGGTATGTACGTCCGCCTTGCCTTTGCCGTGGCAGCCCACCTAGAACCGGAAATCCTCATCGTGGATGAGGTTCTTGCAGTAGGCGATGCTGAATTTCAAAAGAAATGCCTTGGTAAAATGGAGCAGGTTGGACAGGATGGTCGAACTGTACTGTTTGTGAGCCATAATATGGCGGCTATACGACAACTTTGCAATTCTGGTCTATATTTAAAACAAGGTCTTATCCATAATAGCGGATATATTGAAAATATAATAACAAATTATACAGACAATCATCATGCAGAACATGAAGACATTTTCAACATTGTCGATGCTTCCGATGATATCATTACATTTACTGAGTGCAATCTTTACCAAAACGGAAAAAAATATAATGGGGCATTTGATATTGCATCTGAAGCAAAATTAATCTTGAAGTATACTATCAAAAAGAAAATTTCCGGCTTCCGAATCCATGTTGACATAAAAAATATATTAGGGATGTTACTTATTCGTTCTTTTAATACAGATAATGAAAAAACACTCAAAGAAATACATCCTGGTTCGTATATCTCTGAAATGACGATTCCTAAATACTTTCTAGGACCTAAAAATTATACTATATCTATTTATTCTTCCATCTTTAACCAGCGTTCATGCGCAGGAGATATTTCTGCTATGATTAATACTGTATGTAGTGGTAATTGGTGTGGCCCGTATCATGGTGATGTCTTTCGTGCAGAAATTTTAGCACATCTTCCTTGGACAACAAAAGTGAGTACCTTATGCTAAATTCTATAAAAAATTTCTTAGACTTTCCTAAGAAAAGAGCTTTAAAATGCCTTCAGCAGGCTATTATTCCTTGTAATAGTTATAAGGAACTCATGCGTCTATGGCATTGGAAGAAAACACCAGATTTAGCCTATCTTGGTAATCAACCGTTAGACTATCACTATCCAGAAGATCTTAATGATAGAGCCTTACATGATGCTGAAGTCCTCATGACATTAGCTTGCAATATCGGGCAGACTGCAGTCCTTGAGATTGGTACTTCTACAGGGCTGACGACCTTGGGTTTTTCTATAAATTCCCCCACTGCTACAATCTATACTGTAGATATCCCCCGAGAAGAAGCGCAACAAGGGAAAGGAGGAAAGCTCATTACACATATTCTTGACCCCAATGATGTTGGCTATCACTATAAAAGGGAAAAAGTTAAAAATGTACACCAAATTTTTGCTAATACTGCAACATGGAAACCAGACCTGCCTCAGCTTGATTTAGCTTTTATTGATGGATGCCATGACAGAGAGTTTGTAGTAAACGATATACGTAAAATACTGCCATATATCAAACCTGGAGGTTTCATTGCTTGGCACGATGCGAATCCAGAACTAATATATAAATATCACTGGATTCAAGAAGTATGTACAGCTATTGGTGATTTAATTCTCTCAAAACATATCAAAGGAAATCTTTATTTTATTAAAGATTTTTGGATAACTATATATAAAGTAAATTAGGAAATATTCATGAAGAAGTTAAAAGTAGCTTTTGGCTATAATGCATTTAGCCAAAGAAGCATAGAATATCACGAAAATATTGTACATCAAGCACGCACATTAGGTTATGACGTCTATCCAGTAGCCGTCAGTCCAACTATTGGATCTCCCCGCCTCTCTTTTGCCGAGTTAGACAAAAAAGTCTTTTGGAAAGATAAGCATATTTGTAAATTTCGAGATAAAATAATTGAACAAATTTCTTCTGCAGATGTTTTTTGGCTATTTAACGGTACCAATTTTCATCCATCTTGGATTAAACTCCTTCCGCAGAAACAGCTCAAAATTTATGGATGTCATGACGATCCAGAATCTTCGCCGACGCTATCATTGCCTGTAGCTGCATATTTTGATGCTGTAATTACTGGTAATATTAGTGTATTAACATTCTATCAGGGGCATATAAATTGTGATGTATCTTGGCTTCCTCTTTTTCAATCTCTTCAACCTGCTCAATTATCGGACGCTGATATTGCAAAGAAGAACAGACCCATTGATCTTGTTTTTCTAGGAGAACGAGAATCCATCTGGCGACGGAAACGTTTTGATTATCTGCAACAGGCTTTCCCAAAAGGTTTTTTCTATGGCCGAGGCTGGCCAAACGGATGGATTGAAGATAGTTCTAGTATTTATCTGAAAAGTAAAATTGGTATTAATATTCATAACTCTGTCGGGCCAGTAAATATACGGTTGTATGAGCTTGCCTCACATGGCGTTATGCAAATTTGTGATAATAAATGCCGCCTCGGACATATTTTTAATTTATCAGAGGAAATTATTGGTTATGATTATATTGATGAAGCCATTGAAAAAATAAACTATTACTTAGACCCTAAGCATGATGAAGAACGTTGTCAAATCGCTTGGAAAGGATATCTAAGATATTTAAGTGATTATACGACAGAAAAAATTTGGCAAAAAGCCTTTTCTATTATTGAATCTTTGTATATTAAAAAAGCATCTAATAGTATAATATTAAAAGAATATAAATTCACTAATGGATATAACATTATGCAATATTTAGCAAATAGCAAAAAAAATATTAAAATTTTCTATTCAGAAACAAAAGATATTACAAAAAAAATATTACATCTAAATGAGAATTGGAGTACAATAGATATTCAAGAAAATATAAGTTTAAATGAGGCTAAGACAGAATCTACTATACAGCCATGTCAAACATCGTTTTACGACACAGAAGTAGCATCATCCCCAGCCACTAGAGCCCTTAGTTATGCTATTACAAAGCTCATAGGAACAGCAAAAAATATTTTAGAAATTGATAATCTTGATTTAACTTTTGCTCTTGAGGCTGCGCAAGATCCCAGCCGGACAATTATAATAACCAATAAAAAATCACAGCCATATTTAAATATATGTAATAAAAAAAATATAAAATACAAATCAGAAATAGAATGTATGAAGCAGACTTTTGACCTTGTAGTTTCTATAAATACGCTCAGAGCAAAAAATGAATATCAATATTTTTTATATAAAATTTCTCATCTATCGAAAAAAGCTATTTTTACTGTATCGCAGTACAATGAGTCAGAATTAACTCAAAAAGATTGCTTTTATATTTTAAATCAATATTATAAAAAAATATACTTATTTACAATGCTAGATAAATATCTTCCTGCCATTGTACCAACTACTCTTGATAGTGATGTAACTGATACCCCAACTATAGTGCTGTGTGAACACTAAAGCACATTAGCAGTTAATAACCAATAAAATATCCGAGGGACATATGAACTTGAGCTTCAATGGATTATACAATTTTGAAGCATTTTATGGTTTAACGCCAATAGATAAAAACTTGGGTAGTGATTACTATTTCTTAAGCAATGATGTTATAAAATATTCATCTCCAAATTTTTTTGAAAAATTTTCTATTTTATTTAGCAAAAAATATAAACCAGTTTTAAGGTCAAACAAAGATCGTTATAATAATTCCTCATTTATTGGCATTGGAAATATTCATGCACTCCATGCTCTGTCTCTTTTTCTTAACAATTACGCATATAATAAACTTATTTTTATCGATTATAACAAAAATCAGATACTTCATCTACAGCAATGCATTTATGATATCTTACACTCTTGTAATCGAATTGACTTTATCAAACGCTTTTTTTGTATAGACTTAAATTCAACAGCAGAACATATACTAAATAGTATACATTTCTCCCCCAATTATATACACGGCGAAGTCGATAAGGACAGTAGTTTTATTCAGGAAAAAATTTTTTGGAGTAATGTTATTTTTGATGAAAATCAGTTCAGTAAAAAATATAATTTAAAAGCCAAGAAAAAAGAAGCTGGCCTTGAAATCTACGCAAATACAATAGGAGACATAAATATTTATAAAGCAACTCTTTTTTCTTGTGGTTTACAAGAGCATAAATTACATGTTTTTACATTGGCCTTTGGAAGTGGTTTTTTAGCATCAGAAGAAAAATTCCTTAGTTTGCAACAGACACTACAAAAAACACCTTCCTGCTTTATTGTTGACGATATCTCTGATATCTTTGAAAATATACTAGCATCAGTAAAATATGGTCCGATTTGTATCTGGCTATCTAATTTAATCCAAGATTACTTTATAAAAAAGAATCACAATCTAACACGCATTAAAGATATTCTTTATAAATACTCTAAAAATAATGGTTTACCAGAATATGAGATTACAATTCTCCAAGATAGCCGCGTTCAGGAATGGATACCCCTTGTTTTTACAGAAAAAAATATATATCAGCGAAAATTATCAACTCATTCTAAAACATTTTCCGTTATCTGCAATTTAATAAAAGGAGAGACCCTCGAAGTTGTTAATATTAATAGATGGATTAAAGAAGACAATGGAGTTTCAAAACTTAATCAAGCGACTTACATATTATCAAAAGAGTTTCTTTTTTGTCAGCGACAATATGATTCTATATTTTTGCATATTTTATTAGGGCACGGGGAAGATAAAGAATTATTTTTTAAGTATTGTGAACATGCTTCTCAGTTAACAAAAAATCTAATCATTCTTGAGCATTATAAGAATTCAAAAGATTTTATAGAAAAAGGTATCGGTTCAACGCCTGACGAAATCCAAAATCGATTAGGAAAAGCTAATAAAATAGGATTCATCCCCGGAGAAAAAACACACGATAGGAACTTCTTCCTACAATATACCTCCATCAATAAATAATTATGAATATTCTTTTTCTTACTCCAGAATACTACCTCAAAACATCACGCTCATGCGGTGGACTAGGGGTATATATTCGCAAAACGGCTGCATTGCTAGCGAATCGAGGTCACAAGGTTTCTGTCCTATGGCTTAGCAACCGCAACTTTCACTGGACAGATAGCTATGTGGAAATACATGAAATACGGTCTACGGTCTACCGGTTCCCCCAGCTTCCGCGTAGGCTATCTTTCATAAAAGACTTTCTGACTTTTTTTCTTGATCGCTGGCGTATCAGAAATATCATCAAGAAAAAACTACACCAGGGAATTCAAGTTATTCAAGTTGCTAGTTATCAAGCTTTGGCAGTATTATGTCCTGAGGAGTGGCCTTTTATTACAAGGCTAAGTAGCCTAGAGTCATTGTGGATCGAAGCTCGAGGAACAGCGCCTACGTTATTTGAACGCTGTATCATCTGGTGTGAGGTTCAGCAAATAAAGAAGTCAAAATCTGTTTTTGGACCAAGTAAATTTATTGCCCAAAAAGCGATGGCTCTTGCTCATAGACATATTTCTGTTATCCCAACAGTTGCAGAGAAAATACCATCAGATATTTCTGATGATTTTTATAATAAAAATCTTCTAAATAAAAAATATCTGCTATATTTTGGACAGCTTTCTAGAATAAAAGGAACAGACATACTCATACAGTCTCTTGTACATATTTTAGAACAATTCCCTGATATTTATATGGTCTTTATTGGGAGAGATGATGGTTTACAGAAAAATATTTCGTGTCGTCAGTATGCGTCTACAGTATTAGCTCATCATTGGGGGCGTGTTGAATTTTTTCCTCCTCTCTCACATGCTGAGCTAATTCCATGCATTCAAAATGCATCTTGTATTATACAACCGAGTCGAGTTGACAATTTACCAAATACTTGTATTGAGGCATTATCATTACAAAAAGTTGTTATTGCAACGTACCCTACAAGTATTGAAGAACTAGTGCAAGATGGCATTAATGGTTTTCTAGTACCTAAAGAGGATCCCAAATCATTGACTGAATGTATCAATGATTTTTTAAGAGGAAATAAAAAAATAATCAATCCTGGGCTTATCAACAATAACCCCAATAAATACATTGAAGATCTAGAACATATATATAAAAAAGTATAGGGAATATACTTATGCATGATATACATAAAGTACTTACAATAGCAATTTGCACGTATAACAGAGCAGAAAAATTATATTCCTGCCTCGAATCACTAACACAGCAAAATATAAAATTTAACAATATCAATATACTAATTATAGATAATAACTCATCTTATGATGTGCCATCTATAGCAAACAAATTCTCAGATTCATTTTTATTTATTAAAACTATACTTGAATATAATCAAGGTCTTTCATATGCCCGAAATAGAGCTATTCAAGAGTGCAAAACTCCGTGGATAGCCTTTCTTGATGATGATGCAAAGGCAGATAAAAATTGGGTACAAACGATTTTAACTACCATTGATCGTAATGACTTTGATGCATTTGGAGGACCGTATAGTGCTTGGTTAGCACACGGTCCCTTGCCATCTTGGCTACCATCGAGTTACGGCGACTACCAACCGAAACAATCGTATGGTCCTCTACAACAAGGAACGCATATTCCTGGCGGAAATTGTGCAATTCGTCTAGAAGCACTCAAAAAGGTAGGTGAATTTTCAAATACTATGGGGATGAAGGGTAAAGCTTGTGGATACGGCGAAGAAACATTGCTATTTATAAAAATGCAGCAGCATGGGTTCCGCCTTGGCTTTGTACCAAATATGAAGATAGAACATTGTGTATTACCATATAAATATAATTTAGCATGGCAATTACGTTCTGCATTTAGTGGAGGCCGGGATTGGGTCCGCCTCCAAAAATATATCGGCAATCAGAAAACAATTTTATACTATATCTCTATACTATCATTAGCTATAATAAAAAACATAAAATATTTTCAAATATATCCTTGGAAAAAAGCACTTTTTCTTTATATAAAAGATATCTTACACAAAGTAGGCTATATAGCAGGAATCATTATTAAATAAAAGGGAAGTTATCATGCAAAATTGCGCGATTGCCCTTTTCGCCTTTAACCGCCCAAATCTGCTCCAGCAAACATTGTCAGCTTTAGCTGCTAATGACCTAGCTGGAACAGCTTCTTTAACTATTTTTTGTGATGGGCCTCGCAATGAAAAAGACGGACCTAACATCCGTAGTGTGCGCGAACTAGCTAAAAACGCCCGGGGCTTTGCTACTCTAGAAGTAGTGGAACACAACCAAAATATGGGCTGTGCCGCCTCTGTAATCCATGGACTGACAGAGATGTTTCGCTTACATGAACGCTTGATCGTCATTGAAGATGACATCGTAACATCGCCATACACACTGCGATTCCTCTCTAATGGATTGGCTCATTATGAAGATAATGAAAAAGTCTTCAATATCGCAGCATGGACACCTCCGCACATTATCCGGCATTTACCTACAGGATATCCCTATGATGTTTATGCCATCCCACGCTTCAACTGCTGGGGCTGGGCTTCTTGGCGTGATCGTTTTCAAAGTATCGACTGGGACGTAACGGATTATCAGGAGTTTAAAAATTCACCACAACTGCGTAATGCATTCAATGATGGCGGAAATGACCTCAGTACCATGTTAGATGAACAAATGCAGGGAAAGATTGACGCTTGGGATATTCGGGCCGATTATACGCGTTTCAAAAAGAATATGCTTGGTATTAATCCAGTGCGATCCTATGCCTTGAATATCGGCATGGGAAGCGGGACACATACAACAGAATCCACGACATACTGGGATAGCGATATCTCTCTTGCCGTTGAACATCCCTGCTTCATAAATGATGTTACTGTAGATATCCGTATTCACAAGATATATCATGCCTGTTACAGTCCTAAAAAGCATTCGCTTCCCGTGCGCACTATTAATAAGCTGAGCCGTATGCTATCAGGAAAGAATCTGATTTCTTAACAGAAAAAATGAAAAATATCCTGTACATCAATACGACTCCGTCCGAGGGGGGAGCTGCCGCTGCCATGCAGCGACTAGATCACATGATGCGTCTACGGGGCGCCTCGACACATGTCCTGACGGGCTTTGCAGGTTCAACGCAGCATGATGATACGTTAAAAGCGCGTTCATGCGGTGGGCTCCTTTCTTGGTGTTTGTGGAGAGGTCTACAAGATTATCATATCCAAAAAAGTCATTGTTTACCGGATCATCCTTTTTTTCAGCAAGCAGACATCCTGCATTTCCATAACCTACATGGGGGATACTTCAATCCATGGTCGATCCCCTTGCTTTCCGCGCTTAAGCCCACGGTCTGGACATTGCATGATATGCAGGCTCTGACAGGACATTGTGCACATTCTTTAGATTGTAAGCGCTGGCTGCCTAAAACTGGCTGTGGAAACTGCCCGTCTCTCTCCGCGTATCCCCGCTTATGGCGTGATACCACACGGCAACTCTGGCAGGACAAGCATACCATCTATGCCCACAGTTCCCTGTATTTGGTGACACCCTCTGTCTGGCTGCAACGCCTGACAGAAAAAAGCCTGCTCAAGGAGCAGCCTTTGGTCTGTATCCCCAATGGCGCGGACACATCCGTTTATCGTCCTCAAGATCAGCAGGAGGCTCGTCGCCTGCTTGGACTTCCCCAGGGTGCACTGCTGGTAGGTGGTTGTGCAGATGGAGGCCTAGCCAATCCCTGGAAAGGGGGGCAATATGTTTTGGAAACGATCCTGGAGCTGAAAAAAACATTCCCATCCCTTCATTTCTTGAATATCGGCGTTAAAAGTACACCTGAGGAATTGCAGAACGCGGACTGGGTGCACCATATCCCCTATGTGCACGAGCCTGTCCAATTGGCTCGTCTCTATGCGGCACTCGATTTGCTCCTCTATCCTACACTTGCAGATAATCATCCTCTGGTCTGTATCGAAAGTCTGTGCTGCGGAACTCCTATTGTGGGATTTGCTACAGGTGGTGTCCCCGAAATCGTCCGAAATGGTCTGGATGGTCTTCTTGTACCTACCCATGATGGCCCTGCATTAGTAAAGGCCGCTGCGACACTGCTCCAAAATGCGGACTTGCGAAAAAAAATGGGGCAAGAAGCAGCTGCCAGTGGCGCACGACGCTTCAATCTCGACCTCTTTACCAATCGTTATGAAAAAGCATATGAAGAAGTTCTACATATGCCGCGCAGTCTGAAAAAAAATTGTCTGCCGCTATCTAAAATACCTATGATTATTAAAACTCCTTTTTTTATAAAAAATAATTACACCTTATTTAAGCCGCTTAAAAAAAACACTACAATATACATACTATACAATACGTTATCAGGATTTATTTTTCAATCCATAGTA
>JABLTQ010077368.1_pt1 | contig 16550 bp, 19 predicted proteins | sample 7160101 | NCBI WGS metagenome assembly JABLTQ01 (sample SAMN14651228, study PRJNA627086) | human gut metagenome | isolation source: feces | host: Homo sapiens
AGCAGTAGGGCGCATCATGCAGTAGAAAGAAGATTCGATGAACCTATAGGTTCGGCTGGTAATAGGCCCCAAGGGGGCCTGTGCAAACCACCGGCGCGGCCGGTGGTTATGATTGTTGAAATATCCGCGCACAGCAAGCGTGACGAACAGGACAATGACCGAGAGCATCATGCTGATCGCGGTCGATTTTCCGTAAAAGCCGCGGCCGAAATACTCATAGACCATCATACTGACGACCGTAGACTGGTGGCCCGGACCGCCGTCTGTCAGTGTGAGCACCTGCTCGAACACGCGGAAGCCGCCGATGATCGCCTGCGTGACGTTGATCGTCAGAGACGGGATAAGCAGCGGCAGCGTCACACTGAAGAAGGTGCGCACAGCTGATGCGCCGTCGATCTTTGCCGCCTCATACAGATCAGTCGGGATGGCCTGCAGTCCCGCGATATAGATGATCATATGGAAGCCTGTCCATTTCCAGACGTCCTCCACAATGACCATGAGCAGCGCCGTGTCGCCGCTCGCGAGCCATTCCTTTGTGCACGGGATCCCGAACGCGTTCAGGATCTGGTTGAACGTGCCATTCATCTGGAACATTGCGGTGAACATGATGCCGACGACGACGTAACTCAAAACGGCAGGAATATAGAAAATTGTACGCAGATACGTTCTGGTGTACAGCTTTTTGACAAGCGCCAGCGCCAGCAGAATGGCGAAAAGATTGCGCAGGATTACGATCGCAACTGTAAAGATGGCCGTATTTTTAAAGGCCAGCAGAATGTCGTCGTCCTGGAACATGGTGATGTAGTTTTTGAGCCCGACAAAGCGGGTAATGCTGGGACGGCTGACCGTCCAATTCGTCAGAGAAATCCCAACACCGCCGAGAATCGGCAGGATAAAAAATACCGTAAACAGGATAAACGCGGGCAGCGTCAGATAGCGGGGGTAGAGTTGATGCTCCAGACGGCCGCGCGGCCTGGCTTTTTTCTTTTGCTTCATTTGCTTCCGTCTCCTTCAGAATAGCTGTGCGGCCGGGGAATGAGGCTGCACTCCCCGGCCGCGGAATGATTTAGATGTTCTATTTGACTGTCAGGCTGCCGGAAGCATCAGAAGCCGTCGTATTCCATTTCAGCCATATACTGCTCAAATTTGATATTCCAGTCCGTGAGCGCCTGCTCCGGCGTCTTGCTGCCGGCCACACACTCGACGATGTTGCCGAACAGGTAGTCGGTCATGATGGGACGCGCGGAATCGAAGTAGGAGTCAAACTCATAGGTGTATCTGCCGGTCTTGACGTAGTTTTCAACCAGATTCTCGATGCTGGGGTCAATCTTGTTGCCCTCGCAGTCAACAAAGGCGGGATAGACATCGTTCTTTGCATAGATCAGCGCCATCTGTTCCGGCTGGCTCCAGTAATTCAGGAACTGCTTGGCAAGTTCCTCGTTTTCGCCTTTGCAGACATAGCCGCCAAGGACGAATGCGCCGATAGCGATCTTGTTGTCAGCGCCGTCGATAAACGGGATAGCGAACGAGCCAAGCTGTACGTCAGGATATGCGGCCTGGCAAGCAGAGACGAACCATTCGCCCTGAATGACCATTGCGGCTTTTTTCTCGCCGATGGCGACCTGACCGCTGGCATACGGAGAGGAGAGGTGGTCTGCGTTGCAGTAGCCTGCGGTATACAGATCCTGCAGCTTCTGCAGTACGTCAACCATCTCGGGAACATCCTGGAAGTCAACCTTGTTGGTGTTCAGGTCGTCATAGATGGTGTCCTTCTTCGCGTCGAGGGCTACGCCCCAGCCGACGGTTGTCCAGACCTGCGTGGTCCAGCTGTCCTGATCGGTCATCCAGATAGGTGTATAGCCGTGATCCTTGACGGTCTGGCAGATGTCAAGGAACTCCTGATAAGTCTGCGGGTTCGGGTCGGTGATGCCGCAGTCAGCCATGACCTCCTTGTTGTAATACACGCCGCCGAAGAAGCTGGACGGCTGATAGACCGGCATGGCGTAGATATGGCCGTCGCCCTTGTAGCGCAGATAATCCGCGTCGGTGCAGCGGGAGACCCAGGGCTCATTGTCGAGCACCACGCAGTTGTTGGGCGCGTCATACTGCTCGACAACCTGCGGTGCGTTCTGCAGGAGATATCGGGGGCGTCGCCGGTGGAGAACTTGACACCCAGGATTTCACCCATGCTGCTGTCATCGACCAGCGTCAGATCGACCGCGATACCGTAGTTCTTTTCAATCTGCTCGCATACATCGTCAAAGCCGGGATACCAGGAATCCTTCGTGCTCATGATCGAGATCGTGCCGGTCAGGGGCGCTTCCTCAGTTGCGGGTGCATCCGTTTCTGCCGCGGGCGTAGACGTGGCTGCGGGATCTGCGGCGGCAGGCTGCGTCTGTGCGGTTTCCTGCTTGCCGGATGCGCAGCCGGCGAGCATTGCGCCCAGCATCACGACACACAGCAGCATGCAGATTAGCTTCATTGCCATGGTATTTTTCATGTTTCTTTTCTCCTGTTCCTGTTTTTTCAGCACGGGTTCGTGCCTGTTGGCTTTATTATAGGAAGCCCGCGCCGCAAATGGCAGAGAAAATTTTAAACCAGTTTGGTAAAAAAGAAAACAGATGATTGCATTGTTCCGGAGAGACAGATAGAATAAAAGTACTTCTCGACTCTGGATATGAGGCATGTTTATGTTAAAAAATGCAAGATTAAACACAAAAATTTCCGTCTGCTTTTCCCTGCTTCTGGCGTTCATTACGGCGGTTGCCTGCGTGGTACTGGCTGAGTTTTACCGCGACAGTTCGCTGCGGCAAAGCGGCCTTCTGCTTCAGACTGTCGGTGACGCTGCTGTCCAGCAGCTGGAAATGACGTTCGACGAAATGGACCGAATCTCCGCGCGTCTGTTCTTTTCTTCGGAAATTTCCGAAGCCATGAAGGACGCCGCCGCTTCCACCGGCCAGTCGGAGTATTTTGAGGAGCACTACTCTATGCAGGACACCGTGCGCAGCCGGATCTTTTCTATCGTCAGCACGAGCAACAGCGACACCACCGTCAATCTGTATAACCGGAATGCTTTTATTTCCAACCGTTATACCCAGTGCTTCTGGGGCAGGATCCAGGCCTCCATGGAAGACGGGCTGCTTGCGCAGCTTGACGAGGAACTCGGCGGCGCCAATACGGCGGTTCTCTCCGGGCCGCACGACGCTTATTGGACGACGGACTATTACGACAGCAACTCGTATATTTCCCTGACCCGGAATTACATCAATTACAACACCAAGAAGGTGCTTGGAAAGGTGCAGATCCTTAAGCGCGTGGAAAAGCTGCAGTTGTGCTGTGAGGTCAGTACCAGCGATCAGGCAATCTGCGTGTTCGATCAGGAGGGGACGCTGCTTTTGTCCTCGGCGAAAGCGCTGCAGGCGGATATCGATGCGGCAGCGGGCTGCCTGGAGTCGCTCCGTGCCGGACAGTCCGGTCAGCTTCACAAGGCCGCGGACGCGCAGTATCTCTATGCCGTTTCCCGGTCGGATAAATGGGGACTGTACGCCGTTGCGCTGCAACCGTATTCCGACCGGGTGCTGTTTCCGTATATTGCGCTGGTCGTGCTCTGCGGCGTGCTGCTGTGTGCGCTGTCTATCGGATTTGGCCTGTTCATCAGCCACCGGCTGACAAAGCCGCTTAGCGAACTTGTCGATTCGCTGCAGTCACTCTCCTGGACGGATTCAGAGAACGGACTGCAGATTTCCTTCCGGGGCGGCGATCTGCAATTTCTGGAGGACGCCTACAACGCGATCACAGAAAAGCTTAAATCCACGACGAACCAGATGCTTGAGGCCCGGCTCAACGAGCAGGAGGCATCGTATCTTGCGCTGCAGTCGCAAATCTCCCCGCACTTTATCTACAACATCATCAGCAATATCAGCGCCTGCGCGTATAACGGCGAAACGCAGACTGTGATCAGGCTCTGCGACAGCTTTTCTCAGCTGCTGCGTTACGCTGCCGACTATTCCGGACTGTTTGGCACAATCCAGACAGAACTGCAATACACGACCTGTTATATGGAACTCATGCAGATCCGCTATTCTGACGGTTTCTTTTTCCAGACCTCCTGTCAGCCGGACTGCGCCGATATTCCCCTGCCGCGCATGCTGATTCAGACGATTGTGGAAAACTGCTTCAAGCACGGCTTCCGGGACACGCCGCAGCCGTGGTTCATCAACATCCGCGTGTTCTCTGAGCAGAAGCAGTGGATGATCGAGATTCAGGATAACGGAACCGCGCTGCCGCAGGAAACACTGAACGACACGCTGGAAAAGAGTGAGCAGATCTACCGGAGCATTCTCGACGGCCGCAGCCATCTGCATCTTGGCGGACTGGGCCTTCTGAACTCTATCACGCGGCTGCGGCTGCTTGATAACAACAACATTAGCTTTACGGTTGAAACAAAGGACGGCGTCAGCATCACAAGAGTGGGAGGGCAGCTGCTATGAAACGAGTCTATTCCGTCCTGATCGCGGAGGATGAAAGCGAAATTCGCCGCGCGCTCGCAGCCATGGTCGAGGAGCATCCGTCCTTCCGGGTCGCGGGCTGCGCCGGAGACGGCAAAGCCGCACTGCGCATGATTGAAGCACTGCGCCCGGATGTGCTGATGACCGACATCCGCATGCCGTATATGGACGGCCTGGAGTTGCTGCAAGCGCTGGATGCCCGCGGCATCCGGATCAAGACAGTCATCATCAGCGGCTACAGCAGCTTTTCCTATGCGCGGACTGCCATGAAGTACGGTGCATCTGACTATCTGCTCAAGCCCCTGCTTCCGGCACAGTGCCAGCAGACGCTGGATCTGCTGGAAAAGGCCCTGGATCTGCAGGCGGGCAGCTTTTCACTCGATATTGCACTGCAGAAGCCGTCTCCACTGCCGCAGATGCAGGCGGAGGCATACCTGTTGGCTGCCTGCCTCGGGAACTATCCCTTCTGCGCCGGAGACAAGGGCACGGACGCCGCCGCGCTGCGTGCATACGTCAAGCAATCCGGGCTGGACGTAGACAGCGTCTTTGCCGGCAGCCGGTTCGGCCTTGCATACCTGCTGCTGTACGCGCAGACCCGCGAGGAGGCGGTGCAGACGGTGCGTATCCTGTTTCAGGCGGCCTGTCGGGATTGTTCCGCCACCACTCCCGGTGTGTTTTTCCTCCTTGCTCCGGCCGGACAGACGCAGACACTGCCGGAACTTGCCGAAAAACTCCGGCAGCAGATCCGCCAGCAAATCCAACCCGGCAAAATGCAGTTCGCGCTCTGGTGGGAGCATGCAAATACCGGGACGGATGCGCCGCCGTTTACTGTCGATGAAACACTGATCCGCAGCGCCGAAAGCCTGGACCCGGCACTCTGCCAGATGCGGCTGCGGCAGCTTCTGGCAAAGGCCTACGCGGAAAACGCGACATGCCTGAGCATGCTGAATGGGCTTAAATTTCAATATATCAGTGTTGCGCAGCATCTGCCAGGCGCGCAGATCCCGCAGAAGTGGGGGGAGCAGATGGAGCGGTGCTTCTCCCGGTATCAGAATCAGGAGCAGCTTTGCCGTTCTGTTCTTGCGCTGTTTGCCGCGCTCTTTTCGCAGAGCGAGTCGCCGAACGGCACCGTGCGCGTCGCGCATGAGATCGATCTCTATATCCGCGAAAACTACCAAACGGATATCACGAACCAACTCCTGTCGCGGAAATTCGGTTTTGTTCCTTCGTATATCAGCAAGATCTTCAAGGCATATAAGGGCGTTTCTCCGTGCAGCTATTTGACGGACGTGCGCATGGAAAAGGCAAAGCGTATGATCATTGAACAGCCGGATCAAAGCCTGAGCGTCATTGCCGCAGCGGTCGGCTATACGGACTTCAGCTATTTCACAAAGGTATTCAAACGCTCCTTCGGCGTAACGCCGTCCGCTTACCGCAATTCGATTTGGAAATAGGCGTAGGGCATATGTACTGCATGCAACAAGCCTGGCCTATTTGTCACTGTATTTCTGAATTATCTGCATCAACTTCGCTGCAAGCACCTGTTCCGTACATGTAAGCAAACCGGACAGAACGCATATACGCGTCCTGCCCGGTATTTCTTCGTCGCCAGAAGAACACCCGCCGCAAGAATCCAGACTGCGCCGCCGTTTCCGAGCAGCGTGATTTTCGGCATCAGGAAGTCCATCGCCGGGCAGACAAGCGTATTTTGAATCCAGTGAAGGATTGTCCAATCAAAATTCATAGTGCAGCCTCCGCTTTTGAGGGAAACTCATCCATCATCCAGTTCCGCGCCGCAAAGCTATCCGGCTGCACGGCTTCCGCCGGGATGCGCTCCAGTTCCTGCCGCAGAAGCGACGAGCAGGCGGCGAAAATAAACCGGCAGTCTGGTTCCATACTGTGTTCCGCATTGTGCCCGCGGAACTTGCGGTGATGGACGATGCCGCGCAGATAGGATAATGTGTCCCTGCAGTCCGTGGCTCCTGACCAGCGGGGAATGTTCAGTTCCTATGGGTTCTACGGCCTGCACGCCAATAACTGCGGCACCTATTTGTATCATTTTTGGCAGCATAAGAAAATCCTCAAAGCAAACGATCTGCCGACTGACCTGAATGTCCACAGTCTGCGTTACACGGCGGCAAGCCTGTTCATTGCCAGCGGCACAGACGTCGGCACAGTCGCGGGGCTCCCCGGTCACAGCCAACCGATGACTGCACTGGACATCTATACCACGCCGTTGATAAGAACAAGAAAACGAACAGTCAGATCATGCAGAGCAGCTTGGAAATCTGAAAACGTTGTCCCGGTCTGCACAAATGGCGCAAACCGGGACGATTTTAGTTTACGGATAGTTCGACTGTAACCGTGTCGGCATCCGGAACATGTTTTGCGGCGCAGGCTGCAAGCGAATGCATTTCGCTTACAAGCAGGCAGAAAAGAACGATCCGCTTCATTTCAGATACGCGTCAAAGAACACCTTCAGCTTTTCAAACGGGATCACGTCCATCTGATCATACGATTTCTACTGCATCGTCTTTGATGACGCAATGGCCAAGTTTCAGACAGGCAAAGCAGCCCTTACAGAAGCCGTACTGCTTTTCCCGCAGATGCACAAGTTCTACCTGATTGCCTGCCTCCTGCGCACCTTTGGCAAAGGCTGCCGCCAGCGTCTCCGAGTTGCCTCCCTTGCGCGGGCTGGAGGAAAGAATCAACACCTTTTTATTCATCGTAAAACACTCCTTGCGTTTTGTTTTCTGGTGTGCTACACTCATGATAAGACATAAACCTGACTTTAGGTAAAGCTTTTTCAAGAAAATTTTTGGAGGCTTTTTATGTACACGATCGGACAGGTGGCGGAGATGTTCGGCTTGCCCATCTCCACGCTGCGCTATTACGACAAGCAGGGGCTGTTTCCGCACATGGAACGGGTATCCGGTATCCGGAAATTCAGCGACACGGAGATTGAGGCGCTCCGGGTGATCGAATGTCTGAAAAAAGCGGGCATGGAAATTAAGGATATCAAGCAGTTCATGGACTGGTGCGTGGAGGGACCTTCGACCTATCCGCAGCGCAGGGCGATGTTTAAGGCGCAGCGGACGCATGTTGAGGCGGAGATCGAGCGCATGAACCGGACGCTCGATATGCTGAAGTTCAAATGCTGGTATTATGAGCAGGCGATCAAAGACGGCAACGAGGACGCGATCCCGGCGATGATCCCCGATCACCTGCCGGAGGACATCCGCAGAGCATACGAAAATTCCCACAGCGATTGAACGGCTGTTGGTTTGCTGAACATTCCAGAAACCGTTGAAAACACTGGACAAACCGGCTTTTTACCTATCGAAACACCGTGCTCTACCGCATCCGAAGAATGCAGGAGGAATTCGGTATCCCGCTGGATGAACCGGTCAAGCACGCCGACCTGCTGCTGAGCGTGTCGCTTCTGCTGTTTGAAGCGAAGGGCCCGGATTTCTTCCTGCCGCAGCTGCCGCCTGATAATTCATAATTCGGTCATGCTTCGGGCAAGATTTCGTCACAACTTTCTGTCAGGATATCATAATGAAAAGCTGTATACAATTTCCCTCAAATTCTACCACGGGGGGATGTAAAATTCCCCGCATGTTCGATAGAATTGCTGCATCCGAAGAAACAGGAGGCATTCCAAATGAACCAGACAACCATCGGCAAATACATCGCGCGCAAGCGTAAGGAACAAAATCTCACGCAGGAGCAGCTGGCGCAGCAGCTCGGCGTGTCCAACGACCATCTACAAGTGGGAAACCGGCAAATGTATGCCGGACTACAGCATCATCCATAAACTCTGCGACGCGCTTCATGTGACGCTCCCGGAACTGATGGACGGCGAGGATGCGGCAGAAGACAGCGTGCGTGTCTATGACGATGCGCAGATCCTCGACCTTCTGCACCGCACGCAGGAACTCGAACGTCAGAAGGGGATCCTCTATGGCGTCGCGCTTATCACCCTCGGCATTGCCAGCAGCGCTATGTCGGGGACGGTCGGAGGGACCGATGTGCGGGATTTCATTTCCGGCATCCTGATGGGGCTCTCCGTCGTGGAAATTCTGGCGGGCATTGGGATCGTCGGAAAAAAGCTTCTGAAACAGTAAAGAAGCCTGCCGCTTGTGCAGAAAGCACAAACGTGAAAAGCAGAATGTGCGGTGCTTGACCGGGTCGTGCCGACGGAATATAATAAGAAAAAATCCCCAAAAGGAGTGGCAAAGCCCATGAAAGAAAACCGAAGGCTCCTGAAGGAAGTCCTCAAGGACATCCGGCACGATATGACGGACGAGGAAGTTCTGAATCTGCTGGCAGACAGTAAAATTTCCGAAAGCCCCACCGCGGAAAAATACACGCTCGGACAGCGCGCGGCGGATGCGATCGCAAAATTCGCGGGCAGCTGGGCGTTCATCTTTTCGTTCACGGGCGTGCTGATCTTGTGGATGGTCGTCAATACGGTTCTGGCTGCAAAAGCCTTTGACCCGTATCCGTTTATTCTTCTCAATCTGGTCCTCTCCTGCGTCGCTGCCATTCAGGCGCCGCTCATCATGATGAGCCAGAACCGGCAGGAGGAAAAAGACCGCCGCCGCGCAGAGAATGATTACAAGGTCAATCTCAAGACCGAAATCATGATCGAAGACCTCTACGACAAAGTCAACGCCATCTTGGCCAAGCAGTCTGCACTGGAAAAGAAGCTGATCGAGCAGGAAGAAAAACAGGTCCGGCCCTGAACCTGTGCAAAAAGAACCGGCGCACCGCCCGAGTGGATGGTGCGCCGGTTTTGTCATCAGATCACGCGGAAATCGCAGTGCGTGAAAGTGGGCTGAGGGCGGTTGGGCTGGAAGAAGTCCAGCAGCAAGTCGGACATTTCTGTGCCGATCTCCCGCAGGACCGGGCAGCCGACATAGCAGTCATACCCGCCGGTCCCGCTGGCGCGGTAGCTGCTGAGGCAGGCGGTGAAAACATCGTCGTCCGCGACGGGACGGCCGTTTACGCAGAGTTCCGTGACGCGCTGACCGATCGGGCGGGAGCAGTCAAAGACATAATGCACACCGGCATAGTAGTCGTAATTGTAATGCTCGACCTTCGGCTTCAAAAACGCATCGGAAATACGAAGCGTTCCGTCTGCGTTCCGGATGAAATATTCCGCGCTGCGTTCCATCGCCCGGCGCAGGACCGCACCGGTGATCTGCAGAATCGTCAGTGTATTCGTATAGGGATAGGCGTTCAAAATATCCCGGCGGCGCACGGTCTGCGGCAGACCTGCCGCGTCGTTGGCAAGACTCGTGACGGAGATCTGCGCGCCGCTTGCGGCCAGCTGCACAGTATTAAACAGGTCTGCGAGCGGGGTTCCGTTCGCAGCCATGTGCAGCGGCGTATCCAGCGTCAGCGGCGCCTCCAGATGCCCGACGACCTGATCGAGCCAGTCCTGCGCACCGCGCTCTATCTCTGAAAATTCCGTGAGCCATTCTGTGCAGCATGGGCCGCCTGCGTGGATTGTCTGGCTGGAAAACTGCGCGCCGCTGTCCGATACAGAGGCTTCCACGCGCAGAAACTCCTGACCTTTGTCCGACGGCTGCACAACGAAGGTGTTGCGAACCATCTGGCCTGGCACGGACATATGCTGGTGGCCGGTCAGGAGAATGTTGAAGTCCAGTTCCTGGCAAATGCGGTAGGCGACGTTCTCATGTGTCGTGGAAAGCGTCCGGCCGCTGGCAAGATCGCGCTCAAATCCTCCGTGATAGACGCACACGGTCAGATCGACCTTGCCCTTCAGCGCCGCAAGCGCTGCGGCGGCCGCAGGGATGGGATCCTCAATCCGGATTCCAGAAAGATGCTCCGGACGTTCCCAGATGTTTACATAATCGGTGACGATACCGACGATGCCGACGCGCAGTCCGTTTTCCAGCATATGCACGCGCGCGGGAAAACGGACGTCGCCCTCGTCCCAGCGGACATTCTCGCAGACACAGCGTGCCCGGAGCGCGTTCAGATAGCTGTCCAGATACGGCATACCGTAGTTGAAATCATGGTTGCCGAGCGTCACATAGTCGTATCCGCAGCGGTTCATGATCTGGGCAAACTGCGCCGCGCTGCCGACTGTATCGTGACAGAAGGCGCCGAACGGCGAGCCTTGCAGAAGATCGCCGCCGTCGATGATGAGCGTATTGCCGTCCTTTTGGAACTGGCTGGCGCATTTGAACAGGCCGAGATCCTGTTCCTTCTGACTGCGGTAATCCGTGGGATAGATGTAGCTGTGCAGATCGGAGGTAAAGTAGATTGTCAGCTTTCGTTCCTGCATATCGTTACCCCCTTGCCAGCTTGACGCGGATCTTTGCCGAGATCCACTCAATGATGAGCACCAATACGATGAGCCCCAGTAAGATTGCACCGACCTCGTTCCAGCGGTAGGAACTCATGGCGAAGATCAGCGGCGCGCCGATGCCGCCCGCGCCGACAAGACCGAGGACGGTCGCGTCGCGCAGGTTCATGTCAAAGCGGTAGATGATCGTGGAGGTGAAGTCTGCGGTCAGCTGCGGCAGGATGCCATAGCGGATCTTCTGGAAGGTCGTGCAGCCCGCGGCGTCCAAAGATTCCAAAATTCGCTTATCCAAATCCTCAATGCTCTCGATGAACATCTTGGATACCATGCCGATCGAGCACAGTGACATCGTAAGCAGGCCCGCAAACGGGCCCGGCCCGGTCACGCGGATGAACATCAGACCGTAGACAAAGGCCGGAATGGTGCGGATCGCCGCAATAAGCACGCGCCCGATAAACGCCACGCCCTTTGGCACCAGATTGCTTGCGGACAGGAACGACAGCGGCAGCGAAATGACCGCGCCGACGATCGTACCGAGAAATGCGATGCAGAAGGTTTCCAGCAGCAAATATGGCACACCGTCCGTACCGAGCGTGAACAGAAGCTTTGCCGAAGGATGGAAGATGCCGGAGAGAATGTTGCCCGCAACCTCCAATCCGTTGCCGGTGGGATTGCTGACCCTGACGGCAGAGCCGGACCATGCCAGCAGGCACGCAATGCCAAAAGCTGCCAACATCTTCCAAATCCAAGTCTTCGGCGCGGAGGCATAGGCTTTGAGAATTTTTTCGTTCATGGCCGTTTCCTCCTTACGTCAGGCGCTTGCGCAGCGCGTGGCTGACGCCTTCGATGATCATGACGGTGATAAACAGCACGATCAGGATCATGCCCAGACTGTCATATTCGCGCCAGCCGATCTTTTCGTTCATAATAAGGCCCAGGCCGCCCGCACCGACATAGCCGAGGATGGACGCATAGCGCACGTTGCCCTCCAGGCAGAACAGGGACACGGACAGATATGTCGGCAGCACCTGCGGGAAGATGGCGGTGACGAACGCACGCAGCCGCGTCGCGCCGAGGGCCTCCAGCGCCTCATACGGGCCCATATCGACCGTTTCAATGATCTCAAAGAGTTGCTTGCCGACATAGGCAAACGTAAAGACCGCAATGGCACAGGTGCCGGCCATGGTGCCGAGACCGAAGATATACGTCGCAATCAGTGCGCAGACGAGCGTCGGCAGCGTCCGTACCAGACTCAAAAACAGGCGCACCAGAAACACCACGACGCGGTTCGTCACGATATTGCTGGCCGCGGCGATGGCAAACGGAACGGCCAGCACCGCGCCGATAAACGAGCCGAGGAAGGACATTTTGATCGTGTCCCACAGCGGCTGCCAGATCTTTCCCAAATACGCGGTATTGGGCGGGAACATGGCCTTGAGAATGTCAAAGAATTTGCTGCCCTTCTTCACCAGAACGGAAAAGTTGAAGCCGGTCACGCGGACGGATACGGCCGTCAGCAGCACCAGAATCAAAATCACCAGCGGCGCGCGGCTGCACTTTTCCTCGACGACGGTGCCGTCGGAAAGCGTATAGCGGCGGGGCCGGAATATGCGGTCATACAGGCTCATACGGCAGCCTCCGAGACGGCGTCCTCTCCGTAGATCGCATCCAGAACCGTCTGATCGACCTGCTTCGACGGGCCGTCGTAGACAATCCTGCCGGCGCGGATGCCGATCACGCGGTCAGCGTATTCCAGCGCCAGTTCCACATGGTGGATGTTCAGCAGGATCGAGATGCCCAGTTCCTGATTGATGTGTACGAAGTCCTCCATGACCTGCTTGGCTGTCACCGGGTCGAGCGCGGCGACCGGCTCGTCCGCGAGAATGATATGCGGGTCCTGCGTCAGCGTGCGCGCCAGCGCGACGCGCTGCTGTTGTCCGCCGGAGAGTTGATCCGCACGCATATAGGCCTTGTCCAGAATGCCAACCTTGTCCAGAGACTCGAGCGCCTTGAGTTTGTCCTCTTTGCGGAACGCGCCCAGCAGCACGCGCCAGAACGGCATGTCCGGCACGCAGGCGGCGAGCACGTTTTTGATCACGCTTGTGCGCGTGACGAGATTAAACGACTGGAACACCATGCCGATCCCGCGCCGGAACTGCCGCAGGCGCTTGCCGGACAGGCCCGTGACATCGGTGCTGTTTACTGTCAGCGTGCCGGATGTGATCTGATGCATGCGGTTGACGGCACGCAGCAGCGTGGACTTGCCCGCGCCGGAACGGCCAATGATGGCGACGAATTCACCGTCATCGATGCGCAGGCTGACGTCGTCCAGGCCGACCGTGCCGTTGGGATATACTTTGGATACATGGTCAAATACGATCATAAAGCGTCCTCATTTCTATAAGAAGCGCGGGGAGGCCCCGCACAGCGGAAGGTATCTGCCGTGCAAGTCCTCCCCGCGTTGGGAAAGTTCGATTATCAGCCTGCTGCGGTCAGCTCTTGAATGAGTTTCTGCGCGGCACGCTCGTTGTCATAGTCGGAAGCCTGTGCCTTCTGATAGCCGTTGTGGCTGTAGATGGCGATGACCTGCTTGCCTTCTTCGGTGTTGCCGATGTTGATGAACGCATCCTGCAGGGCTGCAATCAGATCGGCATCCATGATCTCGGAGTTCTTGCTGACCGAGATGGTGTCGTTGTAGATCGGGGCGGTGACGCCGATAACATTGGTCTCTTCCCAGATGGAGCCTTCGCGGCCGAACTCGGTGTTCCAGCGTTCGGCATAGTCGCGGCGGGCGTCGGCGTAGGTCACGAGAACATCGACCTGGCCGGAAGCGAGACGGGCAAACGCACTGGCGTAGGAATCAGACTGCACAGCGCTGCTCAGATCCGAAATGCCCTTGCCGTAGCGATCCTGCAGCCACAGAGCCGGGTAGATGTAACCGGCAGGGGAGGACGTGCCCATGACGCTCCAGTTGGCGCTGTTGAGATCATCCCAGGTCAGTTCTTCACCGGCGTTGACCTTGGCGGCCAGTTCCTGACCCTTTTCGGACGGGCCGGCGATGAACAGTGCACGGTAGGAGACAGCCTGCTTGTCGGAAGCCTCGGTGGGCTGGCCGTCGTTCCAGTCCTTGGCGTTGTCGGAGTCCTTGCTCAGACCGTCGCGGGTCGCGGTCAGGATAACCTCTGCACCGTCATCATACAGAACGTAGGTGCCGCCGGGGATCAGGCCAACGTCGATGGTGCCGGCTTCCAGACCTTCGCCGACCGCCTCATAGGTGGTGCCGACGGTGATCTCAACGTCCTTGATGTCGTAGCCTTCCTTGGCCAGTTCGTCCTTGAGCAGCTGTTTGAGCGGCTCAGTCGCAGTGATGATCTCCTGCGGCTCGCGGGAGGGAACAAAAGCGACCTTCAGCGTTTCAATGGTCTTGGCTGCCGTGTCGGTGGTTTCTGCGGCATCGTTGGTGTTAGCGGTATCGGCAGTGTCAGTAGATTCAGCGGGTGTCTGCGCGTCCTGTGCGGCCTGATCGCTGCTGTCTGTAGCGTCCGTGCTTTTTTGCAGTGCAGCCGGCCAGAACGCCGAACAGCATCACGAGCGCAAGCAAAAGTGCAAGAATTTTCTTCATTGATAATTCCTCCATTAAGATTGTCTGTTTCTGTTTGTGCCGCCCTTCCGGCAGATGCCTTGGGGCGATGGACTGCGGCGGGGAGCAAACCCTCGTTCCGCATTATAATTATAACATATGCACAGAGGAAAAAATTTTTCGTTTGCGTAAAAAAAGTATTTATTGCGCAATCGGGTCCGGTGAGAAGAACCGCGCCATCAGTTCCTCGAAGATCAGGATGATATGCCCAAAGAATAGATTCGGCAGGCTGCCTGCCAGCGTCTGCTTCGCACCGTCCACGACGAATACGAGGTCGGAAAGCTGTGCAAGCGTGGAGTCACTCCGGCGTGTGAAGGAGATGATCCTCTGTCCATGCTGTTTGGCATGGCGTACGTCATTGAGCACCGGTTCGGTTTCTCCGCTCTGGCTGACGGCGAACATGATTGCGCTCTCGTCTGCGTCCGCGCGCTGATGCGCTTCCTGAAAGAGCATGTAGTCGTAAAAATGCACGTTGCTGAAAGCCATAAAGCCGCAGATCGACATGCGTTGGACGATATAGGCTCCGACGATGTTGGAAAAGCCTTCGCCGGTCGTAAAGATTTTTCCCCGCCTGCGCTCGTGCAGCAGCGTGCAGAAGCCACTGATGAGATCCCCGGAATAGTTGTCGATCAGGCTCCGCAGTGTCTCCTCCGTCGGCTTTTCAGAGGCGGCGAATTGACGGCTGAGATGGTAGTAGAGTTCGCTGTAGCCGTCGAAGCCCAGCCGCTTGCACATCTTTACGATGCTTGCCGTGGACAGATAGTTTTCCGCCGCGATCTGCTGGATGCCTACGCGCTTCTCGCCGCGCTCAATGTGCGCCGTGATGCTGGTGATCACCTTGCGCTCGTCCTCCGACAGCAGATTTGTCAGAAGAAAATAATTGTCGCCCATACATAGCCCTCCATCGGCTCCGTTCTCCCAGATTCAACTTTTTACATCATTATAAAATAAGCCTCTCAGATGTCAAGGAAGCTATGTCAAAAATCTGCGCAGCAGGCGGTTGAGAAAAGTCATTTTTGGCGTTGTACTGCACGATCTTCAGACTGCAAAAAGCCTTCCGGCTGCGGTAAGACGACGCTGCTGCGGATGATTGCGGGGCTGGAAACGCCTGCTCAGACGCAGCCCGCCGAGACCATAACAACTCCGACAGAAGAAGCCCCTGCTGCCGAAGAACCTGCCGAAGCCGAAGAAGCGCCTGCGCTTTCCGGTAAGGTCACCGTCTATATGCCGAGTCCTGCCGGTCTTGCCGACAAGCTGGCTGCCGCGTTCACAGAAAAGACCGGCGTTGAGGTCGAGCAGTTCCAGGGCACGATGGGCGAAATTCTCGCAAGACTCGAAGCCGAACAGGCAAACCCTGTGGCTGACGTCGTCATTCTCGCCTCGTGGTCCGATGGCCTCAGCATGAAGGCCGACGGACAGCTTGAGAGTTATACCCCCCGCCAATGCCGATAAGGTCAACGACGGCTGGATCGACGAGGACAATATGCTCTTTGGTTCCAGCGCCTCTGCGGTCGGCGTGATCTACAATACCACCGTTGTTCCCGAACTGAACGCCGACTGGTCCGAGTTGGCAGATGAACAGTATAAGGACATGATTGCCATTCCAGACCCCGAAAAGTCCGGCGCGTGCAAGGATTTCCTTGCGGGCTTCGTGACCGGTACGGCTGACGGCGAGGCAGTCATGCAGAGTTGGGCGGACAACGGCTTGACTGTTTCCGGCGCGAACAAGGCGGCGCTCGAAGCTGTTACCACCGGCGATAAGGGCATTCTGATCGCGGGCGTGGACTACAACGCTTATTCCTCCATGGCCAAGGGCGAGCCGCTGAACATCTACTATCCTGCCTCCGGTACGGCCGTCAATCCGCGTCCTGCCATGATTCTTAAGACCGCGCCCAACATGGATAACGCCAAGGCGTTTCAGCGTGTCAAAAAAGTCCGATCACGATCGATATCGTTCTGCTTCGTAGGGGTGGACGACTCTGTCCGCCCGGCAGAGTGCAGCTGATTTTGCGAAAAGCTGCGGCACATACGCATGCACTGCCCGTTTCGGTGTAGGGGTCGA
>JABLTQ010071691.1_pt1 | contig 16534 bp, 28 predicted proteins | sample 7160101 | NCBI WGS metagenome assembly JABLTQ01 (sample SAMN14651228, study PRJNA627086) | human gut metagenome | isolation source: feces | host: Homo sapiens
GAGAAACTTAATTCCGGAACAAGATTGAAGAATTGGGACGTTCCTAAGTTTGCATCTGGTACAAACGGCGTGGGAAAAGACACAATCGGAATGGTAAACGACCAACCGGGTGGTACATACAAAGAAATGATTGTTCCTCCAAACGGGAAACCTTTTATTCCGAAAGGAAGAAATGTTGTAATTCCGCTTGAAAAGGGAACGAAAATCATGCCGGCAAACCAGACAGAGGCACTTATGGGCGGTATGGGTGTTACTCATTATGCGAATGGTATTGGAGACTTCTTTGGCGGCGTATGGGAAAAGGCAAAAGATATTGCTGGTACTGTTGCTGACTATGTTGAACATCCGGGCAAATTACTACAGATAGCATTAAATAAGTTTGTAGACATTTCAAATCTACTTTCTCCTGTATCGGATATTGCTGGTGGAATTGTAAAAACAATTTTTAAATCAGCAAAAGACTTTATTGCAAACATGTTTAGCAGTAGCGAGGTATCCGGAAACGTAGCTTATAACGTATCAGCCGGAGTAGAGCAATGGAGAGCACTTGCTAAAAAGGCTCTTAAGCTGACGAATCAGTATTCGGAAGCTAATTTGAATGCTCTTCTTATGCAAATGCAACATGAATCTGGCGGTAATCCGAATGCTATTAACTTGTGGGACAGCAACGCGAAAGCCGGAATCCCGTCAAAAGGGCTTATGCAGGTAATTGACCCTACATTCAGAAGCAATGCATTGCCTGGATACAATACGAACATTTACGATCCACTGTCAAACATGATAGCTGCTATTAGATATACGGTTGGAAGATACGGAAGCCTTAATGCCGGATGGACAGCCAGGGGATATAAAGGATATAAGTATGGTGTTGGTCGTATTGGACTATCAGACATTCTCCCTAAGTATACTGGTGGAGGATTCCCGGAAGATGGAGTATTCATGGCAAATCACGAAGAAATGGTCGGAAAATTCTCTAACGGTCGTACAGCGGTAGCAAACAACAATCAGATTGTTGACGGAATTTCCAAAGGTGTATATGAAGCCATGATTAAAGCGCAGTCTGAGAACACAAGAGAAACGGACTTATTACGAGAACTTATTGAAGCTGTAAAACGCGGAAGTAGGATAGTCATTGACGGACGTGAACTTGTAAACGTTTATGATAAAAGAAAGAACAGAAACGGACATTCATTTACATAGTGTGGTGGCTTAATTGCTACCGCACTAATTTTTTAGGAGGAATTTGAGATATGGCTATGTCAGCATTCTTAAATGTGAACGGATACGACTTCCCGGCTCCGAGAAGAGGGGTCTCGTGGACGATAACAACAACTGTAGATGGTGGAAGAAATGTAAATAATGCAGCTGTCGGACAGAGAGTTGGAAGGGATTTATACAAGCTTGACAATCTGGAATGGGTAGGCATATCTCCAGAAACAAGGCGTATGATGCTAAATGCTCTGAAACCGTTCTATGTGCCTGTTACTTTCGAGGATATGGCGAATCCTGGAAAGATAATAACAGTAACAATGTACCCTGGAGACAGAAGCGGTCAACCTCTTTTTGTAAATGCATTAACACATATGGTTGAACAGGATCAAGTATTGAAATTCAACTTAATTGATGCCGGATGGGAGTGATAGTAGATGCAAAAGGCAAGTGACAAATATATAGAGTCTATGAAACTTCCATTCCGTAATAGGTCGTATATTCGTGGTTCGATTGGTATTATTAATTCAGAAGCGCAAAAGACAGCGAAGTTTAGTGATGATACAGAGTTCACCGCTTTTTCAAATGGAAATGATGTGTTCACAAAAAGAGCAGCAAAAGCAATCTACGCAACAGCGGAACAGGATTTTTCCAGAGTTGACGGAAGCATGTATTTTTGCCCTACTTTGAGCACAGCTACATACATGGTGTCAGGTGTTGTAACAAAAGATATTAAACAAGCAGTCAAAATAACATTTGGCGGTGCCAGTTTTGATATTAGAGGACTTACGATTGACTTCGGAGATAATTACCCTACAAAGTTCAATATCACTTGTGAAAGCGTGAATAAGGACTATTCAAACACATCATCCACCTTTGTTACGGAAGATGTATTTGAAAATGTAAGCGAGATTACAATTACTCCAAAAACAATGAAATATGGCGAAAACAGATTGCGTATCTATGCACTTTACTTTGGAGTTGTTAAGTACTTCGATAACTCGAATACCTTATCTTGCTCAATTACTGATGTTGTGTCACCTATTTCCGAAACACTTCCGAGTAGAGATGTGTCGCTTTCACTAGATAACCAAGATGATTACTTTGATGCGGAAAACATTAAAAGCGCAAGTGGATTCTTGAAAGTAGGACAAGAGTTAAAAATCGAGTTTGGGTATGATGTTGACGGAAACGGTAATATTGAATGGCTTCCGGAGATAGTATCTTATCTGGATTCATGGAATTCAAATGACATATCTGTTGAATTTAAAGCCACGGACTATATCAGTTCACAGTCTAATAAATACTACCGTGGAGTATATGTAAAGAATGGCATTTCTCTTTACGAGCTTGCTGTAGATGTTTTGGAAGATGCTGAAATAAGTAATGATAGGTACGTTTTGGATGACTACTTAAAGAACGTTAAGGTCAAAAACCCAATTCCGGTTGTAAGGCACACGGAAGCATTGCAGATCATTGCAAATGCCGGAAGATGTGCTATTTTTGAGGACAGGAAAGGAAAAATAAACATCACTCCGGCGTTTATTCCAAAGAAATCAATCTCGACAAATGGAGAGACTAGCTACAGTAAATCTTACAACATTCTGACAAATGATAAGAAAGATGCCTATGCGATCGCCAGTTATAATTTTTCGAGTGTTGATGGCACGTTGCTGTTTTTAGACCCGAATGATGTTAAAAATACAGGGTACATAAGTAGGGAAGTTTCTACGGGAGCTAATAAATTCATTCTCGGGAACCCAATTATTACTTTTACTTCGGAAGCAGAGTTTCGTGCATACAACCTTTATATGCAATTTAGAGGTATATCTCCGGAACAGTTCGTGCTAAGAACATATCTAAAGGGTAAGTTGCAAGAAACCATCACAAAAGACCTTTTCGAAGAGAAAACAAATGTTTATGGAAAACTTAAAGTTACTATGCTTACAAAACTAGACCCTAGCACTGGTAAGTTTTTATCAACTAGTTATTCGCTATATGGAATGTATTACGCTTCGGATTACATTGAAATAACAGATGATGTTATCTCCATTCGCTTTCAAAATGATGGAACTAGTTATTTCAATTTTTGCATATATGATGCTGATAAAAACCGGCTGGAAGGATTTAGTGAAGTAGACAATACACTTTTTACTCCGACAGAGAAAAGTAAGTATTTTGCGATTTCCTACTGGGTAGATAGTGGAAGGTCGGACTATCCGAAAATTACGGAGACATACAAGGCACCTTTCAGTGGTGGTTCGTACAAACTGGAAAAAGACTTCGGATACATCGATAAAGCAGAGATCGAATTTACGAAAGGTGCAAAAAATGCGAGAATTGCGGTTGATTATCGTATGATTGGCGACCCGGCAAACTACACAATTCGCAGAAATGATTTGAACGATTATCCAGAGTGTACGCTTGAAAATAGGGCGCACAAAGTCGCACTTGTGAAAACTGTCTATTCCGAAACTTCCGAAGAAAGTAAGGAAATCGTGAGCGAAAACGTTACGGTTACAGAAAACAATCAAGTCCACGAGATATATTTCAGCAATGCATCTTATGGTCTTAGCGTAGCAACAAACAACACGGCGATTAAGGCTGAAATTGTGGAGTGGGGAAATTTTTACGTGAAAGTAAAATTCACTGGGGTTACCGCAAGTGCAGACGTTACGGTAACGGTTTCTGGAAAAGAATACGTTGTAACGCAAAAAACAGATATGGCAAATACGAGTGAAAAATATCAAGAATGGGAAAACCCTCTAATCAGTGAAGATTCTCCGGAATTGGAAAAATGGATTGAGGACTATTATTCAAGTGTGATTGATTACTCTTTGGAATGGCGTGGAGACCCTAGAGTTGATGCAAATGACGCATTTTATCTTGAAAAGAAAAACGGAAGAACAGCACTTATTCAGGCTTACGAAAACGAGATTGAGTTTAACGGAAGATTCAGTGGGAAAATTAAAGCAAGGCAGGTGGATATGTAATGGCATGGAGTACACCAAAAACAAATTGGAATCTCTATTCAAAATTTAATATTGAGGACTTCAACAGAATTAAAAACAATATTGCGTATTTACATGAAATTGCTGTGGCTACGCTTGGAGGATTCGATATCGAAGACATGGGTTCTGATATGAACAATTATGCTAGCTATTGGAATGTAGATCATTTTAATGCGATTGAACATAATTTACTTTCTATTGCGAATAAAGTTTCCGCAAAAGACTATGGACCATATCAGACATTCTACGCAAATGGTATTTTCATCGGGTATCAAGAACTGAACAGGATAGAAAAAACATGTGCGGAACTAAAGACAATGATTGAAGATCAGGCAAATATGGTGCGCAGAATTCCATTCAAACTTGGAAGATATAAGGAGGAGAGGTTCTAATGGCTTCAAAAGCAACTTTAAAAACAAACTACAAAAACGATGCATACTCTGGAAACCGAAAATTCAAAATGATGAACAATAGTGACGGAACAGTTTCCTTTGAAGACGTTACTCCGTACACACAGACTGGTGATAATTTTGGCGCAGCTGAACTTAATTCATTCGCTGAAGCTATCAACGAAAGTGCAGATAAGAACGACTTAATGAATGATTTGGCTGGCATAAATTCGAATCAAGGCGTAAGTAAATTTGTTGGAGCACTTGCTATAAAAGCACTTATGTCAAAACTTAGTCTTCCGTTTGCTGAATCAGACACGGTCGGTGGCGTAACGTGGACAACGTCACATGTAACCAATTTCGAAGAAGGCATTAACTATGCTTTTATTGTTACTGTATCTGCGAATTTAGATTCTAATAGTAGCAAACAGGAGATAACTTGCAAACTTAACGACGTTATCATTGGACAAGATGGTAACAACGATAAAATATCTTCTGTTTTTATGGGATTGTGCAGTTATGGTGATACAATCGCTGTTTCCAGTTATAAAGATTCTGGTTCATGGACAAATTTTCAGTCAAGAGTATTATTTTTTCCAATTTCCGTTAGGGGGTAAAAAATTATGAAAAAGAAAACAAGAAAAAGAATTTTAGCTTTAGTGTGTGTACTTGCGTTATCAATCACGAGCGTAACGCCTGTTATGGCTTGCACGCCACCACTTAAACCACCGTCTGTCGAAATCCCAGATATTACTTTTCAGCCAGATGATGCTCTGAAAGAAGCTATCAGCAATGCTGCGAAAAACTGGATCGAGAAATGCATCCTCGCTACTCCGACAGTGGAGTATGCATCGTACTATAAAAGCCAGTCAAGGTATTTTAACTACAGTTACGTGGCAGTCAAGTGGACGGAAGTTGAAAATGCAACGTCCTACAAAGTGCGTATCACAAAAGCTGACGGAACATGGAAAGAATACGATACGACCTATACAGCATTTTACTCTACCAATTACACTGATGATTTTATTGCTGATGGAATGGACGGAGCTACAGTAAGCGTCAAAGCTTATGGCGATAACGATACATTCGGCTGTTGGTCAGACGATGTTGCAGTAACAAAATACGGCTTTTAAATGAAAAAATCCCAGTCCGGCAAACGGGCTGGGTATATTATCTTCGCAATACAGCGATCACGATTCCGAATACTATCCAATTCTTTACGTCGGAATAATTTTTTGTATCAATTTCTATGATATCACCATATCCGTTTATAGGTTTCATTTTTCACGTTCCTCCTTGTCTCATTCGTCTTATATAACATTTCCCAGACTGTTTATTGATAAGAATGCATGTATCACCGTCTCTTGGCGGTTTCTTTGACACACAAACAATATCGCCTTTTACATAAACAGGGGTTAAATGATTTGAATTTATCCTTATTCCACAGTGCAATTTTTTTCCGTATTTCTTAATATATTCAGGGCAGTATATTCGCTGTTCATTTGAACTATCAAGTATCATGCCATCTTTCATGTCACCAGTAAGCACCAAAACATCTAGCATATTATCCGATTCTTTTTCATCAGCTTTCATTTCAAGTTCAAAATCAATTTTTCCACTAATATAAGCTTTTTGACGTTCAGTTAATAGCCTGTATTTTTTCAATATTTCCAATTCCATACTATCCAATTCCAGTAATTCAAACAATAATCTACCAGTAAGACTGTATATCTTTGGCACGAGTGTAATGTCTACAGAGCTTGTCCGACGAGAGATTATGTTTTTGTACGTTGAAGACGAAATGTTTAAAAGCTTGGCGAATTCTTGTTGTGAATATCCCAACTTAATTCGTTCAATTTCGATATTTTTTGCAAAATTGTCTAATAAATCAAGATTTGTCATACAATTACCCCCTGTCTTTGGTTAGAATATTGACCTTAATTATTAAATTAAATAAAATCAAGTTGCTAAAATTAGATAAGTAAATGCACCACCTTTATAGTATTATTGAATAAAGAAATTTTATAACAGTATTAAAAATTTGTCAATACTTAACAAAGGAGGAATTTTCGTGACGGTAAAAGAAATCAATCAGAAAAGCAACGACAGATGGAGAAAAATGTACTTATCAGAAATCAAGAGGATGTTATTAAAAGTTAACGATGTAAAAACGATGCACTTCATTTATGTAATAATAAAAGATGCGCTTGACGATTTAGATGGTTGAGAAACGGAAAATATGTTCTACAATTTAAACCATCACAGCATCGGAACTGGAGGGATTCATTTGGATGAAGTAAAATGGTACCAGGAAAAAATAATGGAAATAGTGCAAGAAAAAACTAGCATTACATGGCTAAGATTAGTATACATATATGTAAAAGGATTGAAGAAATAAATAAAAAGACAAGGGTTTGCGCACTGCCCTTGTCTTTTTTCTTACTTCCCATCAGAAATAGAATCAATTAATTTTTCTAAAGCATTCCAACCAGCATCATCTAAATTTGATAAAGCTGATATCAATCGATGCTTAAAATTCTTATCATCTAAACTCTGAATGTCTGAAAGCATTTCTGAAATTTTTTCATCTTTCGTAATTGGTAAAAGCATTTCACCGTTTCCGGTTCTCAACCAAAATTCACTTATATGGAAAACTTGGCAGATCAAAGCAATAGCTGCGTCACTCGGAATACTTCTTCCCATTTCGTAAGTTGCTACTGTATTTCTTTTTACTTTAATTTTATCAGCAAATTCTTGTTGAGTAAGATTGTAATACTTTCTAATTTCTTTTATTCTTTCGTTCAATTTTTCACAACTCCTTTCATGTAAATTACTATATCACAAAATGTTGAAAAAATCAACAAATAATTATTGACAAAAGTTTATAACCGACATATAATAGTTTTATAATCAACAAGGAGGTGATAAAAATGAAACATGAAATCCAAAAAATCGAAATCAAGCCTAGAAAAGAAGGAGAAGCAATATCGAATGTGCACTTGTTTATTAACGGAACAGAAATACGCAACATAAGAAAGCTTGAGTTTAAAACAGAGCCTAATTCAGTTCCGACATTAACCGTAGACTTAAATGCATTTGATATTTCGATTGACTCAAAATGTTTGATGTATCAGGAAGGAGTTGGAGCTATTAATTTCATTGAGCCTGTATAAGAAGAAATATAATGTGGAGAAAAAATACACCCAGATGATACAAATGACCATCTGGGAGAAAAAATTAGATTTTACTTCCGATACAAATGTTATTGGAAGCAAGGACAGAGCAAACATATTGATTGCATTTGTTGCCGCTACGCTTATATTTGCAATCATACGTTCCATAGTATTTTTCTGAAGATTCATTAGTATCAGAAGAAATGATATTAATAGAAATCGAATAATCAGAAGATTGTTGCTTGCAGTATCCACATATTATTTTTCTTCCTATAGTATTCATAAGATTCACATCCCTATAAGTTTTATAGGGACATTATAACACAGAAAGGAGGATATCACATGAGTGAGAAAGAAAAAGCTATTGTTGAAAAAATCAAGAAAGCTATTCCTAAAATGTCAGAATTTGACAAAGGATACTTTTTGGGGAAAGTTGAAAACCTTGCTGATGAAGGAAAAAGCAAGGAGGAAGACAAAAGTAGAGAAGAGACCAAAGTATAAGAAAGGAGTGGAAAGATGGCTAAGGTAAAGAACAAAAAATCTGGAAAAGAAATTAAAAGATTCTTATTAACAGACAAATATGGAAATTCAAGAATTGCCGTGAAAGATGAGAGTGATAGGTACTTAAAATTAGAATATTTCATTGAGCATATTGGTTTTGACATCATTGAAGGATATGCAGATGTAGTAAATGGCGATAAGAAAATTAACGAAACTAACTTGGAACTTTCAGTTAAAGTTCTTACCGCCCTTTCATCCGCTTTGAAAGCAGTAAAATATTAGAAATTATGATTCTTAAACGGATGAGGAACTGCTTCTACTTTTGCTAAAGAAGGTTCTGCGGATTTAATATTGTCGATGATTTCAGAGTAGTATTGGTCGTACATTTTCTTAAATTCATCGAAAGAGCCAGTAAACCCGCAACACTTAGCTGTTGCATAGGAAGAAGCAAGTTGTTTGTTATCCATTTTAAATTCACCTCCCTATAAAGAGTATAGGGACATTATAACACAGAAAGGAGTAGCACAAGTGAACACGTTAAATATTATACCGGTGTGGATTATAAATACACTTTTTTGCATTATGTCATATTGGCATGGAAAAAGTGAATACGGCTGGGGGATTGTAGGATTGCTAATGAATATTATGTTGGGATTTGTCTTCGCTTTTCTTGCAGTAAAAATGCCAATATTTCTGTAACTTCTAAATAATGTTTTTGAACGTTATCGATGTTTGAAGAGGAAGAAAGCAATACTTTATCAAATTCTTTTAGCTTATGCCAATATTCTTTAGGAACATATAAAAACAGTTCGTGATATGCGAGCTCATAATCTTTTGAATATGAACCCATCAAATGAAGTTTACTTGAAACATTTTCAAGAAAGTTTTTAAAAGTTTTTTCCATTTGATGATAAGACTCCAATTCAATAGAATGTTTCAATTCTAATTTTTTGAGTTTGCGTTGGTGAATGTTGCTCATTATAAGAGAAATAGTTGGTGTGATGATAGAGATTGCAAGGGTGATCCATACAGCCGCAGTATTCCAATCATAATTATTTGATTTATAAAACATAATTTATACCTCCTGTTTATCGGATACATAAATTATATCACAGAAAGGAGAAAGATGAACGAATTACAACAAACCACAAGTTTTCTCACACCAATAGAAGTTGAACTCGGTGTAGATGAAAACGGAATGACAACAGCAAGAAAGCTTTATAGTTTTTTAGAACTGGCACAAGGTCAGTTTTCAAGATGGGCGAAATCAAATATTACAGAAAATGAATTTGCTACAGAAAATGAGGATTGGTGGGGGTTCGACATTAATGTCGAGGGCAATGTTGTCAAAGATTACCGGTTGAACGCCCACTTTGCAAAGAAACTTTCTGTAAAAGGAAACGGAGAGAAAGCGGAACAGGCGAGAGAATATTTTGCGACAGTTGAAGAACGTGTAAAGCAGAAAGCAATCGACTTGACACAGCTTTCACCGGAATTACAAATGTTTAATAAAATTTTCCAGTCAGTAGCGGAACAGCAGTTGGAACAGAAACGGCAAGCCGAGAAAATTGCGGAAGTTGAGAACAGAGTAGATTCCATAAGAGAAGTAGTTTCGCTGAATACAACTTCGTGGAGAGATGATACAGGAAAGATTTTGAAGAAGATCGGATTATCACTTGGTGGTGGTCAGTCTTACAGTCAGGTAAGAAACGAAAGCTACGAATTACTTCAGAAACGATTCGGAGTAAACCTTGGACAGCGATTGACGAACAAAAGACGAAGGATGGCTGACGAAGGAGTAAGCAAATCAAAGAGAGACAAGCTATCTTATGTTGACATCATCGCAGACGATAAAAAGTTAATCGAGGGATATACAGCTATTGTGAAAGAAATGGCTATCCATTACGGAGTTGCTTAACAAAAAAGCTCCACACAACAAGGTGCAGAGCCTATTGTCAAGTACCTGGATATACTTACTTTTAACATTATAGCACAGAAAGGAGAAAAATGAAACAACCAAAAAAACCGGTTAGGTGGCAAAAGGAATGTATGACGTCGTACAACTTAAATTGCAAGGATTGGTCAGTTGTCAGCGAGTCAGAAAGTTATCTGAAAATTATCAACAAAAAAAGCGGAAAACTGAAATTTCTTGATAAGTACAGGAGAAAAAGCTATGCGATATAGGGAATATCTCAGGCTGTTGAAAAGAGCCGAACGAATACAGGAAGTTGATGAAAGCCTTGGTGGTATCGCAGCTGCTATAGTACCAATCTTGATGGCTACATTGATGTGTGCAATGTATTTCGCGTTCGGCTACAGATAGGAAGTGAATAATATGAGGACATCCAAATTTGACAGAATAATTGAGGAATTGGAGTCGCTCGAAAGAGTGGATGAAAAATTCGAGTACAACAAATCGCAAGCCATCTCTTACTTGAAAAATTGTGCTGACAGGTTGGACGAGCTTGGAATAAAGACAGTTAAAACGAAAGGTGATTCTAATGGAAATACCTAATTATGATAACTGGAAAACTAGATTACCAGATGAACAGGAACCGTCTGATTATTGTGACATATGCGGAGAACCTGTTTATGAAGGAGAATACATAACAGACATATTGGGCGAAAAATGGTGTGACGAATGTCTGAATGAAAGGTTAAGGAGAATGCTATGAATTTAGAAGGAATTAACGTAACGCTTCCTATTAAATTGCTTTTCAAAATCATGGAGAAAGCAAATGAGACAAATATTATAAGAAAGCAGATGAAAACATATCTGGATAATGAAAGTTTTCCAGATAGAGAAGTAGTTGCAATGATCTGTGGAGTTGATGTGGAGGAGAAGAAATAATGCAGACAGGAATAGTAATGCCACAGAGTGAATACAGAGCGCATCCGGCAATCAGTAAATCAGACTTGTTCAAGATTACAAAGTCTCCACTTCATTTTAAATGGTCAATGGAGAACAGGGAAGAAAAAACAGCAGCACTCATATTTGGAAGTGCGTGTCACAAGTATATTCTTGAGCGTGATGATTTTGACAGTGAATTTGCTGTTGCTCTGAATGTAGACAGGAGGACTAAATCTGGTAAAGAAGAATATACTAAGTGGCTAGAAGAAAATGAGGGAAAAGACGTGGTTTCTTCTGATGACATGGAAAAAATCAAAGCCATGTCAGAAGTGATTGATTCCAACAAGTTTGCAAAAAGACTTTTTTCCGGTGAACATGAAAAGTCATTCTTTTGGACTGATGAACAGACGGAAGAAGAATGCAAGTGTAGACCAGATGACATTACCATTATTGGAAATCAGCACATCCTCGTTGATTATAAGACCACGGACAACGCAGAGACAGAAGCTTTCAGAGCATCAGCCATCAAATATGGATATGATCTGCAAGCCGGAATGTACTGTGAGGGTTACAAAGCTAACACTGGGGAAGATGCGATATTCATTTTCGTGGCGCAGGAAAAGAAACCGCCGTATGCGATTAATATTCTTCAAGCTGATGAATTCATGATGATTGAGGGAAAGAACTTGTTCCATGATTTGCTGGAAATATATCACAACTGCAAAGTTACTGACAACTGGTATGGATACATGGGAGAAAACGGGGACGTACAAAGTCTTGGGTTGCCAAAATGGTTACAGAAAGAATTTGAATAGGAGGATAAATAACTATGTCAAACAATGAATTGAAAGAGTATCAGGTAGGAACAACTGCAATGCAAATGGCTGATATGTCAAAAATAAATCAGGGAACCGTTGCTATTGAGTCAAGCAGAGCCATGGTAGAAGCACAGGGAAAGCTTCTGTTGGCGAAACAGTTTCCTAGAAACTACACACAGTCTTACACCAAAGCAATTGAAGCGTGTCAGCGAAAAGGATTTGCCGAAAGTGCATTCTATTCTTATCCAAGAGGAAAAGAGACTGTAACAGGAGTTACGATCAGATTTGCTGAGGAACTTGCTCGCTGCTACGGAAACATGGATTACGGTATTAAGGAACTTTCACACGAAGATGGACGTTCAGAGATGCAGGCTTACGCTTGGGATTTGGAAACGAACACTATTTCCAACCAGAACTTTACTGTTGAGCATATCAGAGAAACGCGATATGGGAACAATAAGCTGACTTCTCAGCGTGATATATATGAGAAGACCGCCAACGATGGTGCAAGAAGACTCAGAAGCCGTATTCTTGCGATTCTTCCACCTGAACTTATCGAAAACTGTATCAATGAGTGTAAGAAGACTCTCAGGGGAGAAGAGAGCTTACCACTTTCAGACAGAGTAAGAACACTTGTTGCGTACTTTTCGAAGAAAGGTGTAACACAGGAAATGATTGAGAAACGCCTTAACCACAAGGTTGAGACAATGACTTCGGATGAACTGGTTGAATATACAGGAATCTACAATGGACTGATTCACAAAGAAACAACAGTCTCAGATTGGTTCGAGCAGCCGAAGACAGCAAGTCAGATCTCAGAGTTAATGAAAGAGGAAGAAGAAAAAGAGAAAAAGGGTGATAAGTAAAATGGAATATCATGTAACTGTAAAGGGTTTTAAGAGCGGTTTGAACGAACTTTTGTCAGGTAAGGTGTACGATCACAGAACGAAGAAGTACCGGAATATCATAAAAAATAGAAACGATGCATTGTGCATGAAGTTTATCAACCTTAGCAACCTAAAAGGTAAAAGAATCGAAAAACCGATTATCATTCATTACCGGTTTTATGTAGAAAACAAGATGCACGATCGTATGAATACTGCATCAGCGTTCATCAAATCATTTGAAGATGCACTACAGAAGTGCAGAATTATCTGTAATGACGGGTATGATGACGTTCTTACTCCGACTTTATACTTCGAGGTTGACAGGCAAAACCCCAGGGTAGAGGTAACTGTAGAGGTGGTAGAAGATGAATAAATACGATGATTCATACATTGGAAAAAGATTCGGTCATCTTACTGTAGAAAGAGTATATAAAAAGCGTTTTCCGGCAACAGGAAAAACACAATCGATGTTTTTATGCAAATGCGATTGTGGAAGAATAAAAGAGGAAATCGCTTCTCTTGTTGCAAACGGATACATGGTAAGTTGCGGATGCAATTTGAAAGTAAAGAAAAAAAGGAATCCGCAAAAAGATTCAAGACCGGAATTATGTTGTCACCCAAACTGCTTTAATTGTCCTTATCCCGATTGCCAGTGGAACGGATTTCTTTCAAGCGACAAGAAATATGATATAAGAACGATATACATGAAAGGGGCGAGGGCTGTTGGCTAAAAAAAGAATGTTCAACATGAATATTGTAGATTCTGATGCGTTTCTTGACATGCCATTGTCTACTCAATGCTTATATTTTCATCTAAACATGAGAGCGGACGATGATGGATTTGTTGGGAATCCAAAGAGAATTGTGAGGTTGATAGGATGCAGTGACGATGATTTGAAGCTTCTGATAGCTAAAAGATTCGTTTTGTGTTTTGAAGATGGAGTGATCGTAATTAAACATTGGAGAATGCACAATTGCATCCAATCTGATAGGTACACACCAACTGTATATCAGGAAGAAAAAGATATGCTCATAACTAAGCCAAACAAGTCATATACGTTTGCGGAAAATAACATCAACCAAGAATGTATACAAAATGTTTCCACAGATATAGATAAAGGTAAAGATATAGACATAGATTTAGAAAAAAATAATAAATATATCGGAGAAACTGATTCCAAACTATCGGATGCACGTCGATGTTTGGACGCTTGGAATAAACTATCACAGCACGGAATAAAACCCGTTTCCAGAATGTCTAGTAATTCCACTAGGTTTAAATGTTTGGTTGCCAGAATAAGCGAATACGGCGTTGACAATGTACTTAAAGCAATCGAAAAGGTTGCGCAAAGTGATTTTTTACAAGGCAAAACAAATACAAATGCTGGATGGTTCAATTTTGACTGGTTTGTTAAACCAAATAATTTTCCAAAGGTACTCGATGGAAATTACGATAACAAACCTAATACTTCCGGTGCAAGTATGAAAATTCCGAACGATAACACTCAGTCTGGACAGTTTGGACATATTGTAGAAGATTTGATTGGTGGTGGTCTTATTGAATAGCCTTGAAGTAAAAAAATTGTTTGCAATTATGATGGCTACATATCCTAATTTTAAGCTTGTTGATGTAGATTTCGCTGCAAACACATGGGCGAACATCTTATCTGATTGCACATACGATCAAGCATCTTTGGCACTAAAAGCATACATTCGGTCGGATTCTTCTGGATTTGCACCTTCTCCGGGACAACTGATTGAAAATATGCAAAATTTTGTTTCCGAAAAAGAATTAAATGAAATTGAAGCGTGGTCATTAGTAAATAGAGCCATAAAAAACAGCGGGTACAACTCTGTGGAAGAGTTTGAAAAACTTCCTGGAACAGTAAAAAGGGCAGTCGGAAGTCCAGAACAGTTAAGGGCGTGGGCTTTGGACTGTAGCTACAACGAATCGGTTGTTTCTTCCCAATTTATGCGGACATACAGAATAGAGTCTGCAAGAAAAATTGAATTAAAAAAACTTCCATCATACATGAACGATATTATAAAGGCTGTTAATGAAAATGCTTGCTCCGGATTAATGGGAGAAAATAATAATAAATTATTGTCTGCAAAGATAAACAAATCCGACAACAGCGAACAAAACAATGAGTTAACAGTTGATTATGATGGTATGATTAAAGATTTGAAAGGAGAACTTCTTGATGACGAATAGTTCACTCGCTTTCCAGATGTTTCATAACGGAATTGGAATATCTGAGATTGCGAAAAAATAAATGTGTCTAAATCAACAGTATATAAATACATTGATTTGGAAATGGACAGGTTTAACGAGAGAGATATTCCTAATAGTGGTCAGCCTAGAAAATACAACAAAAAAGATTTGGAATTTAGCGTCAGGTCTGGTGCAACACTGGAACAGATGGCAAAAAAATATAACGTGTCAAAGAAAACAATAAAAAGATGGTTAAAAGATTGTGGAATTTGTTTTCAAGACAAATCGAAAACTAAAGGAATCAATTCTGACAGACATTTGTGCCGTACTTGTATGTACAGGATGACTCAGTCAGAACTAATAAATGCGGGTTTAAGGTGTGATTATATATGCGCAACAGGGCATTCAAGAGGATGTAGCGCAAGTGATTGCGATAAATACGTTTTGGGAAAAACCAAAAAGAGAAAAATCAAGGAGGGATAGCAATGAAATATAAGGTTGGCGATAAGGTAAGAGTCAGAAGCGACTTGGAAGAATCTGAAACGTATGGAGATCAGACATTTGTAAAACAAATGGAAAAATACAAAGGGAAACTAGTAACGATCTCGGAAGAACATCCAAGATTTTACTATATCAAAGAGGATAAAGATGAAAATTGGTGTTGGACAGACGAAATGTTTGAACCGGTAGAAGAAATGAGCGCGATAGAAGCACTTGAAATTCTTGCGGAGATATGCATGAAGCAATTTACATGCTTTAGATGCCCGATTCAATGTATAGATGGACAAAAAACATGCGTTGGTATTAGAAGAGAAAATGCAACAGAGGTGGTTAAGGTTCTTGAACAGTGGAAAGCAGACCATGAGAAAAAAGAAATCGAGGTTGAGCTTGCTTACGTTGTCCGAGTGATTGAAGATTTAGGCTATACGAAAAAATGCGTATACGAGGAAGATGTCACGGAAGAAAAAGAGGAAGCAATGAAAAGGGTTTTGAAAGAATACTGCAAAGAGCATGATGGAAAATTCTTTACGGTATACGAAGAAATCTGCCGAGTAAAGGAGTAGAAAGATGGATAGAGTAAAAGGTTATAAGGTATTCAATCCTGACTGGACATGTAGTCCGAATGGAAATACAAAGCAGTACACTTGCCCAGGGAAATTCGAGGAAGATATAACACCGGTAAGATGCGGACACGGGATGCATTTTTGTAGAAAAGCATCAGACTGTTTTAATTACTATAATTTCAATTTGAAAAATAAAGTAGCAGAAGTTATAGCATACGGAGACATTGTAGAAGAGGGAGACAAATGTTGTACAAATAAGTTAGAGATCGTAAGAGAGATTCCGTGGCAAGAACTTTTAACAATCGTAAATACTGGAAAGGATTGCACAGGACTATGTAACGCAGGGGACAGGAACACCGGGGACTGGAACACCGGGAACTGTAACACCGGGAACTGTAACACCGGGAACAGGAACA
>JABLTQ010015149.1_pt1 | contig 16458 bp, 13 predicted proteins | sample 7160101 | NCBI WGS metagenome assembly JABLTQ01 (sample SAMN14651228, study PRJNA627086) | human gut metagenome | isolation source: feces | host: Homo sapiens
ACATGGTCATCATCCCCGGCGACACCACCCCCGCCGTGATCAGTGCCCTCATAGCCCACGAAGCCGCCATCGGCATGGTGAACAGCAAGACCACCGCCGTCCGTGTGATCCCCGCCATCGGCCGCAAGGCCGGCGAGGTGCTGGACTTCGGCGGCCTGCTGGGCTACGGCCCCATCATGCCGGTCAACAGCCACGACCCCTCGGTGTTCATCAACCGCGGCGGCCGCCTGCCGGCTCCCATGCAGTCGCTGAAGAACTGAGAACCCTCTCAGTCATCTCGCATACGCTCGAAGCAGCTGTATAAATCACCTTTTACAGACCCATCCTCTGGATATCATTTCCAGAAGAAGGGTCTGTTTTTTTATGGGTAAGATGCTTTCCCGGCGGCAGATGCAGCACCTGTGCATCTGCCTTGCGCTCGGACTTTTGCTGTGCAGCCTGTGGCAGGCGGCGGCCTGGGGCCGCACCCAGCTGCACACCGGCGATGCGGTATGTGCCGATACCCTGCGGCTGCACATCCGCGCTGCCAGCGATGCCGTGGCCGACCAGAGCGCCAAGCTCCGGGTACGGGACGCCGTGCTGGCCTGTCTGGACGCTGCCTGTCCCGCCGGGAACCAGACCGACGCCCGCAGCTGGGCGGCCCGGAACCTGTTCACTTTGCAGCTTGCCGCCCGGCACGCGCTGGCCCGGTGCGGGGTGAATGCCCCGGTGCAGGTGCAGCTGGTCAACATGTACTTCCCGGCCCGGCAGTATACCGGCGGCTGCCTGCCCGCCGGGCGGTACGATGCGGTGCGCATCACCATCGGCTCCGGCAGCGGGCAGAACTGGTGGTGCGTGCTGTACCCCGGGCTGTGCCGTGCCGCCTGCGGCGGCTATGCCCTGCCGGAAGAAAACGATCTGGTGTGCGGGGACTACATCCTGCGCCTGCGCTTCGTGGACTGGTGGAACCGGCACACTGCTTCCCGCACCACCCGGGTGCTGGCCGGGTGACGCTGCCCTCCCCTGCTGCATAGCATGGAGAGAAAGGAGCGTGTGATCCTATGGCGATCCCTGCTTATTATTCCCTGCTCCATCGGGGCTCCTCCGGCCCGGATGTGGCCCTGGTGCAGACCTGGCTCAACGGTGTCCGTGATGCCTGCACCTGGCATGACCCCCTGAAGGCGGACGGAAGGTTCGGTCTTTCCACCGAGAACGCCGTAAAGGAGTTCCAGCTGAAAAACAAAATGAACGTGGACGGCAAGGTGGGTGCCAACACCTGGAACGTGCTCTACACCCGCTACACCGCAAAGCACGGCTTAAACGTGCCCTACCCCGGTATCCCCCTCCGCAGTGGAGCCTCCGGGGGCACCGTGCGGCTGGTGCAGCAGAAGCTCAACTCTCTGGGTGAGCGTCTGAACGCAGACGGCCGGTACGGAGCCGCCACCGCAGCCGCCGTACAGCGGTTCCAGCGCCGCAACGGCCTTGCCGCCGACGGCAGCGTCGGTCAGGCCACCTGGGAAAAGCTGTTCTGAGTTTACAGTTTAAAATAATTTTCTCCTAGAACTCCCTCAGTCAAATCCTTCGGATTTGCCAGCTCCCTCACAGAGGGAGCCTTTGGCAGAGCGGAAATCGTTCCGGTTTCGTCAGAGGCCCCATCTCCGAGGGGGCTGGCATCGCGCCAGCGATGACTGAGGGAGTTTTTTTCGGCAGCCTTTTGTTTCCATCCCGTTGCGAAAGAAACCTCCGTTGTTCTATAATAGGGTAAAAATCATCTGAAAGGCGGTGTTCGCTTTTGCGTTTTGCGCATCTTTCCGACCTGCATCTGGGCAAGCGGGTGTGCGAGTTTTCCATGCTGGAGGACCAGAAATACATCCTGGAGCAGATTCTTGCCCTGCTGGATGCCCACCCTGTGGACGGGGTACTGCTGGCAGGCGACCTGTACGACAAGCCCATCCCCCCGGCCGAGGCCGTGCGCCTGCTGGACTGGTTCCTCACCCAGCTGGCAGCCCGGGGCCTGCCGGTGTTTGCCATCAGCGGCAACCACGATTCCGCCGACCGTGTGGCCTTTGGTTCAGCCCTACTGGAAACCAGCCGGGTATACGTCAGCCCGGTGTTCTCCGGTGCGCCGCAGCCCATCTGCCTTGCGGACGAGCATGGCCCGGTGGATGTGTACTTACTGCCCTTTCTGAAGCCCGCTTCCGTGCGGCATGTCTGGCCGGACGAGCCCATTGAGAGCTACAACGACGCCCTTGCCTGCGTGCTGCGGCACTGCCCGGTGGACCCGGCCCGGCGCAGCGTGCTGGTAGCCCACCAGTTCGTGACCGGTGCCGCCGCCTGCGAGAGTGAAGAGCCTTCCGTGGGCGGGCTGGACTGCGTGGACGCGGCCCTGTTCGATGCCTTTGACTATGTGGCGCTGGGCCACCTGCACAGCCCCCAGAAGGTGGGCCGCGACACCCTGCGCTACTGCGGCACCCCGCTGAAGTATTCCTTCTCGGAAGCGCACCAGCATAAAAGCATCACCTTTGTGGACCTGGGCGAAAAAGGCTGTGTGGATATTTCCACCGCGCCCCTGACCCCGCTGCACGACCTGCGGGAGGTCCGGGGCAGCTATCTGGAACTGACCGACCGCCGCACCTACGAGGGCACCGCCACCGACGATTATCTGCACATCACCCTGACCGATGAGCAGGACGTGCCGGACGCACTGGCCAAGCTGCGGCTGATCTACCCCAACCTGATGCGGCTGGACTACGACAACCGCCGCACCCGAGAAGATCAGCAGATCACCGCGCCGGAGCGGGTGGAGAACATCACACCCTTGCAGCATCTTGCTGCCTTTTACGAACTGCAGAACAACCAGCCCCTGACCGATGAGCAGGCCGCGTTCTGCCAGCAGCTCATTGAGGACATCTGGAAGGAGGGGGAGGACGCATGAGACCGCTCCGCCTGACCCTGTCGGCTTTTGGCCCCTATGCCGCCGAGACCACCCTGGAACTGGAAAAGCTGGGCAAAGGCGGCCTGTACCTTGTCACCGGCGATACCGGTGCCGGCAAGACCACCCTGTTCGACGCCATCACCTACGCGCTCTACGACCACTCCAGCGGCGGTGTGCGGGAGGGTGCCATGCTGCGCAGCCAATATGCCGACCCCAAAACGCCCACCTTTGTGGAGCTGGAATTTGAGGTGAACGATGCCCGCTACACGGTGCGCCGCAATCCGGAATACCCCCGCCCCAAGGCGCGGGGCGAGGGCTTTACCACCGAAAAAGCAGACGCCACCCTCACCTATGCCGACGGCCGCCCGCCGGTGACCAAGGCACGGGATGTGAACGCCGCCGTGCTGGACATTCTGGGGCTGGACTACAACCAGTTCTGCCAGATCGCCATGATCGCGCAGGGGCAGTTCACCAAGCTGCTGAATGCCTCCACCGAGGAGCGCAGCCGCATTTTCCGCAAGCTGTTCCGCACCCAGCGGTACGCCAAATTGCAGGACCGTCTGCAGGAAGAAGCTTCCCGCCTGAACCAGCAGCGTCTGGCCCAGAACACCCAGCTGGACAGCCTGCTGGCCGGGCTGCAGGTCGCACCCGACGACCCGGACGCCGACGCGCTGGCCGCCCTCTGTGCCCAGACCGAGCCTGCCACCGCGCTGACCTTATTGGAGGAGCTGCTGCAGCGCCAGCAGGCCGCACAGGAGGCCGCCGCCGCATCTCTTGCCGACACCGAAGCCCGGCTGGATGCCATACAGCAGCAGCTGGGAGCCGCCCGGCAGGCCGCGCAATTGGCCCGGCAGCTGGCCGAGCAACAGGCCGCGCTGGACGCCGCCCGGCCCGCACTGGATGCCGCCAAAGCCGAGAGCGCCCGCCACGCCGGGGATGCCGCCCGGTTGGATGCCCTGACCGGACAGGTGACCCAGGCCCGCACCGCCCTGACCGCCTACGACGAGCTGGACGCGCTGTGCCGGGAGCGGAAGCAGGCACAGGATGCCGCGCAGCTGGCCGGGGCACTGGCCGCGAAACGCCGCACCCAGCTGGAAGCGCTGGACGCCAGCCTTGCTGCAGCCGACACCGCCCTTGCCGTGCTGGTGGATGCCCCCACCCGGCAGCTGGCTTTGCAGAATCAGGCTGCGCAGCTGGAAGCCCGCAGCACCGCGCTGGACGCCCTTGCCCAGCGGCTGGCCGACAGCCAGAAACAAGCCCGGCAGGCCCGCCGGGCACAGGACGCCTACCGCGCCGCCGCTGCCCGGCAGGATGAAGCCCGCGCCCGGCGGGATGCACTGGACCGGGCCTTTCTGGACGCGCAGGCCGGTCTGCTGGCACAGGAGCTGACCGAGGGTGCCCCCTGCCCGGTGTGCGGCAGTACCCATCACCCGGCCCGGGCCGTCCTGCCCCGCACCGCACCCACGCAGGTACAGGTGGAGCAGGCCCGGCAGGCCGCCGAGGAAGCCGACCGTGCCGCGCAAACGGCCAGCGCCGCCGCCCAGAGCGCCCTTGCCGCTGCAGACGAAGCCCGCCGCAGCCTGCGCCGGGACGCCGAGGCCCTGCTGCCGGAGCGCTTTGCCGCGCCGGAAGGCAAACCTCCGGTGCAGCTGACCTTCGCCCTGATGAATACCGTCCTGTCCGAGGAAACTGCCGCCCTGCAGGCCGCCCGCACCGACTGCACGGCCAGCCTGCGGCAGGCCGGAGCCGACTGTCAGCGCAAGGCGCAGCTGGAAGCCGACCGGCAGGCCCACACCCGCCAGCGCCCGGCGCTGGAACAGCAGGTGCAGGAGGCTGACCGCACCGCTGCCGCTCAGTCTGCCCGCGTGCAGGCACTGGAACAGCAGGTGCTTGCCAAACAGAAAGCCCTGCCCTACCCCCAGCGGGCGCAGGCGCAGGCCGCGCTGGACCTGCTGGAAGCCGACCGCACCGCCCTGCGCGTCGGGATGGAACAGGCCGAAGCTGCCCTGCGCACGGCACAGCAGAACTACGCGGCCGCCAAAGCCGCTGTGGATGCCCTGCGCAGCCAGCAGGCAGCGGCCCAGAGTTCCGCCCCGGCTCAGCCGCTGGAAACCTTACGGGAAGCGGCTGCTGAACTGACTGCCGCACGGGATGCCGCCCGCGGACAGGAAAAGCAGCTGGCCGCCCGCCTGCTGCCCAACCGCCGCATCATGGAACAGTACCGCACCGCCGCCGCGCAGCACGCCGCATTGGAGCAGCGCGCCCAGTGGGTGGGCGCACTGGCCGCCACCGCCGGCGGCACCCTGACCAGCAAACAGAAGATCAAACTGGAAGCCTACATCCAGATGGACTACCTCGACCGCATCCTGCGCCACGCCAACCTCCGCCTGATGCAGATGACCGATGCCCAGTACGAGCTGGAGCGCATCGGGGCCGAGAACCAGCGCAGCCAGTCCGGCCTGGACCTTGGCGTCATCGACCACTACAACGGGACCCGCCGCAGTGTCAAGACCCTGTCCGGTGGTGAGAGCTTCAAGGCCTCGCTGGCGCTGGCACTGGGCCTTTCGGATGAAGTGCAGAGCGCCGCCGGCGGCATCCGGCTGGACACCCTGTTCCTGGACGAGGGCTTCGGCAGCCTGGACGAGGAATCGCTGGAACAGGCCATCCGGGTGCTGGCCGGACTGACCGAGGGCGACCGGCTGGTGGGCATCATCTCCCATGTGGGGGCCCTGAAGGACCGCATCGACCGGCAGGTGGTGGTGCACAAAAACCGCACCGGCGGCTCCACCGTGGAGCTGGTGGTGTAAAACGCCCCGCCGCCGGGCATCCTAACGGCAGGAGGTGACTGCTTTTATGAATTCCCTCACGCCGTTCATCCATCATGCCCTTCCGGACCGGCCCGGGCCTTCTTCCGCGCCGGAAGCCAACTGCAGCCGGTGCAGCCCGCCGCTGGGCAAACAGCCGGACCCGACCCAGCCGCCCGGAGACCCCTCGGCACCCGGCACCCAGCTGTCCCCGCCGGAAGTGCCCGGCAATCCTCCGCACCCGGAACCGGGCAGCGCTCCGCAGGCCGGTGTGCCCATGACCGACGGCACCCCCGCCGCCTGCCGCCAGAAAAACGCGCAGGAATTTCTGGCCGGGAAGGTGCCCGGTGTGATGGCGCAATATGCCCCGGGGCTGTTCAGCACCCTGCAGCACACTCACTCGGCCCACCCCGCCCCGGATGAGGACGCCGACGCGGTGCAGCAGCTTGTGGAGTGGCGCGAAAACGCCCCTTACGGCTGAGCCTCACAAAAAATTTTCCGTTAATTTTTGCTTTACCTGTTGAAATCTTGCCGCGCTTCCCTTATTATGGTAGCAAACAAAGATAAAGGCAGGTTTTGCATTATGGCAGAGATCAAATACGAAGTCGTCGAGCGCATCGCGGTGCTCTCGCAGCGTCCCCGCGGCTGGGAGCGTCAGCTCAACCTGATCAGCTGGAACGACGGCGAGCCCAAGTACGACATCCGCGACTGGTCCCCGGACGGCACCCGCATGGGCAAGGGCATCTCCCTGAGCCACGACGAGCTGGCCATCCTCAAGGGCATCCTGGAAGATATGGAGCTGTGAGCATGACCGACCGCGAGGAGTTTTTGCAGATCTTCCGGCAGCATGTCACCCGCCCCGGCAGCGAAAAGCTGCTGGACTGGCTGGACCACAAGACCGATTTCTTTTCGGCTCCGGCGTCCACCCGGTTCCACGGTGCCTGCACCGGCGGGCTGTGCATGCACAGCCTGAACGTCTACCACGCCCTGCACGACACCTTTTTTACCGAGGGCGAGAGTGAGGAGAGCTTTGCCATCTGCGCATTGCTGCACGATCTGTGCAAGGCCAACTACTACAAGGCCGGCACCCGCAACGTGAAGAACGAGACCACCGGTCAGTGGGAAAAGGTGCCCAGCTACAGCGTGGAGGACCTGTTTCCCTACGGCCACGGTGAAAAAAGCGTGTTCCTCATTGAGCGCTTCATGAAGCTCAAGGTGGAAGAGGCCGTGGCCATCCGCTGGCACATGGGCGGCTTTGACGATGCGGCCCGGGGCGGCTGCTTTGCCATCTCGGAAGCCTACGACAAGTACCCCCTTGCCGTCAAACTGCACATCGCGGATCTGGAAGCCACCTATCTTATGGAGCACCGCACCAGCGCCGTGCACTGAGCATATTTTATCCCGATACCAAAAAAGACCCGGATACCGGCAGCACCTTTTTGTGCCTGCCCCGTGTCCGGGTCCTGTTTTTTATTCCTTGTTGCGGGCCTTATTCTGGTACATCCGGTCATCTGCCTGCCGGATGGCCTCCCGCAGCGGGTGCACGCCGCACACACCGCCCACGCTGATGGACAGCCGGATCTCCGGGTGGCTCTCCACCCGGGCCTGCCGCACCGCTTCCTGGATGCGGTCCATCACCAGCGGCAGCCCTTCCGGCCGCAGCTGCGGCATCACCAGCAAAAACTCGTCGCCGCCGTAGCGCACCAGAATGTCGCTCTCCCGCAGGCAGGCCTGCACCGCCGCAGAGATGCTTTCCAGCGCCTTGTCGCCCACCAGATGGCCGTAGCTGTCGTTCACGGCCTTGAAGCGGTCCACGTCAATGACCACCACACCGTTGATCTGCTCACTGTCGGCCAGGAACTTTTCAAAGTACCGGCGGGAGTAGGCCCCGGTGAGCGGATCGATGAAGGCACTGTTGTCAAAGTCCTCGCTGCGGTCCAGCAGCATGCGGCGGCCGCCCATGTCCAGCCAGCGTCCGTTGGACAGCTTGGAAACCATTTCCAGCACGCAGCCGCGGCCGTTGTTCTCCACATAGCGCGACAGCACAAAATAGGCGTCCTCGCCATTGAATTCGATCTTGTTCAGGGTCTTTTTGCTGGTGAACACCTTGGCCGAGATGCAGTTCTCGCACCGGCCGGCCTTGTTCCACACCACATGGCAGTGACCGGCCCGCTCTTCCAGCGTGCCGTCCGGGTGCAGGGTGAGCACCTTGGCGCGCTCCGGGTCCACCAGACGCACCAGGTCAAACACGCCCTGCAGCTGCTGCAGGACAGCCGCCATCGAGCCTCCGGAGCTGTGCAGCAGCACATCCGGCTGCGCCTTTGCATCCTCGGTCTGCTCCGGCAGCAGCTGGCCCACCACGCTCACACAGCGGCGCTGCCCGCCGCGGCTCCACTGGGTGCGCAGTACCAGCCGGTGCGGCTGGTATCCGCCGCCGGTCTGCACCTCCACGGGGAAGCTGGCCTGCGGGATCTCCGGAGTTGCCTTTTCCAGCGCTTCCAACAGGCGGCGGCGGTCCTTCAGGGAAAGGAAGTTCAGCCCTTCGCCATGGTCAAAGTCCAGCACCTGGGTGCGCTCGGCGGCGCTGGCGTAGTGGTTGGTCACCGTCACCCGGCCGCTGAGCAGGTCGTAGTCGAACTGGATGCCGCCGCACTGGTCCGCATAGAACTGGGTGTGCTCGCGTTCCAGGTTGAGCAGCCGCTGGCTGCGGTCCTCCCGCGGGAGGGCTTCCCGGTGCAGGATCTCCTCCGACAAGCGGTGGGTGTCCTGGTGGAAGCTGCGGTCCCACTCGTTGCGCTGCAGCTCCTGCCGCAGCAGCTCCGACGACTCATTCAGGCATTCCAGCAGCAGCGGGTTGAAGTCCCCGCACTCGCCGTTCAGGATCATGCGCAGGGCCGTGTCGTGGTCGTAGGCCGGTTTATAGCAGCGGTCGCTGGTCAGGGCGTCGTACACATCTGCCAGTGCCACCACCTGTGCTGCGATGGGGATCGCATCGCCCTTCAGCTTGTCCGGGTAGCCGCCGCCGTCCCAGCGCTCATGGTGCCAGCGGCAGATGGCATAGGCCACCTGCAGCAGGGGCTCGTTTTCCTCGCCGATGGTGTTGCTCAGGTCCCGCAGGATGCGGGCACCCTTCACCGTGTGGGTCTTGATCATCGCGTATTCTTCGGCGGTCAGGCGGCCGGGCTTGTTGAGGATCTCAGTGGGGATCACGATCTTGCCCAGGTCGTGCAGGGCCGATGCCGTGCTGATGAGCGAAATGTCGCTCTCGTCCAGCTGATACCGGTCGGTCTTGCCCGCCAGCTGGTGCAGCAGCAGGTCGGTCAGGGTGCGGATGTGCAGCACATGCAGGCCGCTCTCGCTGTTGCGAAACTCCACCACATGGCTCAGGATGCTGATCATCAGCACGCTGTTGTGCTCTTTTTCGTACACCTGATCGGTCACCAGCCGGGTCAGGCGCTTCTGCTTGGCATACAGCATGAGCACGTTCTGCACCTGGCGCAGCACCATGACCCGCTCAAAGGGGCGGCGCATGTAGTCGGCCACACCCAGGTCGTAGGCACGCTCGATGTTGGCCGTGTCTTTTGCCGCCGAGATCATGATCACCGGGATCTCGTCCAGCCAGGAATAGCAGCGCATGACCTTCAGCACGTCAAAGCCGTCCATCTGCGGCATCATGATGTCCAGCAGCACCAGTGCGATGTCCGTGTGCTCGCGCAAAAGCTCCACCGCCCGGACACCGTTTTCCGCTTCCAGATACTCATACCCGTCGCCCAGGATCTCCATCAGCAGCGCGCGGTTGATCTCAGAATCGTCTGCGATCAGGATCTTCTGTTTCACATTCATGTGCCTTGCTCCTCGCCATCCCCATCTGTCAATGTGCTGCCTTGCCGCAGCAAAAATCCCCTGTTCACACAAAAAGCTGCTGCACCAGTCCATGCCGGCGCAGCAGCTTGTCGAATCATTCTTGCATCATTTCATCAAACCGGCGCAGCAGCTCCACCGAAAGCTTCTCCAGCTCCGTTTCCGGCTGCCACACGGGTTCCGGCGGCGCCGCAGGCTGTGCGGCCGGTCTTGCACAGCAGGCCACAGCTTCTTCGGGCGGTTCCGGCGTCGGGGCCTGCACCGGCACTTCCGGACAGGCAGGCGTCTGGGCAGCCTGCTGCTCTGCCTTTTCGGCACGGGCCACGGCCATCTGCAGTTCCTCCCGGGCCTGCTCACAGGCCGCTTCGAGGTCGGCATTTTCCCGCCGCAGAGCGATCATCTGGCGCTCGCAGGCAAACAGCCGGGTCTGGTAGCGGCGGATCTCGGCGTGGGCCGCTTCCAGCTTGCGGGTCAGCTGCTGCAGCTTGTCGCTGCCCTCTGCCCGCACCGATGTTGCGGCCTGCGCCGCCGCCTGCTGGGCAAAGCGCTGCCGCAGAGCTTTGTTCTCCTGCCTGAGTTGCGCCATGGTCTCCTCCATTCCCTGCTGCGTCTGCCGGGCAAGGCGGAGTTCTGCCGCATACGCTGCGCGGATGTGCGCAATACAATTTTCAACATCCAGTTTCCGGTACCCGAACCATCCGGTCCGCAGCGGAACGTCCTGTTTCAGCATTGCATTGCCTCCCTCCGCTTGCGCGCAAGAGACCCGCCCTCCTCACGGGCGCTGTGCCACGATGCGTTTATTATTTGCCAGCCTTACTTCCGCTTGTTCAGGATGGCCAGCAGCTCGTCGTAGTAACGGTTGTCGCTGCTTTCCTCTTCCACGGGCTTTGCGGCAGCTGCCGGAGCGGCCGGGGCTGCTGCCGGAGCAGCAGGAGCAGCGGCAGTGGCTGCACTGCCGGTATCGCTGCTGAACACTGCCGACGGCACCGACTGGGCACCGCCCATGGCGTTGTTGATGCTGTTGCGCAGGTCGCTGGCACTCTTGTTGTCGAAGCCGGTAGCAACGACGGTCACGCGCATCTCGTCGGACAGGTTCTCGTCAAACGCAGTACCCCAGATGATGTTCGCATCCGGATGAGCGCTCTGGGTGATGAGGCCGGCTGCGGTCTCCACGTCCTCCAGGCCGATGTCGGGGCTGGAAGTGATGTTGATGATAACACCGTGTGCACCGGCAATGCTGGTCTCCAGCAACGGGCTGGAAATGGCAGCCTTGGCGGCGTTCTCGGCCTTGCCGGCACCCTTGGCGCTGCCCACGCCCATGTGCGCGTAACCGGCATCCTTCATGATGGAGCGCACGTCGGCGAAGTCCAGATTGATGAAGGCGGGCACGTTGATCAGGGCGGAAATGGACTCGACGCCCTGACGCAGCACGTTGTCGGCAGCCTGGAAGGCGTTCATCAGGGTGATCTTCTCCTGGCTGATCATCTTCAGGCGCTCATTCGGGATCACGATCAGGCTGTCCACATGCATCAGCAGGTTGGCAATGCCCTGCTCAGCCAGGCCCATCTTGCGCTTGCCCTCAAAAGAGAAGGGCTTGGTGACGATGCCCACGGTCAGGATGCCCAGGTCGTGTGCCACCTCAGCCACCACAGGAGCCGCACCGGTGCCGGTGCCGCCGCCCATACCGGCGGTGATGAACACCATCTGGGAGCCCTTGAGCGCGTTTGCGATCTCGTCCTTGCTTTCTTCAGCGGCACGCTGGCCGATCTCAGGGTCGGCACCTGCGCCGCGGCCCTTGGTGAGCTTAGAGCCCAGCTGGACCTTGACGGTGGCATGGTTCTTGGCCAGCGCCTGCTGGTCCGTGTTCATCGCAATGAACTCCACGCCCTGCAGACCATCGCTGACCATGCGGTTCACGGCGTTGCCGCCGCCGCCGCCAACACCGATCACCTTGATCGTCGTAACATTTTCGTCCATTTCTTCATCGAGCATCAATGCCATAACTTTGTCCTCCATCCGGATTTTATCGTAGAACTGTGCAGAACGCACAGAAATATCAACCTACACTTATATAACTGTATCGTATCATCTTTTTGCCGTGAATGCAAGTCAAATTTACGTTTTTGAAGTTCTTTTTTTCGGGCAGTCTGCCCCGCGCGGGGTTTCTCGTGCAATTTGCCCACCCAGAGCCGTCAGTTTCTGTGCAAAATCGGCATAGCCGCGGTCAATGAACTCCGTATGAGTGATGCGGCTGCTGCCCTGTGCCGCCAGCGCCGCGATCACCAGCGCTGCCCCGCCCCGCAGGTCGGGCGCTTCCAGCACCGTTCCCTGCAGGGTGCCGCCGGGTTCCGCATACAGGGTGCGGCCCTCCACCCGCACCCGGCCGCCCAGCGCCGCAAAGCCTGCCGCGCAGCCGAACCGCCGCTCAAAGATCACATCCTCGATGCTGCCGGGTCCCTCCGCGCAGAGCAGCACCGCCGCCAGCAGCGGGGCCGCGTCGGTGGCCAGCGCCGGGTATGCCCCGGTGAACACCCGCCCCGGCCCGTACAGCCGCCCGAACCGGGTAATAACGGCAGCATCGCTCCGGCGCACAACGCCGCACCCCATTTGTTCCAGAATTTCCAGCACCGGCGCATACAGCCGGGGCGCGCAGCCTGCCAGCTCCACCCGTCCCCCAGCCGCTGCGCAGGCACAGGCAAAGGTGGCTGCCGTGATCCGGTCCGGCAGGGGCGCAAAGCTGCATCCGTGCAGCCGCCGCACCCCCTGCACCCGCACCGTGCCGGTGCCCGCGCCCTGCACCCGGCCGCCGCACCGGTTCAGGAATGCCGCCAGATCTTCGATCTCCGGCTCCCGGGCCGCACCCCGCAGGGTCGTCTCCCCCTGTGCCAGCGCCGCCGCCAGCAGCAGGGTCTCGGTGGCCCCCACGCTGGGGAACCGCAGGGTGATGTCCGCTCCGTGCAGCCCCGCCGGAGCCGTGAACAGCAGGCGTTCGCCTTCCAGCTGCGGGCAGGCTCCCATCTGCACAAGGCCCGCCAGATGCAGATCAATGGGCCGCGCTCCGATGCGGCAGCCCCCGGGCAGCACGGTCTGTGCCCGGCCCAGCCGGGCCAGCAGCGGGGCGCAGAACAGGATGGATGCCCGCATCCGGCCCGCCGGGCCTGCCGCCAGCGTCCCGCTGCCGGGCACCCCGTCCACCCGTACATCCGCCCCCTGCCGCTCCGCTGTGCAGCCTGCACTGCGCAGCAGGGCAAGGCTCTCGGCCACATCGGCCAACTCCGGCACCCCGCACAGCCGCACTGGCCCGCTGCACAGCAGGGACGCTGCCAGCAGCGGCAGCACACTGTTCTTGGCCGCCGGGACCCATACCGTTCCATTCAGCGGCCGCCCGCCCGTGATGATGTAATCCCCTGCCATGCAAAGACCCCCGTTCTGCCAAAGATACCCCATGGTATGCAGAACGAGGGCCGTCGGTTCCCTGTTTTGTACCCGGACACCGCAAAACGCATTTGTCCGGTCGTTTGTCTGTTTTTTGCGTCTTTTGCGGGGCAAACATCCCATTTTGCGGCAGAAATGGCCGCCTTTATGTTTCCCCGCGGGAGACGGACAGCACGATGCCCATCTCGCCCAGCAGCATCATCAGGCTGGTGCCGCCGGAGGAAAAGAAGGGCAGGCTGATGCCGGTGTTCGGGATGGTGTTGGTGACCACGGCGATGTTCAGCACCGCCTGCAAGGCCACCTGCACCACGAATCCCACCACCAGCAGTGCCCCGAAGCGGTCCGGCGCGTGGGCCGCCAGCGTGACGCCCCGCAGCAGCAGCAGACTGAACAGCAGGATCACCGCGCAGGCCCCCACAAACCCCAGCTCCTCGCACAGGATGGAAAAGATGAAGTCGTTCTGGGGTTCCGGCACAAACAGGTGCTTCTGGCGGCTGTTGCCCAGCCCCAGCCCCACGGCCCCGCCGGAGCCGATGGCGTACAGGCTCTGGATGGTCTGGTGGCCGTCGCCCAGCGGGTCGGCAAAGGGGTCCAGCCAGGAGCTCAGGCGGCTGGCCGCATAAGGCACCAGATCCGGCATGATGACGATGGCCGCCCCGATGGCACCCGCTCCGCCCACACCAGCCAGCACGAACCACCGCAGCCCGGTGCCGCCCACGAACATGAGCACTGCCCCGATGCCCAGGATCAGCACCGTGCCGGACAGGTGCGGCTCCAGCAGCATGAGCACCGCCACCGCGCCCAGTACCAGCGCAAAGGGCACCACCCCCACCGCAAAGCTCTCCATCCGGCTGTGGTTGAGGGAGATGATGTGGGCAAACACCAGCACCACCGCAAATTTGGCGATCTCGCTGGGCTGCAGAGTGCCCAGCCCCGGCAGCACCAGCCAGCGCTTGCAGCCGTTGTATTCCGGCATGAACAGCACCACGACCAGCAGCACCAGCGAGAGGGCCAGCAGCGGCCAGGCCAGTTTGTGATAGATGTGGTAATCCACCCGGCTGGCCGCCCACATGGCCCCGATGCCCATGGCCGCATACAGCAGCTGCGGCCGCACATAGGCCCAGGCATCGCCCCGCCGGTACAGCGCCACCGCGCTGCTGGCGCTGTACAGCATTACCAGCCCAAAGCCCACCAGCGTGAGCACCAGGATCAGAAACGGCAGGTCCATGGCGGGCAGCGGACGCAGCAGTCCGCGCCGGGCCCGGGCAGGCACAGCGGCCCTGTGCATCCTCATCACCTCCGGCAGTCCTTTTGGTCTATTGTACGCAGGCCGCCGGGCTGTTAGTCATAGCCGCAGGCCCTGCCCGCATAAACTGAGCCGGAAAAGGAGGTGCTTCCATGTCCCGGCCCGAACCCCTGCGTACCCTGCCGGAGCAGGCGTTCCGCGCCCGTGCCCGGCTGGTGGCGCTGCTTTTGTGCGGCATCTGCTTTGCAGGGCTTATTGCCCGGCTCTACTGGCTGCAGCTGGCCGCCGGGGACTGGTACACCCGGCGGGCACTGGGGCAGCAGCTGCGGGACACCGTGGTGCCCGCCGACCGGGGCCGCATCTACAGTGCCGACGGCGTGTTGCTGGCGGCCAACAGCAGCTGCTGGACCCTGCGGGCCAGCCCGCGGGAGATGCCTGCCGACAAACTGGAGCTGGCCGCCCACGGTCTTGCGCAGATTTTGGAGCTGGACGAAGCCGCCCTGCTGGAAAAGTTCCGGGACCGCGCCTCCAACGACTGTCTGCTGCGCTACCGGGTGGAGCGTTCCATGGCGGATGCCGTGCGGGATTTCTGCGAGGAAAACAGCATCACCGGCATCCGTATCAATCAGGACAGCAAGCGCTGGTACCCGCAGGGGGAGTTTCTGGCGTCGGTGCTGGGCTTTACCAATGTGGACAACGCCGGAGTGAGCGGGCTGGAGCTGGAATACAACGAGCAGCTCACCGGGCAGAACGGCGTGGTGCTCACCGCCGTGAACGCCTGGGGCTACACGCTGGAGCAGAGCTACGAGACCGAGCAGTTCCCGGTGGAGGGCAGCAGTCTGTGGCTGACCATCGACGCCAACATTCAACATTATCTCGAAAATGCGTTGAATTACGCCGTACAGGAACATCATGTGGCCGCCCGTGCCGTGGGCATCGTGCTGGACGTGAACACCGGGGCCGTGCTGGCCATGTCCACCACCCCGGCCTACGACCCCAACCAGCCGCGCATCCTCTACGACGAAGCTGCCCGCGCCGCCGTAGATGCCCTCTCTGGGGAGCAGCGGACGGCCGCCCTGCAGCTGGCCCAGCAGACCCAGTGGCGCAACAAGGCCGTGAGCGACCTGTACGAACCGGGCAGCGTGTTCAAGCTCATCACCTGCGCGGCCGCGCTGGACGCCGGAGCCATCACCCGGAACTCCAGCTTTTATTGCGGGGAGTCCATCTCGGTGGCGGGCACCCGGTTCCACTGCGCCAACCACAAGCGCCACGGGACCCAGACCGTGACGCAGGCGCTGGAAAATTCCTGCAACCAGAGCTTTATCCAGATCGGCGCGCGGCTGGGCAAGGAAGCCTTCTGCGATTACTTTGCCGCATTCGGCCTGCGGGAGCCAACCGGGGTCGATCTGCCCGCCGAACCCAAAAAGAGTCTGTACTACACCGTCGACCGCATGGGGCCGGTGGAGCTGGCCTCCTGCGCCTTCGGCCAGAGCAGTAAGATCTCCTATATGGAAATGGCCGCAGCCGTGTGCGCTGTGGTGAACGGCGGCAGGCTGATGCAGCCTTATCTTGTCAGCGATATCCTGAACCCGGACGGCAGCATTCTGCAACACACAGAGCCGGTGTGCAGGCGGCAGGTGATCAAACCGGAAACTTCTGAAACCATGCGTGAGATGATGGAAGCCGTGGTACTCTACGGCGGCGGGCGCAATGCCCGCATCCAAGGCTACCGGGTGGGCGGCAAGAGCGGCACCAGCCAGAAGCTGGACAGCGCCGACGAAAAAGCCCGTATTGCCAGCTTTGTGGCCGTGGCTCCCATCGACGACCCGCAGTTTTTGTGTCTGGTGTGCTTGGACGAACCCCACAGCTGGACGACTGCCGGCGGCAGCCTTTCCGCCCCGGTGTGCGCCGAGGTTCTGGAACAGACGCTGGTGTACAAGGGCGTGCCCCGCGCCGTGGAACCGGAAACCGATACCGATCCCGCCCAGACCGCTGCCGACCTGCCCGCCGACGGTGACAGCTTTGACGGGGCGTAAGCAAAAAACGGCCCCGGAAAGGTCTTCCGACTTTCCCGGGGCTGCAATGTTTTTTTGTTTAATTCTGCTGCGGCTGCTCGCGGAAGACGATCTCGCCGGTCTCGCTGTTCATGGACTCCACAATGGCAAGGCTCTCCAGCTGGAGGCCCTTGCTGCGGAGCA
>JABLTQ010116330.1_pt1 | contig 16426 bp, 17 predicted proteins | sample 7160101 | NCBI WGS metagenome assembly JABLTQ01 (sample SAMN14651228, study PRJNA627086) | human gut metagenome | isolation source: feces | host: Homo sapiens
CTGCAAGTGCCCAACATCATCAAGAACCCCCGCATCTGGATCGCCCCCACCCTGGCCTCGGCCATCACCGGGCCTTTGGCCACCTGCGTGTTCCGCCTGGAGATGAACGGCGCGCCGGTCTCCAGCGGCATGGGCACCTGCGGGCTGGTGGGGCAGATTGGCGTCATTGACGGCTGGGTAAACGATGTGGCCAACGGCTTGAAAGCCGCCATCACCCCCATGGACTGGGTGGGCCTGGCGCTGCTGTGCTTTGTCCTGCCGGCGGTGCTCTCCTGGGTCATCAACCTGGGGCTGCGGAAGCTGGGCTGGGTGAAGGACGGCGACATGAAGCTGGACCTGTGAGCCTGCCCTCAAACAGAAAAGCGGACCTTCCACCCCGGAAGGCCCGCTTTTTTATTTGTGATATTTGGTGCCCCCCAGGATTTGGAAGCCCCGGTATATCTGCTCGCACAGCATCACCCGGGCCAGCTGGTGGGGGAAGGTCATGGGCGACATGGAAAGGCCCTCCCCTGCCGCTTTCACCCGGGGGGACAGTCCATGGGAGCTGCCGATGACAAAGCTCACCGCTCCCGGGGACTGCATGGCCCCCGCCAGCCGCTTGGCCAGGCCGGGGGAATCCACCGCCTTCCCCTCGATGCACAGGGGATACACCTTCCCCGCGGCGTGGCGCAGGATTTGCTCCCCCTCCTTTTCCAGGGCCGCCTCAATCTCCCCGGGGGAGGGGTCGTTGGGCAAGCGGGCCTCGGGCAGCTCGATGAGCTCCCACTTGCACAGGGGGCGCAGGCGCTTCTCATACTCCGCCACGGCGTCCCGCCAATAGGATTCCTTCAATTTGCCCACGCAAATCAATTTGACTGCCAGCATACGCGCCCCTCCTAAAAGATAATGCTCTTGCCCTCTTGGTTCTCCACCGGGGCCACGTCCAGCCAAAAGCCTGTCCCCTCCTGGTACCCCGCCGCGGAAAGGGCGCTGACGGCCTCCTGCCGGGCCAGGGAGGGCGTGTTGTTCTCCCCGCTGAGATGGGCCAGCAGAAACCGCTTGGCCCCCGCACGGGCCAGCTCCGGCAAAAGGGCGGCGCAGTCCCCGTTGGACAGGTGGCCTGTCCCCGCCAGAATCCGCCGCTTGAGATAGGCCGGGTAGGGCCCGTTGCGCAGCATCTCCCGGTCGTGGTTGGACTCCAGCACCACAAACTCCGCCCCCAGCAGGTGCTCCCGCACGCAGGGCGTCACCACCCCCAGGTCCGTGGCCAAGGCGAACTGCCTGCCGTCCGCCGTCTGGATGCGGAACCCCAAGGACTGGGCGCTGTCGTGGGGCGTCGCGAAAGGGGTCACCTCCATGCCCGCCAGCTGGAGGGGCCCCTCCAGCACCCAGCTCTCCACCCCCTCCAAAGAGGGCTGCATGGCCAGCAGCGTCCCCTGGGAGGCGAACACCGGGATGCCGTACTTCTTGGCGAACACCCGCACCCCGGCGATGTGGTCGCTGTGCTCGTGGGTGATGAGGATGCCCTGAATCGCCATGGGGTCTATCCCGCAGCGCTGGAGCATCCTGTCCAGCTGCCGGGCGCTGCGGCCCGCGTCGATGAGCAGCCCCGCGCTGCGGGAGCCTATGTAATAGCTGTTCCCTCCGCTGCCGGAGAACAGCGGGCAAAGCCGTGCCATCCCATCCATCCTTTCCCAAAACAAAAGAGCTGCCGCATCACCTGCCGCAGCCCCTGGGCTTTTTTCTATTTGTGTCAGCCGATTTTCCCAATCACCTGTTCCGGCTCCTGGCTGCGGTAAATGTCCGCGCCCAGGTCCACCAGCTTTTCCACAATGTTCTCATACCCGCGCTCGATGTACTGGATGTCCTCCAGCACGGTGGTGCCTTCGGCCACCAGGCCCGCAATGACCATGGCAGCGCCGGCGCGCAAATCCAGCGCCCGCACAGGGGCGCCCTTCAAATGGTCCACGCCCTCCACAATGGCCACCTTGCCGTCCACGGTGATTTGGGCGCCCATGCGCCGCAGCTCGTCCACATACTTAAAGCGGTTGCTCTCCCACACGCTCTCGTTGACCATGCTGGTACCGTGGGCGATGGACAGCAGCGTGGTAATCTGGGGCTGCATATCCGTAGGGAAGCCGGGATGGGGCATGGTCTTTACATTGCACTTGCGCAGGGGGCGCTGGCAGTACACCCGCACGGTGTCGTCGCCCTCCTCCACGGTGACGCCCATTTCCACCAGCTTGGCAGAGATGGACTCCAAATGCTTGGGGGTGACGTTCTTCACGGTGACGTCCCCGCCGGTGGCGGCGGCGGCCACCATGTAGGTGCCGGCCTCAATCTGGTCGGGGATGATGGAATAGGTGGCGCCCCGCAGCTTCTGCACCCCGTGGATTTTAATGGTGTCCGTGCCGGCGCCCCGGATGTCGGCGCCCAAGGTGTTCAGGAAGTTGGCCAAATCCACAATGTGGGGCTCCCGGGCGGCGTTCTCAATGACGGTCAGGCCCCGGGCCTTTACCGCCGCCAGCATGATGTTCATGGTGGCGCCCACGGTGACCACGTCCATGTAGACGCTGGCCCCGTGCAAATCCTGGGGGGCGGAGACGGAAATCATGCCGTTATCCAGGCTGTAGTCGCAGCCCAGGGCGGCAAAGCCCTTTAAATGCTGGTCAATGGGGCGGATGCCAAAATTGCACCCGCCGGGCATGGGGACCACAGCCTTGCGGCAGCGGCCCAGCAAAGCGCCCAGGAAATAGTAAGAGGCGCGGATGCGCCGGGCAATGTCCGCCGAAACCGTGTCAGTGTCCACGGTGCGGGGGTCAATCTCCACGGTGTGGCGGTCCAGGTATTCCACCTTGGCGCCCATGCTCTCTAAGATATAGGTCAAGGTCTTGACATCGGAGATGTCAGGAAGGTTTTCCAAACGGCAGGGGGAATCCGCCAAAATGGTGGCAGGGATAATGGCCACCGCCGCGTTTTTTGCCCCGCTGATATTCACTTCACCGGTCAGGCGGCAGCCGCCCTTAATCACGTATTTTTCCAAATTTACACTTCCTAACGGCTTTCCAGAGCAAGCACCCCTTCGGCCTTTGGTTTACAGAACTTAGTATTCGACTGATGATAATAATAATACATAGCAGCCGAAAAGTCAATATCAGGGAGGGCCAGAAGCGGTTTTCCACAAAAGCTTACAAGAAAAGCCAGGTCCCGCCCGGAGGCTTTATTTGCCCTTGCCCAACGTGATGGGCTTTTCCTCCCCCCGCAGCAGGCGGCCGATGTTCGCCTTGTGCTTTACAATCACCGTCAGGCCGATAAACAGGGAGGCCGCCGTGGCGAACAACAGGTAGGCCATGCTGTGGGTGCCGTGGTTTGGCAGGGGGCTGCCTTCAAACTCCACCAAGAACAGGAAGAGGAAGGTGTACACCGGGTATAGCGCCGCGCACACCACCGAGGCCAAGGACACAATCCGCTTGATGGCGAACACAATGGCAAAGGTGAGCAGCACCAGCAAGAACACCCGCCAGTCGGTCAGGGCAATCATGGCGGCGGAGGTGACCACGCCCTTGCCCCCCCGGAAGCCGTAATAGATGGGGAAGATATGTCCCAGCACACAGGCCACCCCGGCCACATAGCGGGCCACGTCGTAAAACTCCACGGACTCTGGGGCCAGCAGCGCCACAAAGGCCTGGGAGAGCAGCAGCGCCACCACGCACTTGAGGAAATCCCCCACAAAGGTGAGCACCGCCGGCAGCTTGCCCACGCTGCGCAGCACGTTGGTCATGCCCGCGTTGCCGCTGCCGTACTCCCGGATGTCCTCCTTGTTCTTGAAAAACCAGGTCAAAATGATGGACCAGTTGATGCTGCCCAGCAGGTAGCCCGCAACTGCCGTGAAAACCAGTGCCAGAACCTCTTGCCCCATAGCCAAACCGCCTTTCTAAAATAAAAATAATCCGTGCCCACTCAATCCTTCTCCCCGCGCTCCCGGATGACCATGCGCACCGGGGTGCCCTCCAGGCCGAAGTTCTCCCGGATGCGGTTCTCCAAATAGCGCTGGTAGGAGTAGTGGAACAGCTCGTGGTCGTTGCAGAAACAGACAAACGTAGGGGGCTTGGTAGAAGCCTGAGTCATGTAGTAGATTTTCAGCCGCTTGCCCTTGTCAGTGGGCGGCTGCACCCGGGCCGTGGCCTGGGCCAGAATGTCGTTTAAGGTGCCGGTGGTCACACGCATGGCGTTGGAGGCCGCCGCAATCTGAATCAGCTCGAACATCCTGTCCAGCCGCTGGCCGGTCTTGGCGGAGATAAACAGGATGGGCGCGTAAGACATAAAGGAGAAGTCGTTCTCCAGCTTTTTGCGCATCTCCTGCATGGTCTTGTCGTCCTTCTCCACGGCGTCCCACTTGTTCACGCAGATGACGCAGCCCTTGCCCGCCTCGTGGGCCAGACCCGCCACCTTGGAGTCCTGCTCGGTAAAGCCCACCTGGGCGTCGATGAGGATAAGGCACACGTCGGCCCGCTCCACGGCCATTTCCGCCCGCAGGTTGCTGTAGTGCTCGATGGCGTCCTCCACCTTGCTCTTGCGGCGCAGGCCGGCGGTGTCGATAAAGGTGAAGGTGCCGTGCTGGTTCTGGATGGTGGTGTCCACCGCGTCCCGGGTGGTGCCGGCAATGTCCGAGACGATGCAGCGGTTCTCCCCGGCCACCTTGTTCACCAGGGAGGACTTGCCCACGTTGGGCTTGCCGATAACGGCCACCTTGATGATGTCGCCCTCGTCGTCGTCCTCCACGTCCTCGGGCAGGACGTCGCAGACACGGTCCAGCAAGTCGCCGGTGCCGTGGCCGTGGACCGAGGACACCATCACAGGGTCGCCCAGGCCCAGGTTGTAGAACTCGTAGAACTCCGCCGGGGGCTCGCCTACGGTGTCGCACTTGTTGACGCACAGCACCACCGGCACCCCGCTTTTCAGCAGGATGTTGGCCACGTCCGCGTCTGTGGCGGTGACGCCGGTGCGGATGTCCGTGACGAAGATAATGGCGCTAGCGGAGTCGATGGCGATTTGGGCCTGCTCCCGCATCTGGGTTAAAATCACGTCCTTGCTGGCGGGCTCAATGCCGCCGGTGTCCACCAGAGAGAACTTGCGGCCGCACCACTCGGCGTCCCCGAAAATGCGGTCCCGGGTGACGGCGGGGGTGTCCTCCACAATGGAGAGCCGCTGCCCCACAATCTTGTTGAACAAAGTGGACTTGCCCACGTTGGGCCGCCCCACAATGGCCACGATTGGCTTTGCCATGTTTTCACCAATCCTTTCTAAAAAGCGGGAAACCCGCCTGTGTTTCTTTTCCTATCCCATGTTTTAGAAAGCCTGCCCCGCCCCGGTTTACCGGTGCTCCCAAGAGCCCTCGTAGGGGTTAAAGCCGGGGGTTTCCGGCTCCGGCAGGCCGCAGATGGCGCACACCAGGGCCTCCCCCGTGCTGCCCACCCGGCGGCAGGGCACCCCCAGGGCGGCGGAGAGCTCCTCCCGGGTCATGTCGTCCAGGAAGATGTCCTCCCCGGCCTTCATCATGTTGGTGGCCAGCAGCACCTCGTCCCCCAAGTCCCGGCCCTGCAGGTTCTTCAAAATGTCCTGGCCGGTGAGCAGCCCGGTGACGTTCACCGTGCCGCCGAAGAAGTCGTTGTGCACCGGCAGCAGGTCGATACTAATATTATGGCATTTCCGCCGCAATCCGTCAAGAAGCTGGTTGAGGAACTGGAAGCCGCACTCCCCAGTGGGGATGGTCACGCGGCGGGGGATGTCAGGCAGCTCCAAATCCTCCAGGGCCCAGTCAAACTCGTCCTGGAGGTTGCGCAGCATGCCCACGCCGTTTTCAATTTGGGGGAAATCCTCGTAGAACTCCAGGGGCGGGATGGGCCGGCCGGCCAGCAAATACAGCTCGTCCGAGGCGTACACCGTGCGGGCGCCCCGCTCCGCTTTCCACCGGGCGCCCCAGCGCTCCAAGATGTCCAGGGCCTCTCCGGCGGTCTGCCGGTTAAAGGGCACCAGGGGGTACAGGCCCTCCCGGTAGCGGGTGAGGCCCACCGGCACACAGGCCACGCTGAGAAGCCCCTCCCCCAGGGACCAGAACTCCTCCAAAGTGTGCTCCAGGGCGGGGCCGTCGTTGACGCCGGGGCACAGCACAATCTGGCAGTTGAGGTGGATGCCCCCCTCCGCCAGCCGGTACAGGTGGCGCAGGGAGTCCCCGGCGAACCGGTTGTGCATCATGGTGCAGCGCAGCTGGGGGTCCATGGTGTGCACCGACACGTTGATGGGGCTGATGTGCATCTGGAGGATGCGGTCCACCTCCCGGTCGTCGATGTTGGTCAGCGTGATGTAGTTGCCAAACAGGAAGGAGAGCCTGTCGTCGTCGTCTTTAAAGTACAGCGTCTCCCGCATGCCGGGGGGCAGCTGGTCGATAAAGCAGAACACGCACTTGTTCCGGCAGGAGCGCTGCTTGTCCATAAGGTACGTCTCAAACTCCAGGCCCAGCTCGGCGTATTGGGGCTTGACCAGCTCCACCTCGTAGCTCTCCCCGCCCCGCCGCAGGGAGAGCCGCAGCTCCCGCTCGGTTTCGAAAAAGCGGTAGTCCAGCACATCGATGATTTCGTGGCCGTTGATGGCCACCAGCACGTCCCCCGGCTGGATGCCCACCCGCTGGGCGCGGCTTTTTTCGGCTACGCCGTTGATTGTTACAGCCATCTCCCATGCCTCCTTTTCCGGCAGCTTTCGGCAAAGCCTGCCGGTAAAAATAAAGAAGGGAGCGCTTTGCCCGCGTTCCCTTCTCGCCTTTGCAAAAATTTAAGCGTCCTTCTTCACAACGGCACGGCCATTGTAATAGCCACAGTTGCCGCAAACTCTGTGAGGTGTCTTGTACTCGCCGCACTGGGGGCATCTCATAAGGGCGGGAGCCTGGAGCTTCCACACATTGGAGCGCCGCTTGTTCTGCCGAGCGCTGGATACTTTCCGCTTGGGTACTGCCATGGGTGCACCTCCTTAATCTTTCGAAGATGATATTCTGCCGTCCGCCGCGCTGCGGTGGAACGGTTCAGTTTCTAGCAAAAACTTGTCCGGCATCTGCCAAGACCGGCTTGTTACAGCAGGTCTTTTAAAACCGCCAGGCGCGGGTCTACGGTATCTCTCTCGCAGCCGCAGGGGCCCTGGTTCAGGTTTTTCCCGCAGGTAGGGCACAGGCCCTTGCACCCTGGGGAGCAGAGGAACTTGCTGGGCACATCCAGCAGGATGTCCTCGGTGAGGAGCTGGTCCAAATCCAACTGGTCGTCGGGGACCACCACAAACTCGCCGTTGTCGTCCTCTTCATCGCTGAGCGCGCGCACCAACACGTGGAAAAAGGAAAGCTCCCTCTCCTGGGTGGTGAGCTCAAAACAGCGGTCGCAGGGCATGGTCATGGTGTACACGGCCGTGCCGCTGAGCTCCACGGAATCGGGAGAGCCTTTCAGCTGCCCACGGACCTTTACCGGCGCACAAAACGGCTTGACACCGCCCAATTCCATACCGGAAAGCTCCAGGTCCCATTCCAGCTCGTCGCTGCTGCCCAGATAATATTTTCGCAAATCGATAGTCATAGTTCCTACCTCATGCCGTACTGATATATTATAATGAAGTCCGCCTTTCTTGTCAAGCCCCACTTTCTCAAAACCCAGGGGGACTTTTCGGGGAAAAGCGCCCGCAAAAAGGGAAGGCAGCCCAAAAGCCGCCTTCCCCAGCTTGCATCCCGTTAGGGCTTATTTCGCCACATACTCCTTCACGGACTCGGGAATCTCCTCGTCGGCAGCGGAAACGGAGAGCACGAAGTTGGCGCCGGATTCCTTCTCCAGCTTCTTCAGGTCGTTTACCAACAGGTCCATCACCTCGGCGCCGGTGCCGGTAATCTTCAGGGTGGAATCCACCAGAATGTCGGTGACATCGTAGTTGCCAGCGCAAATGCCGGCCAGGAAGCCATACAGGCCCTTGCCGCCCTTCACGTCGTAGGCGTCGATGTCAATCAGGCGGGCCGCGTGGGAGATATCATAGGTAAGCTTCAGGCCCTTCTCCACCACAACCACGTTGCCGTTGGTCTTCTCCAGGGCAGCGTTGGCCATTTCGATGAGCTTTTTGGTCTTGCCAGAGCCTTTCTTGCCAGTCAAAAGAGTAATCATATTAGAACTCTCCTTTTTTTATTATTCACCGCCCCAGGGGAGCGGGGGTGTGCGGGGAAATCAGCGGGACAGGCGCTTCTCCAGCGCTGCCTTGGCCTCCTCGTAGCCGGGCTTGCCCAGCAGGGCGAACATGTTCTTCTTGTAGCTTTCCACGCCGGGCTGGTCAAAGGGGTTCACGCCCAGCAGGTATCCGGAGATGGCGCAGGCCTTTTCGAAGAAGTAAATCAGCTGGCCCAGGGTGTCCTCGGAGAAATCCGAGGCGTGGATGACCACGTTGGGCACGCCGCCGTCGTTGTGGGCCAACACAGTGCCCTCAAAGGCCTTCTCGTTGATAAAGGCCATGGTGCGGCCCTCCAGGTAGTTCAGGCCGTCCACGTCGGTGGGGTCGTTGCCCAAAGCAATCTGGTGCTTGGGCTCGTCGATGAGCACCACCGTCTCAAACAGGGTGCGGCGGCCATCCTGGATATACTGGCCCAAAGAGTGCAAATCCGTGGAGAAGATGACAGAGGCGGGGAACAGGCCCTTGTTGTCCTTGCCCTCGCTCTCGCCGAAGAGCTGCTTCCACCACTCGTTCATCATGGCGTAGCAGGGCTCGTAGCTGACCATGACCTCGGTGCACTTGCCCTTGTTGTACAGGATGTTGCGGATGGCGGCGTACTTGTAGCAGTCGTTCTCCTCCAAAGAGGGGTTGTTGTACAGCTCCATGGCCTTCTGGGCGCCGCCCATCAGGGCGTCGATGTCCGCGCCGGCCACGGCGATGGGCAGCAGGCCCACGGCAGTGAGCACAGAGTAGCGGCCGCCCACGTCATCGGGCACCACAAAGGTCTCGTAGCCCTCTTCGTCGGCCAGGTGCTTCAAGGTGCCCTTGGCCTTGTCGGTGGTGCAGAAGATGCGCTCCCGGGCGCCCTCCTTGCCGTACTTCTTCTCCAGCAGCTCCCGGAACACCCGGAAGGCGATGGCGGGCTCGGTGGTGGTGCCGGACTTGGAAATCATGTTGATGGAGATGTCCTTGCCCTCGCAAATCTGCACCAGCTCCGCCAGGGCGGTGGAGCTGATGGAGTTCCCGGCGAAGTAGATGGCCGGGGTGTCCTTGCGCAGGTCGTTGTACTTTTCGGACTTTAAAAACTCAATGGCAGCCCGGGCGCCCAAGTAGGAGCCCCCGATGCCGATGACCACGAACACATCGGAGTTGCCCTGGATTTTCTTGGCCGCGGCCTTGATGCGGGCGAACTCCTCCTTGTCATACGCAGTGGGAAGGTTGACCCAACCCAAAAAATCGTTGCCCATGCCGGTTTTGGACATGAGCAGCTGGTGGGCTGTCTCTACTTGGGGCGCGATGGCCTCATATTCGTGCTGGGAAACAAAGCCGTTGAGATAACTGGATTCCAATTTCAGTGGCATTGCAAATAACCTCCTTGTACGGTTTCCAGGGCGCTCCCTGCCGGGGTGGAAAAGGCCCCGCTCCCTCCGCGATTCCGTCCACAGAAGAGGGAGGCGCTGTTCTTTGTGCTTCTATTCTACAATAAGTTGAGGCAATTTGCAAGTTTGTACGGCACTCTTTCCAAAAAAGTTCCCACCGGCCCGGGCAATCCTTTCTCAAAGGGCGAAAAGCCCCCGGAACAGGTGGCCCAAGGCCGAGGCAAAGGTGACTGCCTCCACGTCCCCGGCGGCGGTGATGTCCACCTCTGCCAGCACCTCCCCGCCCAGGCTGTAGCGCACCGCGCCGATGACGTCCCCGGCCTTTATGGGGGCGGTCAGCTCCTCCAGCAGGACCTCCGTCTCCACCGAACCGGTCTCCGCGGCCTCCAGCAGCAGGCTGGGGCTCTCCCCCACCTGGGCCTCCACCGTGGGGGCCATACCCCGGGCCACGGGGACAGGCTCCAGGGCGGGGGCTTCCGGCACGGTGGCTTTCCAGCCCGCGAAGCCGTAATCCAGCAAAGCGGCGGCGTCTTGGAAACGGTGGTCGGTGGAATCGGCCCCCAGCACCACGGCGATAAGGGACAACCCATTCCGCTCCGCCGTGGCGGTGATGCAGCTGCCCGCCTGGCCGGTGGTGCCGGTTTTCAGCCCGGTGATGCCCTGGTAGGAGCGGATGAGCTTATTGGTGTTCACCAGCTGGGTTTCCCCGCCCCGCACGGAGTCCATCCAGGTGAGGGTGTAGTCGAAGACCTTCTCGTGGCGGATGAGCTCCCGGCTCATCAAAGCCACGTCGTAGGCGCTGGTGACGTGGCCCTCCTCGTCCAGACCGTTGCAGTTTTTGAACACGGTGTCGTTCATACCCAGCTGCTGGGCCTTTTCGTTCATCTGGGCCACAAAGGCCTCCTCGCTGCCGGACACCGCCTCGGCCAGCACCACGGCGGCGTCGTTGGCGCTCATAATCACCGTGGCCTTGATGAGGTCGTCCACGGACATGGCCTCCCCCTCCTCCAGCCAGATATCCGAGCCGCCCATGGAGGCCGCGTGGGCCGAGGCGGTGAGGGTCTGGTCCAGGGAGAGACGGCCGCTGTCCAGGGCCTCGAACACCAGGCAGAGTGTCATCACCTTGGTGATGGAGGCGCAGGAGCGCACGGCGTGGGGGTCTTTCTCAAAGAGCACCCGGCCGGTGGAGGCCTCCATCAGCACGGCGGAGGGGGCGGTGAGCTCCAGCCCTTCCGCCCGGGCAGGCAGGGCAGGCAGCAGCAGGGCGGCGGCAACCGCCAGGGAGAGCAGGGAAAACCGAAGCTTTTTCATAGGGAATCATCCTTTCTAGGGGCTATGGAAAGGATATGTTCCCCGCCGCAAAAAAAGACACCCAAGGCTAGGCTTGGATGTCTTTTTGCTCAGTCTTTCTTTTCAAACACGCCCCACAGGGCAGGGGTCCGCTCCATGGGGTGCTCTGTCTTGCAGTTTCTGGGTGGCGGCCGGGCAGCGCCCTATGCGCTTCGCGCCGTGCGGGTACTGCCCTGGTTTCTCTTTTCGGCTGCGCCTTGTAAGACCTTGGGGGCGCTGCCCCCAAACCCCTGCAAGCTTTTTTGTAAAAAAGGCTGTTACGTCCCAGTGGGACGTTGCCCAACAGCTGACCGAACCGGCAGGTGAGAAGACCAAAAAACTTTATTCGCTTCGCGGCTCTTTTTTCACCCGCAGGTAGGCTCCCGCCTCCACGGGCAGGTCCGTTTTCCAGCGGACCACCATCTCCGCGTGGGGAGCCACCTGGATGGCCTCGCCGTCCTCGTTGTACAGCTCGTCCAGCGTGGCGGTAAAGGGCTCTCTCCCTGGCTGGAGCACGTCCACCTCCTGGCCCCGGAAAAACCGGTTGCGCTCCCGCAGGGTGACCAAGCCGTCCTCCCGGCCCTGGCACACGGCCACCAGCTCGTAGCCCCGGGCGTAGTGGCTGCGGTCCAGCGTCTGGCCGGGCTCGCCCCCAAAGTAGAAGCCATGGGAATAGGGCCGGTGGCTGATTTTCTCCGTCTCCGCCAAGATGGCGGCGGGCAGCGGCTCGCCGGGGTGCTCCCAGGCGAAGTCGATGGCCCGGCGGTAGGCCGCGGTGACGCAGGCCACATAGTAGGCGGACTTGGCCCGGCCCTCGATTTTCAGGCTGGTGATGCCCGCGTCCATCATCTGGGGGATGGCGTCAATCATCCGCAAGTCGTTGGAGTTGAAGAAGTAGGCACCCTTCTCCTCCTGGGTGAGGGTGAAGACCTCCCCCGGGCGCTGGGCCTCCACCAGGTGATACTCCCAGCGGCAGGGCTGGGCGCACTCGCCCCGGTTGGCGTCCCGGCCGGTCATATAGTTGGAGATGACGCACCGGCCGGAGAAGGACATGCACATGGCCCCGTGGACAAAGGCCTCCAGCTCCAGGCCGGGGTCGGTGTTCTCCCGGATGCCCTGAATTTCGGAGAGGGGCACCTCCCGGGCCAGCACCACCCGCTTGGCCCCCAGCTCCCAGCAGACCTGGGCGGCGGCAAAGTTCACAATGCCCGTCTGGGTGGAGATGTGCCGCTCCACCTGGGGGGCCACTTTCCCGGCCAAGGCCAGCACCCCCAAATCGGAGATGATAAAGGCGTCCACCCCCGCCTCTTGGCAGGCGGTGAGAAAGCCGGGCAGCTCCTCAAATTCCTGGTTGCGGGGCAGGGTGTTGCAGGTGACGTAGACCTTCACCCCCCGCTGGTGGCAGAAGTCCACGGCCTGGGCCAGCTCCTCCGGCCCAAAGTTGGCCGGGGCCGAGCGCATGCCGAAGCTCTTTCCCGCCAGGTACACCGCGTCCGCGCCGTAGCGCACCGCGGCCTCTAGCCGCTCCCGGTCCCCGGCGGGGGCCAGCAGCTCAGGTTTTATCCGTTCCATGGCGCCTCCTTCTTATGCCAGGCCCGCCAGCTGCAGGTTGTACTGGTGGTCGGCCTCGTTGGTGGCGTAGTAGGCGGTGCCGTCGGAAGCGTGGCAGAAATACAGGTAATAGGGGGCGTCGCCCTCGGTGTTGGGATGGAGGGCGGCCTCAATGGCGTCCAGGCCCGGGTTGCAGATGGCTCCCGCGGGCAGGCCCTGAACCTCATAGGTGTCGTAGTTGCCGTAGGCCAAAGCGCCGCTGGCGGGCACATCCTCCTCCCGCTTATAGGGATAGAAGGTGGTGGAGTCGCACTGCAGCCGGTAGATGCCATACTCCGCGCCAAAAGCCAGGCGGTTGTGGAGGACGGCGGAGACATTGGCCATGTCCTGGGTGTTGGCGGCCTCCCGCTGGATGATGGAAGCCAGGGTGACCACCTGGTCCAGCGTCATTCCGGAGGCGGCGATGTCCTCCTGCAAATCCGCGGTGCGGTTCTGGAAGTTGTTCACCAGCTTGCCCACCACGGAATCAATCTCCTCGCCCTTGTAGAAATCGTAGGTGTCGGGGAAAAGGTAGCCCTCCAGCTTGTAATACTTGCCCGTAATGGCGGCAATGGGGGCTATGGCCTCGTAGCTGTCAAAGTCGGTGGAGTTGATGGCCGCCAGGAAATCCTCCTGGGAGCAGACACCGTTCTCCTCCAAAAGGGCGGCGGCCTCCAGGGCGGTGGTGCCTTCGGGGAAGGTGACGCGCACCTCCTCCCGGGTCTGGTTGCCCCCCTGCAGGGTGCTGATGATGGCCTGGTAATCCAGGTCGGTGTCCAGGTTATAGGTGCCGGGCTGGAAGTACTCCATCTCGTCGTCGTCGACAGTGACCATGCAGAACAGACTGAAGAACTCCGGCTCCTTGATGGCCCCGGCCTCGTAGAGGATTTGCGTGAGGTCGTCCAAGGTGACGTTCTCGGGGATGGTGACGCTGGTGGTGCCCTGGCTGCGGCCCACCGCGAAGAAATCGTTGGAGCCCTTAATCAAATAACTTGCCAGGGTAAAGGAGACCAGCAGCACCATGCACACCCACACCAAGGCGAAAATCCGGCGGTTTTTCCGGGCTTTCAGCTTATCCCGCTTTTTGTGGGCCTTGCGCTCGGCGCGGCGCTCCTTTTCGGTGAGGTAGGCCTTGTTCACCGAGTACTCCGGCCGGGGCGGCTGGCTGCGCCGCTCGGGCAGGTCGATGTTGCCGGTGGCCAGGTCCCGCTCGTCGATATTCAGCTTAAAGTTCCCAGTGGCGCGGTTCGGGTTCTCCCCGCCCCCTGTGTTTTGTCCGTGGTTCATAGGAAACCTTCCTTTCCGGGGCGCGCGTCCCCCGCTTCTGTCACCAGGCGGCACACCGGCCGGTCAAAGCCGTCCCGGGGCAGCCGCTCAAAGGCCAGCGCCTCAAAGCACAGGCCCACGGTGCGTACCGGCTGGGCCGCCAAGAAGCAGTCGTAATATCCTTTTCCATAGCCCAGCCGGTAGCCCTCCCTGTCAAAGGCCAGGCCCGGCACCAGGCACAAATCCCCTTGCCCCCGCTCTAAGGGCGGGCACCTCCCCGGGATGGGCTCCAGCAGGCCGAACGCCCCCGCCTGCAAGTCCGCCCGGGAGGAAACACGGTAAAAGGCCATCTCCCCCGGCCTTTCCAAGCAGCGGGGGGCGTAGACCTCCTTGCCCTGGGCCAGGGCGCGGTCCAGCAGGGGCCAGGTGTCCACCTCGCTGCCCTTGCTCAAATAGAGCAGCACCCGCCGGGCCCGCTGGTACTCCGGCAAGGCCAGCACGCGGCTTTGGATGGCCCGGGACTTCTCCGCCCTTCCCGGCAGAGCGTCCCGCCGGGCCAGCAGCTCCCGGCGCAGGGCGGCCTTTTCCTTCTTTACGCCTCCCACTGGATGGAGGCCCGGATGTCCGCGGCCTTCTCCGGGGAGACAAGGGCCTCCACCAAAGCCAGGCCGAACTGGGTGGCAACGCCCATGCCCCGGGCGGTGAGGAACTGGCCGTCCCGCACCACGTAGCTTTCGCTGAGAAGGGCGCCGCCCTCCTGCAAATCCTTCTGGAAGCCGGGGAAGGCCGTGGCGTTTTTCCCGGCCAGCAGCCCCTTGTGGGCCAAAATGGAGGGCGCCGCGCAGATGGCGGCCACCAACTTGCCCTGCGCCACGCAGCTGTCGATGCAGCGCTGCACCGCAGGGGAAGCCTCCAGGTTGTGGGTGCCTGGCAGGCCGCCGGGCAACACCATGGCCTCCAGCAGAGAAGCGTCCACCTCCTGGGCGTCCATGTCCGTCTGGACGCAGATGCCGTGGGAGCCTGTGACCTCCCTGCCGGTGACGCCGGCCAGCTTGACCGCAAGGCCGGCACGGCGCATCACGTCCACCGGGGCCAGGGCCTCTACCTCTTCAAAGCCTTCCGCTAAAAACACAACGACCATCGCAAACCATCCTTTCCGCTCCACGGCTTTTTTAAGAAAAGCCGTACCGTATCACGTAGTATAACACATACACCCAGCTGAGCAGGCCGTGGAAAATGGCCCACCCCACCGAGTGCCAGTTGCAATAGCTGATGACCATGGCAAGCACGCTGCCAAAGCTGACGCCCTTCCACACGGTCTTTTGCACCACCGAACGCTTTCTGTCCTGCTCGTCCATAGGGGTCTCTCCTCTCAAGTTTTTTCCAGCAGAGGCTCCACAGCCGCCAGCACCGCCTGGTGGATTTCCTCCACCGGCAGGGGCTCCCCGTCTTTGGCGCAGGGGATTTCCCGCCAGCCCAGGCGCTGCCCGGCGTAGCGGGCGCTCTCCCGGCAGGCGCGCAGAAAGTCCAAGTGGCTTTCGTGGATGTCCTTTTTCCCGCTGTCCCCGTGATAGCGCTCCAGCAGCAGCTTCTGGGAGACCTCAATGGGCATATCCAGATAGAGCACCAGGTCCGGCCGGGGGATGCCCAGCTTTTGGTACTCAAAGTCCTCCGCCCAGGCAAGGTACCTGTCCCACTCCTCCCGGGGGGCCTTGCCCATCTGGTACACCATGTTGGAGGTGGCGTACCTGTCGCAGAGGATGAGCTTCCCCTGGCGGTAGTCCTCGCCCCAGTCCTTGCGGAAGCTGGCAAAGCGGTCCACCGCGTAAAAGGCGCTGGCGGCGTAGGCGTTCACGTCCTCGGGGGCGCTGCCGAACTCCCCGTTTAGGTACATCCTCACCAGGGAGGAGGAGGGGGAGCTGTAGTCGGGGAACGTCACCGGGCGCAGGGGCACCCCCCGGCCCGCCAGGGCCTGGGCCAGCAGCTTGGCCTGGGTGCCTTTGCCGCTGCCGTCCAATCCCTCCAGCACAACTAAACTCATGGTTTCCCTCTCCTTTCCAAAAGCCCGCGCCCTCCTTTTAGTATGGGCGGCGGGGCGAAACTTTTACAGCGCCTGGAATTTTTCCCGCACCTGGGCCATCTGCCCGCAGGACATCTTCCCCTCGGGACAGGCGCCCCGCAGGCAGGGCGGGCCCGCCTTTTCAAAGAGGTGGGGCGCCACGGCCTTGACCTCCTGAAGCATCTGGGTGGCCAGCTCCCGAATCTCCCACTGGGCCCGGTTGCAGCACCGGTGGGAGAAGAAGTTCAGCAGAGAGCGGGCGTTCATGGTGCAAATCATCTTGGTGGTGCAGGCGTTGGGCAGCACAAAGCGGGCGTCCTCAATGGCCTTTTTCTCCGCTTTCCGGGCGGCGGCCTTCTCCGTCTCCCCGGCGGCCAGGAACGCCTGGAAATGGCGCTCTTTCAGCAGCTCTGTCAGGCGCTCGTAGTGCTTCTGGTCCTCCTCCATGGCCCGGAGGAACTCCTCCTTGGCCTCGGGCACGGCGGCGATCTCGGGGGGCAGCACAAACTCAAAGCCGTTCTCCTTCACATAGCGCTGGCTCTGCACGCTGAAGGAGGCAATGCGGGGACGGGTAATCTGGGCCAGCAAGAACCGATTA